>Ga0105045_10000302_pt1 | contig 33746 bp, 27 predicted proteins | sample MAT02_FD_78089 | JGI IMG/M metagenome (GOLD analysis project Ga0105045, IMG submission 78089) | Freshwater microbial communities from Lake Fryxell liftoff mats and glacier meltwater in Antarctica - MAT-02 (megahit assembly) | ecosystem: Environmental > Aquatic > Freshwater > Ice > Liftoff...
AATAGGTGTGGCGAAATGTACTTTTCTATGACAGAATGATGCTTACAAACTGGGCATAAGTTCAAGAATTCGTTCTGAAGCTAGTCCCATTCTTCTCACCCGATCCACCCATCAGTGGGGTCTTTTATACGCCGGGCGACAAGGCCCCTTTGTTCGAAAACTCAGTCCAGCTAGTAAGTTCTGGCCATTGAAGGGATTCTAATTTATTTAAATGCTAGCAATTGCAACAGCAATTGCCACATCCTTGTACAAGCGAGGCACGCATTCTGGAGTATCGACACTAAATGGCTAGTTCAGGTTGCAGTTCACATTTCGACCCATATACTCACCCCGCCTTTTAGTTCTACCTAATCGCTACAGCTTGCCCAGGCCGTAGCGACCAGACTTTTCGACTCGATCTGCACCTTTGACGGTGGGACTAACTGGCATGTTTAGGCCTCTCATGCAAAATCGCGCACGGAAGCGAATTAGATGATGTCAGAAAGGAGTTCACTGCCATCGAGTGGTAATGTAACTTGTCTCAGCGAAAGGTGTCGAACGATGTTGTTGATGGCTTCAGTTTTGTTGTGTGCGGTATTAGGTTCTGCAAGTGGAGATCGACCGACTTATGAAGTGGCCTATGAACAGGCGCAAGCGGAGAACAAACCGCTTTTAGTGATTGTAGGAGCTGATTGGTGCGCAGCCTGCAAGTTGTTAAAGTCTCAGACGATTGAACCGATGGAGTCAACCGGCAAACTAGAAGATGTGGTTGTAACGGTTATTGATAAAGATGCGCGGCCTGAATTGGCTCAGCAGATAATGCAAGGGTCGACTCTTCCGCAGTTGATTGTTTTTTCAAAAGCAGACAGTGGCTGGAAAAAGTTTTCGCTTCAAGGAATTCAAAGCGAGGGGCGAGTCAAAGAGTTGATTGATCGGGCCTCTGAGGGACTTATCCCTCTTCGGTCCCGATTGAACGCTAATCGAGCATCCAAGCGATAGTGGGTCCAATTTCACGTATCTTGATTCGTTCGGGACAATGGTCGCAAAGGACAAATAATACCTTACAGCCTGCCGCTCGCTTTAAAGCGTTAAACTGGAACTTCGGACAATTATTCTTCGAGTAACGCTGATACCAGCTCTTGGTCGTCGGCTGGGTTGATTGTTCGAAGCACTACTACCAGTTCACCATCTTGGATTAAAGTTTCAATTGGAACAGCGCGTTTGGCAAGTTGGTTTTGCCATTCGCTCGTGGTGAATTTTGAGTGGCTTGCAAGAAGGCAGTAAGACTCAAGCGTAATCGAACGCCACAGTCCCGTCCCGACTGACACGTTTTTCAGATCGACTCGCATAGAGCTGATGTTTGGAGCAGCTTCTAGTTGAGCGATCAACTTCTTCGCGCGGTGCTCGAGATTGGATAGACCGTTGGACGAAATTTGGCCGATCGGCGATTCTAACCACAAATCTAAAGTGGCGTTACCTTCGACTGCGGCCCGCAATGCCGCCATCGTGCTAGTAGATGCGAGAAGGCCGAGGCTTTTTGCTGTCGCACGGAGCGCTTCGATTGTCGGTTCGCTTCCAAATACAATTCCACATAATGGTCCGCCCAACCACCCGTTTCCAGGATAAACGACAAGGTCGATTCCAGAGCCAAGCAAAGATTGAACACTAGGGGATTGGTTGAGGTTTGATAACGGTGAAAAAAGCGGCCTGTCGTTTGTCACGGTTGTTGAATTCGAAGGCACTTCATTAAATTCTCGCAACAGCGATGTCATCGCGAGCACCGCCGTTGGGACACTGAATTTATTGATTGGTTGTTCGTCGATCGCGGCGGATGTCACGCGAAAAACACCGCCACCTCCGTTTGTAATCGCTCGCGAGTAATCCTGTAGCTGGCAATCGTTGCTAGCACCTACTTCGATCACTCCTGCCGGATTCATACTTCGAAGTAGTTCCAATACATCGCATTCACTCGGTAGACGTATGCAATCTCGACGAGCGATTATCCATGGTTTCGATTTGTAATCATGCGATTCAGGATTCTGGCCAGCTTCGGATTCACTGTATAGATTTTTTGAGGAAAACGAAGCTGATAGCACGAGGATCGCTGCCTCAACACTCGATGTAACGAAGCAGGCCTGAGCGTCAGTCTGTTGACGGAGCTTGGTTTCAACAGAGTCAGTTAGGCCACCCGAAACACAAAATCCACTGTGTACCATCGATATGGCTGTAACGGTATCTGTCGACGTAGGTGTTGCAATCCATCGGGAGGAAAATAGCTCACCAGTCCCATTAAGACCTTGCTGAAGTGGGGCTACCGACGCGGATTGAAATCGTTGGCTTAGCGAATCAAACCACCATTTGGCTTGCCGAATAGCTTGTTGAAGTTCTTTAGGGGGAAAGGACTTGGTTGAGGTAGACTCGTTGGATGTTGACCCTTTCCAGCCAACCTGTTCAGCAACTTCCTTTAGCAGCGACGCGATCTTGTCTTGGTTTGCCAAATCCAATATCGGTTTGAGTCGCTCGGCAGGGATTAAATCCTTCAAAATGTTAGGTATTCGCATCAATTTGCTTTCTTGGTAATCATTTTGAATTCGCAACGAAGTTAAAACGTCAACGCGAGAAATGCCCTGGCCTACCAGGCAATCTCTTTTCTTACGTGGGTGGAGTAAACACTGTCTAGTGAAACAAGTGTTTTGATAGTTTCGTCGGATAGAGTCGAGGGTAGCTTGATTTGTAGCTCTATATAAAGGTCTCCTGCAGTGCCGCTTACATTGCGAACGCCTTGGCCCTTGACTCTTAAACGTTTCCCACTTTGACTACCGGGAGGAATGGTGAGGGTCACGATTCCTCCCGGGGTTGGTACGTCCACTTTCCCGCCCGCGGCAGCCTCGCCCAGGGTAATCGGGAGCTTGAGTTCCAAATCTGTCCCGTTCATTTTGAAGCAGGGATGCGGTGCCACGTGAATCAGTAGTAATAGATCTCCAGCCAATCCGCCTTGGCGACTATGGCCCTGTCCGCGGAGCCGGATTTTTTTCCCCTCCTGGACGCCGGCCGGAACTTTGACGCGTAGCGATTCGTTGACGCCGCCTCGATCGAGATGGATCTCCGTCTCGCCACCCATCACGGCTGTCGCAAACGGTACGGTGATCGCCGATTCGATATCGTCGCGTCGATCAACCGCTCGTTCAGGTCCACGTCTTGAACGGGCTGAGGAACCACCTGGTCGACCCGCACCAACCGGTCCTGCCGAGCCGCCAGCGAACTGCCGGAACAAGTCGCCTAAGTCAACCCCTCCTGTTCCAAAAGCGTCGCCAAAGTCGAAGCCGCCTGGAACGCCACCACTATCAGACGGGTTTCTTCGTGCAGGACCGCTCCCCATCCGTTCGTAATCCTGGCCGAACTGATCGTACATTTTTCGTTTCTCAGGTTCGTTCAAGCAATCGTAGGCAGCTTGAATCTCCTGAAATCGCTGCTTAGCCATTTTGTCATCGGGATTGAGGTCCGGGTGATGTTTCCTTGCCAGCTTGCGATATGCTTTAGCAATTTCCTCTGCCGAAGCACTGCGACTTACTTCAAGCGTTTTATAGTAATCTTCTGCCATTGAGATCCCGTACGTATGCTGATGGTCCAACAACTAATTCATGAATTCTACTACGACCGACAATCACGCAAATGCCTATCGTTGAGCACAATTGCGATTGTTGTCAGGTTTATCCAGCGGTTTGGCTTAAAAATGGGCTGTGGAATTCCGTTTCGATTTTCCGCGCAGGGGCACTATTTGCTTAGGGTTTGTTCTTTAGAAAACTTAATGGCTGATACTATCTCAACCTGGCGAAGTTCGGTTAATTCAGCTTTTTACAAGGCTTTACATCGGTTCTTGGCCAGTTGCGAATGGATTATCAATTGCGATCATTGCGAAACACAGATCTATCCATCCTTTTTCGGACTTGGGGGAATGAAGCCCCGATGGTTGTGGGGTCACATCCACAGCGGTGTGCGTATGAACGCGTTGGTGATTGGTACAACTTTCTACCTTCCGAATATCGCTTTGTGCCAGACGAAAGTCGCCGTTGATATTCTCGATCGGGCAACTGGTGACCAAGTTTCGGCTCGAGTCGAATATACCCAACCAGCGGGTCGAGGGCCAAAGCCGAGACGGTCGCTTTCAGCAGGTCGCTTTACCCTGTTCGAGCCGGGGCTAGTACTCTCGCCAACTCCTGGAGTTTATGAGTTTACGGTTCGACGAGGCCCTGAATTTCAAGACGTAAAAGCGGGTTTTACTCTTGAGCGAAACGCACTGGATTCGATCGAGGTTGTTGTTCCCCACAAAACACCCATGCGATTGTTCGGATGGTACAGTGGAGACTTGCAAACCACGTTGCAAGCAGAGGATCTCCGGCGCTGGATGGCAGCCGAGAGCCTTGATATGGCCGCAACAACTGCAGTTGGAGTCCCGTTCGAAGCAGGAGTTAGATCGAAAGACAAGAGCCATGCGTCGAGCGTCGGTTCGATCGATACGTTAAATCGACCGGCCATTACAGCACGTCCAAAGTCAGTTCCGGTCAATGCTCGCGGCGAACCAGATTGGACCAAGACACCGTCTCCTGATCCTCTTTTATACGTAGTGGCTAACACCAAACAAATCAGTACGCCCGAGAACGGTGGAGTAGTTCTTCATCGTTATCGTGAATTCACCGATAGTCTTTCGATCGAAGCAAGCGGGGCTCATAAAACCTTAGAATCGGTAATAGTGAATACATACGATTTGCTTGATCGTTTGCCGGATGAATCAATTGTCCATGTAGAAATAACCCGTCCCTGGGAACGTCAAGTGCCGATGGTGCTGGCAACCAATAAGATTGACTCAGTCCAACTCCTTTCGGAGCATTTGAAGCCCGATTCGGCGTTAGCGTTGTCGGCCTCTGTTAGGAACCCTGATACGCTCCGCTTCAAAGGCAAGAAAGGTCTCGGGCGACTAGTCGAGTATATTTATTGGCAGATGCTGGAAGCGGGTTTTCGAATACCTTTAACAGCAGGTAGCGGATTTACGGCCAAGGGCGAAACAGTGCTTGGCTATAATCGCGTGTACGCGTTTTTGGATGAGAGTATGCCGCGAGTTCCTGATACATGGTGGAGTCAAGTAAGGCAAGGAGCCACCATCGTCACTAACGGACCATTGATCGTCCCCACTGTGAACGGACTGCCCCCAGGAAGCGTTCAAGTAGGCTATCGCGATCAACCCATCGCGTTGGACATAGAACTCGATTTAACCGTACGCGATCCGGTCGAGTATCTCGAAGTTGTTTTCAATGGTCGTAGTCTGTATCAAGCGAGGCTCGAAGACCATGCCAGGCAAGGCGCATTTCCGGCTTTACAAATAAGCGAAAGTGGATGGTTGATCCTTCGCGTCGTGACGGAACACGAGCAGTCCTACCGCATGACCACAACCTCGCCATACTACTTCGAGTTTGAAGAAGCTCGAGTGTCTCGCAAAGCGGTCCAATTCTTTAAAGAATGGTTTGACGAGACTGCGTTGGCGATTCGTCAGGATTCGTCAACACTAGATCTCTATGAAAAGCCGTTGGAATTCACCTCGAATTTCTGGACGACACGACTCGCTCAATCGACTGCTGAGTAGTCTAATGACATGCGTGAATTCGATCTCAATCCAACGCATATTCGATCAAGATGTTTGAACGTAAAAGTCTAAAGTGGCCGATTACCTTAGCCGTCACCATGATCGTGCTATTGGTGTTTTTAATGGTCGGTTGGGTGTTGCTGAATTTCTTTGGTTGGCGGCGTGGAGAACTTTCAATAGGCCTTTACTGGACCTTGATCGGTGCCGGTTCGGCGATGTTCACCTGTGTATTGGTAGGTGTTGTTCTCTACTTAGTCCTAGCGATTAAGCAAATCAACTTAAACCGACGTCAAAGCAACTTTATCGATGCTGTCACCCACGAGTTAAAGAGTCCCATTGCGTCGTTGAAACTTTATCTACAGACACTTCATCGTCGACCGATTGAAGAGCTTCAGCGGCAAGATTTTTACTTGGCTATGTTGCAAGATGTAGATCGCTTGGACAACGTGATCACTCAATTGCTCGATGTCGCTCGCCTATCACATCGTGCCGAGGAAACCAAGGTCGATGTTTCGCCAGTTCGCATCGATGAACTGGTAACGCAGATTGTCGAGGAAGTTCGACTACGACACTTAGACCCCGAAGGCATCGCCGCAGATGTTTCTTCGGCCCCCGTTGTTTCGCTCGATCTCGAACCGGTCGTAATCGATTGTATTCGAGTTGACGTGGACATGCTTTTTCGAAACCTGATTGATAATGCTTTCAAATACGGTGGTAAGCCGCCAAAAATTGAGATAAGTGTCAAATTTGTTTTCGCTTCTAAGGGACTTTCGGCGACGATCAGTGACAATGGTAACGGGATTCCTAGATCGTTGCGAAGAAGAATTTTCAATCGCTTCTTCCGAATTGGTGATGAGCTAGAGCGAACTAAACCAGGAATCGGTCTTGGCTTGTTCCTTGTACGTACAGTCATCCGTCGTCTCAAGGGAAACATCTCGATTGTCGATGTTCCTGGCCAATCCGGAACGCGTTTTGAGATCTTTCTGCCAAACGCGACGCATGTAACAGGACGGGACAATCTCAGTGAACCATCCGTCTAGCGAGACTCGACCTGGGGAATCGGCTACAATAGGCGTGGGCAATGGCCCTGTAAATAAAATCGATTTGGAGCTTCAATGATACGAGTGAAAGGGAAATCTGCGTTAACAGCAGCGATGTTGCTTGCCTTTTACGCGACGAGCGTAGTAAGACAGAAAGCAAACATCTGCTTCGGTGATGATCGTCCATTGATAACACTCCCGCAACCTTCGTCGAGTGTATTGAAGGCGGAATCGGCGCGTATTCAAGCCGTCGCGAAGGCGAGTCGTTCGACAGTCGGAGTATTTGGGACTGACGGGCAGGGTGGGGGAAGCGGTGTCATTATCTCTGAGGATGGATACGTACTAACAAATTATCACGTATCAGACCCGTTCGGAAATCGGATGAGGATTGGTCTGTCAAACGGTCAAATGCACGAGGCGGTAATTGTCGGAATTGATCCGACCGGGGACTTGGCTCTTCTCAAGATGGAGGGACGAACCGATTTTCCTGCCGCGACGATTATTGATAGCGACACAGTTCGAGTCGGCCAGTGGTGTTTCGCGTCAGGCAATCCGTTTGTCTTGGCAACGAACCTACAACCGACTACGACTTGGGGAATTGTCAGTGGAGTGCATCGCTACCAGTATCCATCAGGTACTATTTTGGAGTATACCGATTGTATCCAGACTGACGCGGCGATTAACCCCGGTAACTCGGGAGGGCCACTTTACAATTGGGAAGGGAATTTGATCGGAATCAACGGGCGCGGGTCGTTTGAAAAACGTGGACGAGTGAACGTCGGAGTCGGCTATGCAATTTCGATCAATCAAGCCATGCTTTTTCTTTGGCATTTGAAGAGCGGCCGAATCGTCGATCACGCAACGCTAGGCTTTACTGTTTCGTCCGATGACAAAGGCCGGGTAATTGTCTCGAATATCCTTGAATCGAGCGACGCTTACCGACGCGGATTGCGATATGGCGACGAAATCATCTCGCTGAACAATCGCGATGTTAGGTCCGTGAATCAACTCAAAAACATGTTAGGGATTTTCCCGTCCTGGACGAGGCTTGCCATTCGATTCAAAACGGCCGAATCGACCGTCGACACCTACACTCGGCTTGGAGCGTTGCACACAGCGGCGGAACTCGACGAAATCATTACGGGCAAGCCGCTTGATGGCCCCCCCGTTCCGGACAGGAATCCCCCCAAGAAGGATTTGCCCGAGGAAAAATCACCCGCAGACGATCCGCTACCCGTAGAGCCTAAGGATGACGATTCCAAGTCGGATAAATCCGCGGAACGCGTTGATCCCCTGAAGGACCTATACGAAGCTCGTAAAGGATTTGGAAACTACTATTTCAATCGCAAAGAAGTTGATCGAGTCACGTCGGTCCGTGACGGGGTATGGCAACCAGTCTTCAAGTGGCCCAAAAACGTAAAATGGGTTTGGTCTGGATCTGTTGCTGGTGAATCGACCTCCTTTGAATTTAGCTCGGGAGGTAAATCTCTTTCGCTGTCGTTAGGCGATGCAAAGACGATGATCGATCCAGTGCGTGGGTGGGCTTCTAGTATCGAGTCCAAAGCTCTGGTTGGGCCAGCATTGGCGTTGGAGCTTTGGCAAAAGTGGAATTCGATTGGCCCGCGAGCGATGGGCGAGTGTACCTATATCGGCAGAGCACCCGTCATCGGAATAGATGAGTGGCAAGATCTATGTCAAGTAACCACGGGTGAAGTGGAAGCCTACTTTTACACATCTCCGGAGACTCTTCGAGTCGTTCTTTTGGAAGTTCAAGCAGATAGTCGTCAAGACCGTCTCGAGGTTTACTTCGACAACTACCAATCGACGGCTGTCCAAGGTCTAGGGGGCGATGCTAGAGAGTTGGTGTTACCAGTCATTCCGACAAGGCTTCGATCGAGTTACGGGCCTGAGACTCCCATGGTGATTGATCTTCAACAACTAGTCGTATCTGAAGAGAAGGAACCGGAATGAATCATCAAATACGACTTGGAAAGCATGGCTGTCAACTTCGCTTGGCTTTGTTTACGACGTTTCTCGTCGCAAGCTTAGCAACGGTCTGCCTTGCTGATTTGCCATCCGGCGAATCGCTCAGCGTTGAAGGCACCGGTGCCTCGAAGGCATCTGGCGTCTCTGAATTGGCGATTTCCGACGAAACAGGTGATTCCATTAATCCGTTAGTTAGGCTGATGGCACAATCACAACCGAAGATTGTGAAGATTTATGGAGCGGGGGGAATGCGGGGGTTGGAAAGTTATCAAACGGGATTTCTAGTTAGTAACGAAGGGCATGTCGCCACATCTTGGAGTACCGTGCTCGATTCCACGAAGATTAGAATCGTCCTAGCTGATGGCCATAAGGCGAATGCGGAACTGGTCGGCATGGATCCTCAAACAGAGATTGCCGTTCTTAAAATGGAGGAACCGGCCGCGTCATTCTTTACATTGGATGAGAATGCACTTCCTAGTATTGGAGATCGAGTTTTTGGTTTTAGTAATCTTTTTGGCATCGCAACCGGGGACGAACCGGTAAGTGTTCAAAGGGGAGTAGTGATGGCGATTGCTCCGCTCTCGGCCAAACGAGGAAGGATGAAAACACTTTACCAGGGTCGCATCCTTGTGTTGGATGTGATGACTAACAATCCAGGAGCAACAGGAGGAGCAATTATTGATTTGGATGGTCGATTAGTCGGCATGCTCGGAAAGGAACTTCGTGACGATCAGACTAACATATGGCTGAATTACGCCTTACCAATGGACGTTGTTTCAGGATCGATTCGACGGATTCTGGAGGGGAAGACCGCTACCGATCTGCGGTCTGATAAGCTTGTGCCAGCCAAACGGCCACATCGATTTTCTTCCCTTGGATTTAATCTTCTACCTGATGTACTCGCAAAGACCCCACCTTTCGTTGATCAAGTAGCGCCTACGTCTATTGCCGCACGCAGCGGTCTCCAGGTGAACGATTTGATTCTTTTAGTCAATGATAGTCGCATTGATTCACGAAGGTCGTTCGAGGAACTGTTGGCAACAATTGATCGAGCCGACAATTTTTCGCTATTGGTACAAAGGGGGCAGGATCTCGTCAAAATTGAGATTCGACCTTAACACTTTCGATACGGCGAGACCTATCCGATGATATGCGATTTCAAAGATCAGACGTTTCCAAAACTAGGTTCCCTACTAGTATAGTCAGTCGGGTCAGACTTCCTTTGGTACACTTTCCGGGTACACTGTTCAGCGTCCGGGCTCTTTCCTCAAGTTACTATTGATTTTTAGGTTTTCTGGATGGCGGATTCGACGCAAGACTTTCTTCTTCGGCTTTTAAAAAACGTTGAATCTGTCGTCTTAGGAAAGCATGACGTGGTCGAAATGATGTTAGTAGCTTTGCTATCCGACGAGCACGTACTTCTCGAGGACGTGCCAGGCGTTGGCAAGACGCTCGCCGCAAAGGCCGTCTCAAAGAGTATTGACGGGCATTTTTCACGCATCCAGTTTACGGCCGATCTTTTGCCCAGTGATATCGTTGGTAGTAGTATCTATAACGCATCGAGTGGTACATTTTCTTTTTGTGCTGGCCCAATTTTTTCCAACGTTGTACTTGCTGACGAAATCAACCGTGCACCACCCAGAACCCAAAGTGCCCTCTTGGAGGCGATGAGCGAAGGGCAAGCAAGTATCGACGGAAAGACGTATCCGATGCCGGATCCTTTCCTAGTAATTGCGACCCAAAATCCTTTCGAATTTGAGGGAACCTACCTGCTCCCCGAAAGCCAGTTAGATCGTTTTTTGATTCGTATTGAAGTGGGATATCCTTCGCGGGAGGCCGAGCGAGATGTTCTCAAGTCCCATAATCTTGGAGAGCCGGTTGATCAACTAAAAAGTGTGGTGAGCCTCATGGATGTGCGTTCGGCGCAGCTCTCGGTTCGTAAAGTACAGTTTGAGTCGAGTGTTTTAGACTATCTGCAAGACATTGTGGATGCGACTAGAAAGTCAAATGAGTTGCAAGTTGGAGTTAGTACTCGAGGTTCCTTGAGTTACTATCGCGCGTGCCAGTCACTGGCGACGATCAAGAACAGAAACTTCGTTACTCCTGATGACGTGAAGGCCCTCGCGATCCCAGTGATTGCGCATCGCGTTCTTCCCAAGGGTTTCGCGGCTGGGAGTGATCGAAAACTTGTGGAGGCGACCGTTCGAAAGATGATCAATGCAGTGAAGGTTCCTGTTTAACGGTATTTTCTCATGGCAACTGGGTTGGGGACACGTGAGGGAAGGCTCCGCAGAGTAGATTTGCAAGGTGATGCCACGGCCGAAATGCAGATCAAAAATGCTAGGCCATCCACGCGTTTGACTCGTGAGGGGTATCAGTTTGTCTTCATGTTGATGTTCGTTTGGTTGGCTGCAATTCTTCAGAACGTTAATCTGCTAGTGTTACTTGCCGGTGCATTTTGCTGCATGCTATTGATTCAATGGAGAATCGCATCCGGCACTTTATGGGGTCTACGAGCGAGACGCTTTGTCCCGTTTGATGTAGAGGCTCGCAAGCCATTCATTGTTTTAGTCACGATAACGAATCCGAGGCGTTGGCTTGCCAGTTGGTTGCTGATGATCCACGAAAACGTCGCAGCTCATCCGGGCTCTCGCAGTGGGCTTTGGCAACCGGGACAAGGACTTACGCTGTTTATGAACAGACTTCTTCCAGGTGAATCACGAGAAACGTCATACAACTGTATCGTGCCTCGTCGAGGAACCTATCGTTTTCATCGGATGGAATTATCCACACGGTTTCCTCTTGCGCTGATGCGAGGTAGGCTTGAGTGTTGCGAAGCTCAATCTGTAATCGTTCGTCCGACCATTGGTAAATTGAATTCAAATTGGAGAAAGTCACTTGGTTTACCCCAGAGCGGTCAGACGCCGCGTGCGGCCTCCGTTTCAGGCGGCGATGGTGAGTTTTATGGCCTTCGGTCTTATCGACCTGGCGATACCGTACGGTGGATACATTGGCGAACTTCTGCGAAACGAAACGAGTTACTAGTCCGACAGTTTGAGCGTAATGAGAAGCAATCCCTGAGTGCCGTCCTAGATCTGTTTCCGGAATCTAAATCGGGTATCGATTTGGAGCTCGTGGACCATGCGATTGAATTTTTTGCGACACTTGTGACTCAGATAGTAAAACGCGACAGATCCACCGCCGCCATCTCGATCCTTGATAACCAACCGTTCCAGATATGTCAGTTAAAATCGCCGCAGCAATTGAACGTGATGCTCGACCGATTAGCTAACTCAACCGCAGGAAAGTCTGATTTGCTGATGGAATCGCTGCAGACTCTCGGTCAAAGGAATGCGGTTAGTAATCCGATTTTGGTCATCAGTACGCGTTCTACGCCTAGCTGGCTTAACATGTCTGAAAAGCATCTGCAGCCAGTCGTGGAAGTGAGTCAGCCTGGGCAAGCGATCGAATCGTTATCCGTTGGAGGGGCACTGATTTATAATGCTTTGCGATGGGTCCACGTCAAAGATGAAGCTTGTAAGAATTTCTTCGAGCGAGGGTAAGTCGATTGTTTGATAGAAAATCCAGAACAATACCGGATCATCTTTGGGTAACCACGCTCAATTTCTTCGTCCTGGCTCTTATGCTTGCCTACCTTATCGGCTTAGGGCAACGTTCGAGTCGAATTCCTGCTTTAGTGGCAGTCGTAGTCATTCTGGCAATCGTGAATACCGATTGGCTTGGATGGTTTCGGCTAAATCGTTACGTCGCTTATGTATGCATGATTGCCGGTGCTTGCATAGCGATTTTGGAGTTTTTCAGCGGTCGCCAAGTGGAACAGCTTTACTCGGTTGCGAATCTACTCGTTTACGTTCAGATTCCTTTGATGTTTCAAAGTAAGGATCAGCGAATCTTCGATCATTGGGGGATCTTTTTGATGCTTGAAATGGTAGTCGCATCCCTCTTAAATGACAATTTATTGTTCGGTCTCCTTTTGGTCCCTGTGCTCATTGTAGGATGCTCGGCGATGATGTCACTTGCGGCATATTCGTCCATCCAGCAAGGTGGAACTAGCAGCAGTGAATCGGCAGGTTTGATCCCGGATTTTTTCCGGTGGCTTGGTCAAGAGCAATCCTGGGCACGGCGATCCAGCGGAATTAAACTCATGGGACTTAAGCCCAAAGAGTCATCGGGCACCAAAAGGTTTTCATATCGTTTTCGTCTTGGATGGTTCGATGGATTGCCTATTGGGCTTGTCATTGCACTGTTCGCTTTAATTTATTTTTTCGCGTTGCCTCGACTTCACACGGGAGCTTACGAAGGACTCGGTAGAGCGAAAGCGCTCGCAGGTTTCTCGGGAGTTGTCTCGCTTGATGATATTGGAGAATTGATGAGCAATGACGAAATTGCAATGCGCATTACCATGTCAAATGCCAAAACCAAGCGTAGTTTCCAACCAATAGATCCGCCCTATGTTCGCGGCACGGTAGTAGATACTTACGACGGCACGGGGCGTTGGCATTCGATGGACTTGGATGGTATGTCAAGTTTTTCGCGACTCGAGGAACTGCCTAGTAGGAGGGATGTCTCAAGCAGATTAACGGAGGCCTCGGACCAAGTGTTGATCACCGTTTCCGAGCAAGCACAACTAGAAGACGTAGAGTTCTCGCTTCCGCCTTTCCTCAACTCGAATCCAAAATCGGAATTGCGATTCACTCGTCTTGATTGGGGCCTTCGTAACATGAAGCAAGCCGAGAACGCAGGTCGACAAAGGCACAAGTACGAGTTCGAGACCGTATGTTACTTTGAAGGTCAGCAAACGCCGTTCTTGATTGATTCCAATAGATTAAGTGATTCAGGAGAATTTCAGTACACGTCGCAAATGATCGCGTATCGGACTGACCTGGAAGCGATCAATCGGTCGAGGTTTCCAGGGCTAATTGATTTGGCAAGCGAGGTGCTTGCAGAAAAAAACCCCCAAAGTGATTTGGAGCGAGTTTTGGCTTTGGAGGAATTTCTATCAACGTCGCCGGCTTTTACCTACTCGTTGTTGCCGCAAGTTGACAGATCAAGAAGAGTAGATCCAATCGAAGATTTTGCTACTCGCCATCGTACTGGACATTGCCAGTTTTTTGCTTCAACACTGGCCATCATGCTGAGGTCACAAGGTATTCCGAGTCGAATAGTGCTTGGCTTTCGTCCACCCGAATACAACGAGGTTGGACGGTTTTTAGTCGTCCGACAGAATCATGCCCATTCATGGGTCGAGGCTTGGATTGACCAGGATCAGCTTCAAAGCTCATCGGTCACGATTCCTGATTGGGTCATGCATGGAGCTTGGGTTCGTCTAGATCCGACTCCCAAAGGTGAAAATTCCAACGCGGGGGGAAGCCTGAGAAGTTCGAGCGGACAGGCATTTCAGGCCGTCGAGCAGCTATGGCAAGATCTAGTAATCGACATGGATAGTTCACGTCAATCCGATGCTATTGGCATTTTTGCAATGGTTGGCAACGGAGCGATCGGTGCGTTGCTGCGATCCGTTGAGCGAGAATTATTGCAACTTCAAACCCAAAACTTGGACAGTGTATCGCTTAAAGCAGATCAGTGGTTTTCTTGGAAAAGCGGTCTCGTCGGGATGACTTTGGCGATCGCGTTGACCGTAGCTATACGATTTCGTTCTCGTTTTAGTGGGTTAATCACTTGGCAAGGCTTTTTAGGTCTAACGAAGCAAAAGGGTAAAGGGGTTACTAGATATCCCGTTTTTTTCCTCCGATTGAACTCAGCCCTGGCTAGTCTAGGGTTGCGTCGTTCGGTTTATCAGACTCCCTTAGAGTTCGCCAAAGAGGCTGAGCAGTGGCTTCTTGAGCACGATTTTTATAGAAAAACTCAAGGCAGCGAGTCGCTATTATCGTTGGCTTTGATCGTGAATGCATTTTATAATCTACGATATGGCGATAACATCGATCTGTCGGAACAAGACCTACATCTGATAGGAAGTAAGATCACGGCGATCGAGAAATTCGCAGCGATTTATCACAAGCAATACATTCGAAGTTAGGTAGCTGTAATGATTGTCACAATGGATGGGCCGGCTGGCGCGGGGAAATCAATTCTCGCCAAGTTGCTTGCTGCTCGCATCGGATTCGATTTTTTGGACACAGGGGCCATGTATCGCTGTGTGACCCTTGCATGTTTGGATCGCGGCGTTTCGTTAGACGATTTTGCAGGGCTAGTCGATTGTGGGCTTTCTTTGGATATGCAAGTCTTGGGATCGATCGTTATCCTAAATGGAGTCGATGTAAGTATGCGGATAAGGTCCCAGGATGTGACTAAGGCGATTAGGCCCATTGCGGATAATCCAATTATTCGGGAACGCCTAGTCAAATTACAGCGTTCTTGGGCAGCGGATCGAGATGTTGTTAGCGAAGGACGCGATCAAGGTACTGTTGCTTTCCCCAACGCGGAGTGCAAGATTTATTTGACGGCATCCCCCCACGAGCGTGCAAGACGAAGGCTCAATCAGCTAATCTCGCAGGGAGTCGCAGCTGATTTTGACTCGATTCTTCAGCAACAAAATCAACGAGATTCGGAAGATACTTCGAGAGCATGTGGTCCCTTGCGAGCTGCATCCGATGCTATTTACGTCTACAGTGATGGGTTGACTGAAGACGAAGTTCTAGATCGACTGGTTGAGATAGTTGAAGCGAGACGAGGGTTAGAATTCACCGATGTTTCGAATATGGATTCCTCCGATTTGACGCCTAGTTCGATCCAAACCAAGCTGTCGAGTCGTTCGTGAGCTTGAGTTCCAGCAGCGCGAAAACGTCATGGAAATCACGCTTATTCAATCGAGCCGGTGACGTTTACAAGGATTGGTTTTATCGCTGGGTCCGAAACACGTCGCGAATGATCGCAATTGTCGTTTTCGAGTTCAGAGCGTCAGGTCGTTACAATCTTCCGGTCGACGGAAGTGCTGTTTTTCTATCCACCCATCAGTCCATGTTGGATCCGGTACTCGTGGGGTTAATCTTTAATGGGAGACTTAACTACATTGCTCGAAAGACACTATTCCATCAGCCGTTTTTCGCTTTCCTGATCCGACTGTTGGATGCAATTGAGATAGACCGAGAGCGAGGTGGGCTTGCTGGACTGCGAGAAATGATGAAACGTCTTCAAAACGGAAAAATGGTACTGATTTTTCCGGAAGGGACGAGAACCGTAGATGGAGCGATTGGTGAGATTAAGTTAGGTTTTGCTCCGATCGTGCGTAGGACTAAGACTACGTTAATACCAATTTCAATTTCTGGAGCGATCGATGTATTGCCAAGAAGCAGCAAGGTTCCAGGGCGGCATCCGATTGCGGTGGTGGTCGGTCAGCCAATTCGCTACGAGGAGTTGGCTTTAATGAGCGATTCCCAATTACAGGAAATATTGAAAAATCGATTGGATCAATGCAAAAATGAGGGAGATTTTCTCAAGTCTATTCGAGCTTGACTGTTGCGACTGAATGGTGATTGCTCGGTATCTCACCAGAATATGTAAGTCGACTTGAACTGAAAAGATTTAAACTTGCGGGCTGTCATTAATCATGCATTCGAAACGATTTGGTTCTCTTTTTTGTTAAAGGATGCGCGTTCCCTGGCAACATCAACGGTATGAACGAATTAGTTCGATCCTCGAGATATGTTACTTCAGGCTGTTTCGACGACGCAATCCATACGCTCGATATATGCGAATCGTCATTTTTATCAATAGTTTGAGAATCGAGACGGATCGAGTGTTGCCTCGCGAAGCAATGCCCTCATGAATAATCCTATCAAACAGCACAGTACGATGCACAATAACGATTGCTCCGGCTTTTAGGACTATTCACGCCCGAATCCGAATTTCAATGACTTGCTCTCGGCGGTCGATAGATCCGTCGCAGCACTGGATTCATGGCAACGCAATGGTTGCCGTGCCCCATGCGTGACTCGTTAGATACCCATGATTTGCGCTCGTAGATGAAGGCTTTCCATTGAATCACGATTTATCAGATGTTCGTAAAATGGTTGAAGAACAGCTTTGTTCCGAAAACTGTTTGTTACCAAATTCGTTTCCAATCACTGAACGTGTTTTGTATAAGCGAGGAACTCCATGTGGTCTCCTGTTTTGCTTGCACGGTCCCCGAAGCGTTCGTCTAACTGCGGTCTATGATACCAATTCCAATCGAATCTTGTTCTATAACTCTCAAGGCCAGCGAACGACTAGCATAGACGCGTTAGTCGTTTCGCATGCCAAGCATCAGTTACGAACGTCTTTCGCGGCGTAGCCGTTGAAGTCGGCAAGAAAAGAAAAATTCGGATTGTCCGATGGATAGTTGCCGATATTCACATCGATAGTAGTTCAAGAAAAACTTCCATTCTAAAATTATCAATCATGCTTATTCTCTCCCGACGCGAATCCGAATGCATTCATCTGGGCGACGATATCATCCTCACGATTGTTCGAGTGTCGGGAGAAAAGGTTCGAATTGGAGTTGAGGCTCCTCCGCATATCAAAATTCTAAGGAACGAGTTAGAGATCTCCCTTGGAACCAACCAAGGTGGGAAACGGACGGAGCCTGTGACTCCAGAAGTGCCTGGGGGTGCAGAAGTATCCGGGCCGGGTGGCTCCCCAACGATAATACCTATGATGGCCCACAGTTTGCCACCAGTTCGCAAGGTCCCCATCTTGGTAAAGCGAGCCGCTTAGGTTACGAGACCTTTTGTAACGAGCATAAAGACATCCTCCAGGGTAGGGTCCTTATCGTAAAACGACTTCATCTTCACCCCCGCATGGACCAATTGCGACAAGAGTAGGGAAAGTCCTTCGTCATCGGTTTCCAATTCAGCAGTCGCTTTGGAACCATCGATATCGATTCCACGAAGCGACGGTGAGCTTCGTAGGATTGATATTCCGACGTCGGCATTTTCGGTAAAGCGGACTTCGACGATTCGGTTCCTACGAATCTTTCGATAAACCGAATCGATAGGGCCATGCATAAGCAATTGACCTCTTTCGATCACGCCGATCGAAGTGCAGCAGTCGGCAAGCTCTGACAAAATATGGCTGCTAATCAAGATGGTCTTGCCCATTCGTCTCAACTCTCGCAACAACGCCTTTACTTCGATTCTGGCGCGTGGGTCTAGACCGCTTGTTGGTTCATCTAGGATTAGCACGGGTGGATCGTGCACAAGAGTTTTCGCCAAGCACAAGCGTTGCTTCATTCCTCGAGAAAGCCCGTTGACATAGTCGTCGCGTTTGTGGCTCAGATCTAGTAACTCGAGTACGTCACCGATTACTGCTTTTCGTTGGGAGCGCCCGATTTGATAAGCGACTGCAAAAAAGTCCAGGAACTCCCAGACTTTCATTCCGTCGTACACGCCAAAATCATCCGGCATGTATCCGATGCTTCGCCTGACATCCATCGGTTGACGATTCACACTAAAGCCATTAACGGTTCCATCGCCACGTGTTGGCTTCAAGAGAGTCGCTAGAAAGCGTATAGAAGTGCTTTTGCCTGCTCCATTAGGGCCAATGAACCCAAACATTTCACCTGCGGCGATCTTTAGCGAAACGTTTCCAACTGCGGTGAATTCACCGTAGTCTTTGCCAAATTCGGAGAGTTCAATCATCTAGCAACCGATTTACGAAAGTTTATTGGTGATTTACCACGCCGCATTCCACTTAAATATGTTAACACGAACGAGGCCAAGGGTTACGCAAGATTTGAAGCTAACGATCTAACTTCTAGTCTCGATTTGTTCCGTGCTGTGGTTACCACCGTAGCGTTGGACCAACGACTGATACATCCCAGGTTCGTTGACTAGCGAGGTGTGATCGCCTCGCTGGATGATTTTTCCATGATCGATTACCAGAACTTCGTCAACGTTTCGAATCGTACTTAGCCGATGGGCGACGATGAAACAGGTTCTTCCCGCAAGTAGGCGTTCTATGGAGCGTTGGATCTTGACTTCTGAAATCGTGTCGATCGCGCTGGTTGCTTCGTCAAGGATCAGTATGCGCGGGTTACTCAAGAGAGCTCGCGCAAAGCAGATCAGTTGACGCTGTCCCAACGAGAGCTTGGCACCACGTCCACCGACTAGGGTGTCAAGTCGATCCGGGAGACCGTGGACAATGTCGCTACATTCCATCGCCTCCAGGGCTTCATAAATCTGTTCATCCGAGAATCGAACGTCAGGGTTTCCCGTTGCGATCTGCAGATTTTCGCGTATCGTGCCTGTAAAAAGGTAGTTCTGTTGTAGTACCATGGCGACCTGGCTTGCTAGGGACTGACGGGTCACCAGTCGCGTGTCGATTCCATCCAGAAGTATTCGGCCGGTTGTCGGCAAATAGAATCGCGCGATAAGGCTGAGGATTGTGGATTTTCCACTACCGGTTGGCCCCACCAACGCAATCCGCTGGCCAGGGCTAATGGCAAAGGAAATATCATGGAGAATGGGGCTGCCTATTTCGTATGCGAACGTGACATTTTCGACGGTAAGTCTCCCTTCTAACTCTGGTAGATCGATCGCTCCGTTTACGTCGCTCCATTGGGGTTGCCGATCGAGAATGGCAAAGACCCGCTCCGCCCCTGCCATCGCGGCAAGAGCTTGATTGTATTGGGCTCCAAGGATTTGGACTGGCGTAAAAAAGAGACTAGTCAAAAATATGAACTGAATCAGATCTCCAATCGAAGTCAAGCGATCAGGCGATAAAACTCTCCAGCCTCCAACGGCAATAATGGCTGCAGTGACAGCTGAGCCGTTCAGTTCGAGCAACGGATTGAAGATGCCCCATGCACGCGTCGCTTTCATGTTGTAATCTGCATGGTTGACCACTAGGTTGGAGAATAAATGAGCGTTAGTTTCGCTTCGCGAGAATCCTTGAGTAACACGAATGCCCGCAACGCTTTCAGCCAGAGTTGCGGTGACTCTTGAGAAACTCTCTTGAATTTCCCGGTAAGCGTTCGTTAATCGCGTTTGAAAGAGTCGATTCAGTCCCCATAGAACAGGTGCCATTCCAAGAACGATTGCAAACAGAATTGGATCAAACCAGAACATTAGCAATCCTGTAAATAGCATCTGCCCGAGTCCGACCATTGAAACGAAGAGCACATCTTGAACGCCAATACGAACTGCATCACAATCGCCGTTGATACGTGAGATGATCCGTCCCACTTTGGTTTTGTGATAGAAACTCATCGGCATGGATTGTAAATGATCGAATACGGAGCGTCTTAAATCATTGACGACTGCTTCGCCCAATTCCAAGGTCAATCGCTGACGAAAATGGAGCGTGATCTGCATCGCAGCGGAAAGCATCAGGACACCCAATGCGGACATCCAGATGTACAAAATTGAACGAGATTGTCCGATGGGTCCGTTGATCGTTGCAGCAACAGCCCAGACAAAGGCGGGTTGTTGGATACTTCGCAGGCCGACAACGAAAAATAACCAATTTCGCTTTATGCGATAAGGTTTCATTAGGCCAAATATGCGTCCGACCTTGACGCGGTCTAGCGCCCGTTGATGCACGTCCTGCTCAGGATCCCGTTGCAGTCGGACTAAGCCGCCTTCTAACCTCGCTGCTGATCGTTCTTGCATGAGGTGATTTTAGTCGAGGATAACTTTGCCTCAAAGCGAGCCGCACGACTTGTTTGTGAGATTCTGTGATAATTTGCTATACGGATAACAAACCTTATGACTTAGCAAGTAGCTTCGTAATGAGAGTCCGCGGGTTACTTGCAATGAATCTATCGAGGTCAGCTAGCTCTGGTCGCGAGGAACTGAGCATTGATTTCAATACGACCAGTCGAGCTGACACGGCCGTAACGGACCCTTTCATACCGACTCCCTTTAGTGAGACTCGGTCTGCTTCGTTTTTGATGATTTCTACTCTAATTTCAAGAGACTGACCTGGCTCTACGAAATCAGCAAACTTGACGTTCTTCGCTTCTTGAAGAGTTAAAAGGGCACATTGGTAGTCATCAGAAACACGGATCAACCAACACGCGGCCTGGAACAAGGCTTCCAGCATCAGCACGCCCGGCATGACTGGAAAAAGCGGAAAATGGTCCCGAAGGTAATCTTCGTCGGCCCTTAGCGTCCGAGTCCCCGTGATGAACTCACCAGGAACTAGTTCTGTAATTTTGTCAAGTTGTTGGAATTTCATATCGACAGTATATCGGTAACTGCTCAGCCTGCACGCCGCATATGTCGGTACGCCAGCATTACCTCGTACAAATCTGTGGAAACGGCGATCTGGTCGTCGGAGAAATCCTGGACCCAAGTCCGATTTGTCTCGGCAGCGTCCATCATCATCGCCGCAAAGTCGCTCAATCGAATTTCTACTCGGCTTCCGTCGCTCGAACTAACCAATTTCGCGAGGGACTCTTGGTGATTCAATGAATCGACTGATCGCGAATTTCTCTCGGATTCAGTCGACTTTGAGTCAGAATTGGTTACCTTCGACGGGCGCAGCTTGGCGAGTAGCCGGGATCTATCCATCGGAATCGTCATCGGACTGTCGCTCTTTTCACCGAAAAGATTCGGCAAAGGGGACTCAATGTTATCCGTGCAGGTATATCCAATTGAAATGGCAACAGTTGAGCTATCAATTCCAAAAATTCGGGGAGTTGGCGATTCCATGAACATTTTCCTGGGGGCAAGAAGCGCTGAAACATGTATTCGTGTTTTTCGGTCCTTGACGCCAGATAGATTAAATCAATTTTGCCGGTTACCCGAAAAAAAGAGTTTAGGTAAGATAATGAGCCACGGAGGTAGGGATAGTCCAAGGGGAGTGCGGGTTCCATTCGCTTGACAATGCATCAAGGCTCCCATAGATTCCCAAAACCGCCGAAACGCCGGTGGACTTCCGGTGGACAAATTGTGTTGACTTTTTCTCCATTAACATCGCTAGTAATCCTTTAACCTTGGTGTTTTTCAAGCCTCAATGGGTGGTCGAATCTGCTATCGATCGTCGAGCGAGTCTTGGAGCAAAAAATCTTATGAATGATTTAGAAGCGATCGCGCGCGGTCTGCATCTCCCCGTCGAAGCTCTCAGACGCCCCGCTGATCTATTGAGCCAAGGATACGATCCGTCGTTTCTAGCCACCTATCGGCCTGACGAACTCGGGCAACTCGACGTAAAGACACTTGCAAAGTTCAGACGACTGCTCGAGTATCAAAAGCGCATTGACACCTATCGCACAAAGCTGAAGGAGCAGGCAATCAACGAAGGTTGGTGGGTCGATACGCTTCAAAAACTGATCGATAATTCCAAAAGCATAGCTGAGATCGACGGGCTAACTCGAAACATTAGATCGCGAAAGTCATCCCGAGTCCTAGCGGAGCGGGATCCCAAGCTCGCAAAAGTTGGACAAGCGATCCTAACGATGACCGGGACCGGGCCTGAGGATCTTTTGGCTTGGATTGTTGCCGAGTTTGGAGTTGCAGTGGATCAAGCCCAACAAACACTTTTGCAAACAAAAACCTGGCTTGCAGTACTCCTTAGCGAAGATGCTCAGTTACTGCACCAGCTCGGGCAGCAAATTCTTCGGCGGGGCCAAGTGTCAATGAAAATGTTGGCTGAGCCTTCCGAAAAAGAGCAGGCTTTGAAGGATGCAACCGATGGCGAACATCAAGTGGCTGGATCGGTTGTTTCTGAAAACCCGTTCGATGCATCTTCGGAGCCGCTTGTTAGTGATTCTATGGAAGTCGAGTCTTCCGATTCGAATTTGGCTAAAGAGGACATTTCTCCAGAAGGCAACGTGGACACTCCTCCGGAAGGCAACCCTGATGTCGAAGCGATTATCGATTCAGTTCCGTTAGATACTCACGATGAATTGGTCGAATCGGATAGTGTCGCGCCAGAGGATGCGACGAAAAATGACGCCTTGCCTGAAAACTCATCGGAATCCAATGAGGCAATTGAGCCAGTAGTTGTCGATCCACTATTGGCATCCTTTTCATCGGCCCCGGCAAGCAGGACAAGGTTTACAAAAGGCAAGAATCCCAAGTCGTCTGCCGGACTAAATCAAAAGACCGTTTCAAAGTCGCCAGCCAAACCCCTTACACCTCGGCAGCGTCGACGTAAGTGGTTACGAAGCATACTCCAACGCTATTCGAAACTTCGAAAACCGCTAACGCGATTGGGGCACTACGAAGCGCTCATGCTCGGACGTGGTCAGCGTTCGCAGATTATTGCGATGCGGATTGAGTATGATCTTTCCAGCATGACGAAACTCGCGCACGACGCGCTTTGTTCCAGTGGCCACCCGATGGAAGCGTTTTTGAGCGAAGTTGCAGATAACTCGCTTTCGAAAATCATCTTGCCGCGGTTGGAGCACGATGTATTTAGTGAGCTAGAAGAAGCTGCTCACCATGAATTGACGGAGCTAGCGGTTCAGCATCTCCAAGAGATGATTGATCAGCGTCCAGTTCGCGGACATAGGGTACTTCTAATTGACGCAATGGGCCCTAAGAGCGCCGCCGTTGCGATCGTCGATTCCAACGGGCATGTCGATTTCACAGGTGAGTTGTCATCGGTAAGTAGCCGATCCGATATTGTGACGCAAAATGTGGCGACTCTCGGAGAATGGATCCACAAGTATAAAGTTACTTTGGTTGCGATTAGTAATGGCAATACGCGGCGTTACCTCGTACAAACCGTAGCTGAGCTGATGAAACAATCTGGTGAAGGGGGAGATCTTCGATGGACCATCGTCGATCGAACGGGGGCGGATGCCTATTGTGAGACTCGGCAAGCTCTGCAAGAGCTACCGACGGTATCCAGACGCCATCGCGCGGCTGTTTGGTTAGCTTGGAGGCTTCAAGATCCGCTAATTGAAATCACGAAGATCGATCCAGCAAGATTGAGGTTGGGTAGTTATCAGCGAGAACTGCCTCAAGATATCCTTGAAACCGGGCTTGAAGAGGCAGTATCGTCCAGCGTCGCCGCTCGCGGAGTTGACCTCTGGAACAGTCATGAGAAATCACTGGTTTGCCTTCCTGGAATTGACCTTCCGCTTGCGCAAGCGATTGTCGGTCTTCGAGATCGAGCTGAAGTATCAACCCGAGATAAACTAGTTGAGTCTCTGAAGTCGATCGCGTCAGAGACGCAAATTCGGCAAGCGATAGGTTACTTGAGAGTCTTTAATAGCACACAACCGCTAGATGGGACGATGATTCATCCCGACGACTACCGACTGGCGGAAAGACTCATTGCAACTGGGGAGCTTTCATTGCCACCAGCGGCGCCTGAAAATTGGTCGCGAATGGGACGTTCTAACTCCAAGTCGAATCTGGTAACCAGCGAAGCTCCCGAAGCGGCTCCTACTGAAAAAGTCCACGTCGACAGTGCTAGCGAGTCCGTTGACATTGCTTCCGAGTCACAGTCAACCGCGATGCACCCTGTAGAACCTGCTGTAGAACCTGCTGTAGAAACCACCCAGCAAGGTGAATCCGCAAAACTTGTCGAGTCAACGGTTGAGGCAGCAGACCATGCCATCCAGGCAATCCCAGCAGAGAGTGAGTCGACTTCCGAAGGTACTACAGAAGCTGCGTCTGGGAATATACCTTCTTTTGCAAAGCCGAAATTGGAGAGTGATGGTTCGGTAGCCGGGCCGCTACCAACTGTCGTGCAGAATGTATTGCCGGCTATCACGCTTGCGCCAACGAACCCAGAGAATCCAGATGGGCCAGCCCCTCTGCCAGCATTAACTATTGATATCGAGAAACTCTCACGAAGCTGGCAAGTTGGAAGAGAGAAGACACGGTTCGTCGGCCGATGCCTTCAGTCGCCATTTGCCGATTCTCGCGATGCCAGGATGCCGATTCCGTTGTTGACTTCGATGCCTACAATGGAATCCCTTCGACCAGGGCAGTCGGTTTGGGGAATTGTTATTGGCGTTGCCGAGTTTGGAGCTTTCATGGACTTGGGACCCGATTGTAATGGGTTAGTACACGTTAGCCGCTTGTCGCGAGAGTTTGTCGAAGATCCTCAAGAAGTTGTTCAGATTGGCGACTTGATTCAAGTCTGGGTTCTTCACGTCGACCTTGAAAAACGACGTATCGCTTTGTCTGCATTACCGCCAGGAGTCGAACAAGCCAGGCGCCCAGGGACCAATGATGCGACTCGAGACGATCAAGCTCGCGGTGGGCGCAACGACAGGAACAGTCGAGATAGTTACAGTCAAGGTGGGCGTTCGTCAGGTTCCAATCGACCCGGAAGCGACAGTCGAACAGGCGACAGTCGGATGGATGGCAAACGTCCGGCGTCTCAACAAGGCCAAGCGGTTGGGCAGCAAACCACACAGAATTCCTCACAACCTTCTGGTCAAGCTGCAGGACAGCATTCCGGTGGGGGCGGTGCGAATCGTGGAGGTTCGGAAAGAGGTCCAGCGCGGGGTGGGCAGAGTCGAGGTAGCCAGGGTGGAGGGAACCGTGATGGCTACGGTCGAGGAAACTCTTATCGCGGTCAGTCGGATGGACGCAACGAAGTCGCGTCATTCAACAAGAAGCAAGACAAACCTACCAAGCCAGCGCCACCAATTTCGGACGCAATGAAGCAAGGTAAGGAACCGATGAGATCTTTCTCTGATCTTATTCAGTTCATGCAACCTAAACGCAATGATCCACTTCCAGACAATTCTGGACTGGATTCAGTACAGTCAAAAACCGACAAACCCATTGCAGATCTAGCGACTGCATCGGAGTTGGTTCCGCCAAGAGTAAACGAGACATCAGCCAGTGCGAGTCGACCTGAGGTGGTTCACTCCGATGCGTCAACTGGTGGTAGCGTGGTCTTGCAGAATCCAGATAGCGAGAAACTCGACAGCGATTCACCGAAGTCTGAAATTGTCCGGGAATCAGCTGAGTAGGACTTTAGGCGAGTACCACCCAATGTCAGAATTCGAAGAACGATTAAGAGCAGCGGCTGCCCGCGGTAGCCAAAAAAGTATCAGCCGCGAAGAGCTTGCTGCATCCAAGAAAGCTTCCCATGATCGACTACGGGGGTTGCATACCAAACTTCGTCTTCAGTTGTCCGAACGAATTGATCTCGTAGTCAAAAAGCTGATAGATCAGTTTCCAGGTTTTCGATTTGAGAGTGTTTTTGGCGAGATTGGTTGGGGGGCTGCATGCACGCGCGATGACCTACGTTTAACCGCTGGTCGGCGCGAGACACGGTATAGTCGATTTGAGATGGCGGTACGGCCCGTGAATGAGTTCTTGGTGCTTGATTTACACGCCAAGGGAACTGTAGGGAATAAAGAGGTCCTTCTTCGGAATTACTATCAACCCCTTGCAGATGTCGATCCTGTAAAGTTTCAGCATTTGATAGAAGAGTGGGCTCTTTCGTTTGCTGAGTTGTACGCCGCTTCCTAGTGCTACACTTCACTTCTTGGTAGTTTTTGCTTGCTACTGACGCATTTCACGCGTCCTTTGAATGGCGATCAATTTCAGCTATCATTTCTCACAACCAAGTCGGTAGTAAAAGCCAGCTACTGTTGTTATTTTCTCTCCATTTTCAACGTTGGCACAACGATTTTATGAGCCAGTCCACCTTGAACAAACCAACTGCAGGCCAGTCATCCCCTTTCAAACGTGTTGCGATACTCTTTGCTGGGGGGCCCGCTCCCGGTGCCAATGCGGTGATCAGTTCTGCCGCTTATGCATTTCTGAACGCGGGTGTTGAAGTGGTGGGTATCAAGCATGGCTACTCTAACCTGATCGATTTTGACGCGACAAAACCGTTAGAGGAAGGAAAGGACTACATCCATCTTACGCATGATAAGCTCGAGTTCGCGCGAACTTCGGGAGGAATTATGATAGGTACGGCCCGCGCAAATCCTGGTAAAAGCGTATCTAGCCCCGCTCACCTGCTTGACGTTGAGCGAGTGGCTCCTTTGTCGAGAGTTTATGCCGGACTCAGATCCCTGGGAGTCGATGCTTTGATGAGTATTGGCGGTGACGATACTCTCAAGACGGCCAATAAGCTAAAGATGTATCAGGATGCACTCCCCGCTTCTGCAGTCAGGATGCCAGTTGTTCACTTACCTAAAACGATCGACAACGACTACGCTGGGATCGACTTTACATTCGGTTTTTTCACCGCTGCAGAAGTGCTTGCAACGGAGATTCGAAATCTAAATCAGGACGCTGCAGCTGGGCAAGCTTACTTTCTGTGCGAGGCGATGGGGCGTAGCGCGGGATGGTTGGCTTACGGAGCGGCCATTGCTGGGGACGCATGCATGGTGATGAGCGTCGAGGACATTGCCGGAGAGTTGCGGGGTGAAGAGACCTCCGTCGACGAGAACACCGGGCTGAAAAAGACCAAGGCTATTATGCATCTCGATAAAATTGTCGATCGTATGGTTGATGTCATGATCGCCCGAGAGAAGATGGGGCGAAACTACGGGGTGATTGTGGTTGCGGAAGGCCTCGCCGAGTACCTCCCGATGAAGTATCTTGACGGAATTCCCCGCGATGATCATGGCCATATTTCTGTTGCGGAAGCTCAACTTCAAAGAATGTTGGCCAAGCTTCTTGCACAAGCCTATAAGAATCGGACGGGTAAGTCGCGCAAAATCAACGGATTACAACTGGGATACGAATCGAGGTGTGCACCGCCAACGGCTTTCGATGTTATGTTGGGCTCTCAAATTGGCATAGGTGCCTATCGAGCTTTAGTAGAGGAAAAACTCAACGGATACATGATCTCAATAGGCGGTCAGTTTGAAGTAAGTTTTGTTCCGTTTTCAGAACTTATTGATCCACAAACGCTGGTCACTAAAGTGAGATTCATTGAACCGGGAAGCGATTTTCACAGATTGGCGAAGCTGCTTGAGACCAAAGTCTAGACTAGCTGTTCGAAACGGTTTGCTGCCCACAAGAGCCTTGACCTTATCTCGCTGATCGAAACTGGCCACGAAAAATAGTCCTCGACCGTAGCGTTCAACGCGTCGGCAAGCATTTCGGGAGTTCGATTCTCGGAAACGGCTATAACGTGAGCGCGCCGTGTCCGGTGATTTTTACGAATCGCCGCGACTAACTCTCGGGCCCCCTCGCTCTCGTGTCCCCATTCCAAAATCAAAATTTGAACCCGGCTACCGACGATGGTCTTCAGTGCGGAACCATAGTCAATTGCCTTCGTGATTCTTACTCCACATTCGCCAACCATCGCAATGAGATCTTGAAAGTAAGGTTCTTGGGACTCGACGATTAGGACGTTTGACATATCTGGCTTCGACTGTCTGCGAGACTTGCCGCAATTGAGACTTTGGTTTGAGACCCCGTTCTATCGCTTCGATACGACTCCGAAAAACCGATCGTGGCCAAAACTTACATCGATTTCACAATAAAAGGCTATCACCGGAATCGGGTAATCGAGTTTTTGAGAGTGAAGTTTTCGGTAAACCGAATCCCTTTCATGCAATTTTGTGCAATACAGACTACGCAATTGGGATTTCCGCCACCTTGTAGACGGTTTGTGAAATGGAAAACTGCATAGCCAAGTAAAGTCGTATCGCAGCTGTATTTTGAGAGGTAACTTCCAAAGAGACCGATTTACATCCCGTTTGCTGAAAGCCAGCCAAAGCATGATTCAGCAAAACTCTACCTAATCCCTGCCCACGCACGCTCGGGATAAGCCCGATATTCTGAATCGATCCGAGTGGAAATAATTCTGAAAATTGATCGTCAGACTGTTTGCTCTGCTCCACGCGTAAGCCTTGGATAGTACCGACAGGCAGCGACTTAACAGCTGGTCCAACGGGGCCCGTTGCAAGCCATGTTGATTCCGGAACGAAATCGGCTCGACCCGCAAGGTCTTTCATTAAACGAATGCACCCATCCCGCTGTCCCAGGCACTGAAAAACGAATGCGTCCATCTCGTTACGAAAGCTTTCGTATTTCACCTTTCCGTGATCCCGAACCAGATGGGGCGACCACGGGATCATTCGAAATCCCGAGAGGGGCCTCACATCCGCGAGATCCACAGGATTGTCGAGCAGCGACCGAATCATTCGAAATCGTCTGAAATAAACAGGATGTATGACGTTACTCGCAATCTTGAAAAAGGCTAAATTGGTGGGAAAGGCAACTTGAAAACTATATCCATTTTGAAGTCTTTTTTCTCAGATCGAAACCCCCATGACCATCTATTTTTCGCAAGGAAGTCCGTCTCATGATTTTTCATCGGAAGAGATGTTTGCCACGATGAAGGGTGTGTTAGATGCCATCGGACCTGAAAAAGTTCTTGCTTTACCTCCAGATCATACGCGATACGACAGTAGGGCCGGCGAACTCACGGTGATGACCTACAAGATTCTGGGGGATCGGTTGGTCGATGTGATGCCAGCCTTGGGAACCCACGAGCCAATGGATTCCTTGCAACTAGATCGAATGTTTCCCGGTCTTCCCCATTCCTTGATCAGGGCGCATCACTGGCGGAAAGACGTCGTGCGACTGGGGATGGTCGAAGCTGACTTTGTCGACAAGGCAACGGGAGGAGTTTACTCGAAAGCGTGGCCAGCAGAAGCAAACCGTCTGTTGGTTGAAGGGGGGCATGACTTGATTCTTTCGCTCGGACAAGTTGTCCCGCATGAAGTGATTGGCATGGCGAACTATACAAAAAATATCTTTGTGGGTGTCGGAGGAAGCGCTGGGATCCATGAAAGTCATTACCTTAGCGCTCTTTATGGCATGGAGCGGATCATGGGGCGAGCCGATACGCCGCTTCGACGCGTCTTAAATCGTGCTTCCGATCTCTACTGTGAGAACCTCCCAATTGTCTATGTACTCACCGTCGTCGAAGCAACCGCCGAGGGTAGAAAGGTTGTACGAGGGCTCTACATCGGAGACGAGCACAAAGTCTTTGACATCGCAAGCGAACTCGCCGCCAAAGTTAATTGCTTTCGACTTCCCAAACCACCTCAAACCATTGTCGTCACCATGTCAGCAAAGAAATACTCAAAAACTTGGCTGGCGAACAAAGCAATCTATCGAACACGCATGGCGATCGGGGATGCAGGAACGCTCGTCATCATCGCTCCAGGAGTAAAAACATTTGGCGAGGATCCTGACGTTGATCGATTGATTCGAAAATATGGCTATCGAACGACACCTGAAGTCTTGTCTTACGTAGAGCAAGACGTGGATCTTCAAAACAATCTATCGGCTGCTGCTCATTTAATTCATGGTTCATCCGAGAATCGCTTCCGGATTGTCTACTGCACAGAAGCCCTTTCCGAGTCTGAAGTCCGCTCGGTAGGGTACGAGTATATGCCTGTCGCCCAGGCAACCTCGCTCTACCGTGTAGATGGCAAACAAGAGGGCTGGTACGAATCGTCGGCAGGGGAACCGTTCTATTACATCAGCGATCCCGGTTTAGGGCTTTGGATGCACGAACAACACCAACACGCATTCTGATACGCCATCCGACTAGTTCGCTATCGCGTGCTCATATCGACGCTTAAGCCGCCAGCTGCAGGGACGTAAGCATAGCGGGTATAATCCATCATCATGCGATGGCTGCTAAATCGCCATGCACAAGTGCTGATGCTGTTCATCATCATCTTGATCCACTTACGAGGTAAACCATCGCGGTCGCGATTGTAAAACGCTGGAATGACCTCATTTTCCAGTGTCTCATACAGGTATTCTGCATCGCGTTTGTCTGTGATATTGTCATCGGTATGACTGGTTCCCTTACCGATTGCAAAGCCATTCGAACCGTCGTAAGCTTCGGCCCACCATCCATCTAGGATACTGCAATTCAAGCCACCGTTGAGGACGACTTTTTGGCCACTGGTGCCAGATGCTTCAAGAGGGCGTCGCGGATTATTCAGCCACACATCCACCCCTTGAATCAAGTGACGGCAAACGTTGATGTCGTAGTCTTCCAGGAAGGCAACTCGACCTCGAAACCTTGGATCTAATCGCAAGTTAGCGATCTCTTGAATGAATCGTTTGCCAGGCTCGTCCTTCGGGTGAGCCTTCCCAGCGTAAATCAGTTGCAAGGGTCGTTCAGTGCTATGCAGCATTGTTGTGATGCGCTCAAGGTCACTAAAAATTAAGTTGGCACGCTTATAGGTTGCAAATCGTCTGCCAAAGCCGATCGTCAAGATATTGGGATCTAGGAGGTTGCGAGCTTCTTCAAGCATTTGATCGCTTTCGCCTCGACGACGACACTGCCGAGATATTCTGCGTCGCACGAAGGTAAGCAACAAGCTCTTGAGTGCATTGTGTGCCTCCCAGAGCTCGCCTGGCTCAACCTGATGAATGTTTTGCCATAAATCAGGCTCGGCTAGTCGCGACTGCCAATGGGATGGAAAATGACGGTCATAGAGTTGTTGCATCTGCCACGCGAGCCAACTTGGAACGTGAACGCCATTAGTTATGTGGCCGATTGGCACCTGCTCTTCAGTCCGTTCAGGCCAAAGCGTTCGCCACATGCGACGGGAGATATGACCATGAAGCTGAGAAACCGCATTCGCTCGTCTCGACAGTTTCAGTCCGATGACTGTCATGCAGAATGATTCGCCCGAATTGGTCGGGTGAACACGCCCAAGGCTCATAAGCCCGTCGTGACTTAATCCGATCGAATCGCGGAGTGGCCCAAGGTGTTCTTCGATTAAATTCGCATCAAAGCGATCGTGCCCGGCCGGTACTGGGGTATGAGTTGTAAAGATGGTTGATTGGGCCGTTTCTCGGAAGGCATCATCGTAAGTCATTCCATCGTCGGACATACGCTCCCGGATTACTTCTAGCGGAGCGAATGCACTATGCCCTTCATTGAGATGGTACACCCCGGGGGTAATTCCAGCGGCGCGGAGAGCCTTGACGCCTCCGACACCCAGAACGAGTTCCTGCCGAATACGTGTTCGCTCGTCTCCGCCGTAGAGCCGGCTTGTCAATTCACGATCCTCTGGACGATTTCCTTCCACGTTACAATCCAACAGTAAAAGACGAACTCGACCAACCTTTAATGTCCAGACTTTCGCTAGCAGCCGGCCATTCCGTGTGTCAATCGAAACCATAATCGGTGAGCCATCCTCGTTGGTAGCCGCTTCGATTGGCAAGTTTTCGACACGTGTTTCGATATACTCTTCGTGTTGATAGCCTTCGCTATTGAGGTGCTGCTTAAAGTAGCCATGGGAATAGTACAAGCCAATTCCAACTAATGGGACACCCAAACCACTCGCGCTCTTGACGTGATCACCCGACAAAACGCCGAGACCGCCAGAGTAAATTGGAAGCGATTCATGAATTCCAAACTCAGCTGAAAAATACGCCACTGGTTTCGCCCCCAAGACACCCGCATTAGTCGATGCCCAAGTCGCCCCCTCTTCGAGATACTCTCGCAATCGACGATAGGCGTAATTCACGCGACTATGCAACACCATTTCTGTGGCCCGAACCGATAGACGCTCCGGCGTAAACTCGCGGAGCAAAGCGATTGGATTATGATCGAGCTGCCGCCATCGAATAGGATCGATATCCCGAAACAAATTCGTTACTTCTGGGTGCCAGCTCCACCATAGATTCTTTGCCAGAGCCATACACTTATCATGCAGTTGGTCTGCCCCTAGCTCGCTGCCGAAGTGAATTGGCGTTGTATCGACTTCAGGGTTCCATTCCAATTGAGTCATGACGATCCTTTTAACACTTTCATATTAGAAACATTTGGTGCACGCGTAGTTATAGCGAACTACGAAGAAGAAAACAAAGGCGTTACATCTATCCCGTTCTCTCTATTCCCCCATCGCTTCGCGTTTAACAGATTTGAGACCATGCCAGACCAAGAGTTCTACAAGCAATTAGCTACTAACGCTGAAGAAATCGAACCACAACATGCTTGGCCAGCGTCTCAGCTGGTACTCTGCCGTAACGCCGGAATCTTAAGGCTTCTGAGCCCCGGCGACTCGGTATCGATGATTCACTCTAATGCTGAAACCTTGAACGATGATCGGGCCGCTATGATCGCCTGCGACTGGGTATCGATACAAACCTATATTGATATTGCTAAAAGCTGTTTAACGACCGCATTTATACTCACTCAACGCCAAGCTGCAGTGGTGCGCATTTCCGCCAGCGTGAACATTACGGCAAAAAAACGCTGGCTTCCCGGGCTTTTCTCTGGCGAATCGTTCGCGACTGTAGGGATAAGCCACCTGACAACCAGTCGACAGCATTTCAAAAAACCTGTTCTGACAGCAGACTTGTTGGGTGATGGAAGCCGTATTGAACTGAATGGTTATAGCCCCTGGGTCACCGGTGCTGCGTTCGCTGATAGCGTGGTTGTTGGGGCAACCCTCAATGATGGCCGACAGGTTCTCCTTGCCGTCGATAGCAAGCTACCCGGTTTCATGCCTGGAACAGGAATGGACCTGACGGCCCTATCGGCATCCAAGACGGACCAAATTCGATTCCAAAAAGTGGTGGTCGACAGCTCGAACATCCTATCCGGTCCAACTGAGAACGTGATGCGAATGGGGCGTGGCGGAGGGGCGGGAAGCCTTCAAACGAGTGCTCTAGCGATCGGTCTGAGCCTACGCTCGATCGAGTACCTCTCGAACGAAACGTTCGATCGACCTGATCTACGCGAACCGTCAGAGCAACTTGCATCGGAAGCCCGATGGTTGCTTCAGGATTTAAGAAACACGGTTTTTGATTCGGCCAGCAGCTCTACCGCAACCGCGGAGCAGATTCGACAACGTGCAAACTCATTGGTTCTTCGCGCAACACAGTCAACTTTGATGGTCGCAAAAGGGGCTGGATATATGAGGGGCCATCCAGCCGAACGATGGTGCCGCGAAGCGCTCTTTTTTTTAGTTTGGTCTTGCCCCAAGGCGGTATCCAATGCGAACCTTTGCGAGTTCGCGCAACGCTAATTTGCTATCACTTGGTTCGAATCCGGCTTTCCCAAAATTCGATCTGAAGAAAGTAACTTTGGCGACTCTAAATCATCAGTCGAATAGCCGCAATCGCAGTGAATAGCAGGATTATAGTATTGAAAGTTTTCTGAGGAATACGCCCGACGATAGCTTTACCTACTAGCAATCCAAGCGGTATCAGAGG
>Ga0105045_10000303_pt1 | contig 33740 bp, 30 predicted proteins | sample MAT02_FD_78089 | JGI IMG/M metagenome (GOLD analysis project Ga0105045, IMG submission 78089) | Freshwater microbial communities from Lake Fryxell liftoff mats and glacier meltwater in Antarctica - MAT-02 (megahit assembly) | ecosystem: Environmental > Aquatic > Freshwater > Ice > Liftoff...
CGTCAGCCTCGACGCCAGCCTCGACGCCAGCCTCGTCGTCACCGCCTGCGTCCCCCACGGCGCCCGTCGGCGCCCCGAAGTCCGGTGAGCCTGCCTCCGCGGCGCCCGCCACCGTGGCCTCCGCGGAGCCCAGCGCCGCTGCCTCCGCTGCTCCCAGCGCCGAACTGGTATCGGTCCCGTTGGTGTCCGTACCGTCGCCGCCGGCCCCCGTCGCGGTATCGGCCGCCAGCGTGGCTATCCCCGCGTTCGTACCGTTGTTGCCGGCGATGAAGCCGGGCGGTCCGCCGCGTCCGCCGACCTTGCCTCCGGCGCCGCCGGCCCTGTCGTCGACGCCGCGCCCACCTGTCCCGAAGGACAGGCCGTTCGCGGTCCCGGCGGTTGCGCGCTCGCTCCCCATTACCAGCTTCGAGGAGCGCCTCACCGCGAACGACCGCCCGCGTCGTCCGGCCACGATCCCGCCCGGTGCGCCGATCCCGGGAGCGCCGGTCACTACAGATCCGTCCTCGTCCACATCATCTGTCGTCGAGCTCGCGCCCGACGATATTCTCCACGAGTCCGGTCGATTTGAACGCAACGGCAAGTCTGCGAGCAACCTCCGTCGCGTCCATGTGCTGACCGACCCCGTGCATCGCTCTGGCGAGGACGGCGAGGCGACGGTCGTCCGTGCGCCGCTGACCCACGACATTCCAGAGGCCACCCCGGCGATCCGCGCCCCGTCTCGCGGCGAAATGATCATCGGCGGCACGCGTGAGGAGCTCGACGCCGCGAGTCGGGCGACCACCGTGCGCCTCGCTCCGGTCTCTGCGGCCGCTGCGGTGCTCGCCGCCACCGAGGCCGCGGCGAGCATGTCCAGTTCGCTCCGTACCGTCACGCTGGCCGGCGCCGACATCACTGACGCCGCGATCCTCGATCCCGCCGCCGAGGGCCGGTTGCGCACGCCCGATCCCACGAGCAGCGCCTCGCTCGAGGTCGCCACCGACAGCGGCATGCACGAGCCTGCGACCTCCCAGACCGACGGCCCCGCCGCGAGCCATGACGCCGGCACGCCCGCCGTGGCGAGCATGCGGCGTCGCAGCAGCGCGATGCCCAGCACCAGCCAGGGGGAACCCCGCGACTGGGGGACGATCCCACCGCTGGCGAACGACGGCGAGCTCGTACCAGGCACCCCGTCCGCGACCCTGGCTCCTCTCGGACGCACGCTCCCGGAGCTCGCCGGGCCGCGCAAGTTGCCGTTGCTCCCGATCCTCGTCGTCATCGCGCTGGCCCTGCTGATCCTGCTCTACGCCGTCTGACCGCGAGGCGTGTGGATCGTCGCAGGCACCTGGTGACCGCAGGCATGCACCGCACCGCTATGCTGCTCGCCGCATGCCAGTCCCCGAAGTCCTGCTGCGCAGCGCCCTCGCTCCGGGCGGCACGCTCGCGGCCCTCCCGTCCGACTTCTCCGCGCTCGGACATCACTACAGCGGCAAGGTCCGCGAGAACTACACCCGCGACGGTGAGCGCATCATCGTCGTTACCGATCGCATCAGCGCCTTCGACGTCGTGCTCGGCACGATCCCCTTCAAGGGCCAGGTGCTCAACGGGCTCGCGCGCCACTGGTTCGCGGCGACCTCCCATCTGTTCCCGAACCATCTGCGCACGGTGCCCGACCCGCAGGCGATGCGGGTCAGCGAGTGTCGCCCGATCCCCGTCGAGTTCGTGGTCCGCGGCTACCTGACCGGCGTCAGCGACACCAGCATCTGGCGGGCCTACGAACGCGGCGAGCGCGAGTTCTGCGGCCATCGTTTGCCGGCCGGCCTGCGCAAGCATGAGCGCCTGCCGGACAACCTGTTGACGCCCTCGACCAAGGCCCCAAAAGGCGAGCATGACCTCAGCGTCGGCAAGGACTGGCTGATCGGCCGTGGGTTGATCGACGCCGATCAGTTCGCCACCCTCGAGCGCCGCTGTCTCGCGCTGTTCGCCGCCGGGCAGGCGATCGCGGCTCAACGCGGGCTTATCCTGGTCGACACCAAGTACGAGCTCGGCGTCCGCGACGACGGCGAGGTCGTGCTCATCGACGAGATCCACACACCCGACAGCTCGCGCTACTGGTACGCCGACAGCTACCCCGACGCCATGGCCCGCGGCGACGACCCACGCAGCCTCGACAAGGAGTTCTTGCGCCGCTGGCTGGTCGAGCACGGCTTTCGCGGCGAGGGCCCCCCACCGGTCCTGCCCGACGAGATCCGCCTCGAGGCCGCGCGCCGCTATATCGAGGTCCACGAGCTGCTCACGGGCCAACCCTTCGAGGTCGACCCGGAGCCGCCGCTGCCCCGTCTGCGCCGCAACCTCGGCCTCGAGTAACGGCATCCGCGGTGTCCGCGGGTATCCGCCGCATCAGGCCAGCCATCACGCAACATGGTCGCGCGGCCGGCCGACCGCGCGCGGCATGCCCTCGCTCGTGCATCACGTCCTGGTCGACCTGCTCCGCGCCCACCCGCGGTTCGTCGCCGATCTACTGGTCATCGGCCCGGACCAGTTGCCGGCGATCACCGACAAGGCGCAGGCCTGGCAAAACCCCGAATTGACCATTCTCTCCGCGCTGGCCCACGGCAACCGCGTGCCGGCCGTGCTGCCGGCCGCCGCTCAGGCCCTCTCGGCTGTCGACACCGCCCTCGCCGAGGTACTGCGCCCTCCTCAGCACTCACCTGCGTGCCCCCGTCCGGCGCGCACTGGAGGCCCATGTGATGGATCTCGAAAAGTATCGTGATCTCCCGCGCCCGCGCTGGCTGCTCCGTCTCAAGGCCAAGGCCAGCGCCGGGGGCAAGGCCGAGGGCAAGGCCGAGGGGAGGGCCGAGGGCGAGCTGGTCGCCCGGCGGGCCGTGCCAGTGCGCCTCGCCGAGCGCGCCGGCCTCGAGCTGACGCCGCGGCAGCGCCAGCGGATCGCCGAGTGCCTGCGGGTGGCGACCCTCGACCTGTGGATCGACCGGGTCTCGCAGGTCAGCTCGGTGCGCGAGCTGTTCGCGGCGGCGCGCCCGCGACGGACCCATGCTTGATTTGTCACTGCGCGCGGTCCACCCTCGCGTACTTAGGAGCGCCCCATGCACTCGATGATCGCCTCATTCTTCGCCTTCGCCTTCGGTCTCATGTTCATGTCGGCGCTGCTTCCGGGCATGGTGGTGCGCGATGTGGGGAGCGCCCTCAAGGCCGCGGCCATCTGCGGTGTGCTCAGCGTGGTGATCGGTAAGCTGCTGTTCGCGCTGCTCTCGCTGATCTTCTTCTTCCCGATCCTCATCACCGGGCCGCTGGGCGCCTTTGTCGTCCAGACCTTCGTGAACGCCGTGTTGTTGATGATCACCGAGAACCTGGTCGACGGGGTCCGATTCCAGCGCTGGCGCACCGCGCTGTGGGCGGCCGTCGGCCTGACCCTGCTGCAACTGGTCGCCTCGCGCGGCGTCGGGGGTTGACTCACAGCCCTCGCTGTCTGCTGTCGGTGCCGCGCGGGACGTGCCGGCAAACGCCGTCTGCTAGGCTCCGCCCGCGATGTGCGGTGTTTTTGGCGTCTTCAACCATCCCGAGGCCGCGAACCTCACCTACCTCGGCCTGCATGCGCTGCAGCATCGCGGTCAGGAGTCGGCCGGCATCGTCACCAACCAGGGCGGCACGCTGCACGCCGTGCGCAAGATGGGCCTCGTCTCCGAGATCTTCACGCAGGACGTGTTCCCGCAACTGCCCGGCCGGGTCGCCATCGGCCATGTCCGCTACACCACCGCTGGCGGCTCGCTGCCCAAGAACATCCAGCCTCTGACCGCGGAGGCCAGGCACAGCTCGATCGCCGTCGCCCACAACGGCAACCTGATCAACGCCGAGGCCTTGCGCGACGAGCTCGAAGAAGACGGCGCGATCTTCTCGTCGCAGTCCGACACCGAGGTCATCCTGCAGTTGATGGCGCGCAGCCGGGCCAGCGGCTTCGTCGAGCGTCTGATCGACGCGCTCGGCCGGGTCCGCGGGGCCTACAGCCTGGTGTTCACCACCGAGGACCGGCTGATCGCCGCCCGCGACCCGCACGGCTTTCGTCCGCTGATCCTCGGGCGTCTCCGGCAAAATCCGGAGTGTTATGTCGTCGCCTCCGAGACCTGCGCCTTCGATCTCATCGAGGCCGAGCGCATCCGCGACGTCGCCCCCGGTGAGATCCTGATCATCGATGAGAACGGGCTTCAAAGCGTCCAGATGCGCCGAGAGACTCGTCGCTTCTGCGTGTTCGAGCACGTGTATTTCGCCCGTCCCGACAGCGTGCTCGATGACCTCTCGGTCTACGACGCCCGCATCTCCATGGGCGAGCAGCTCGCCCGCGAGACCGCCGTCGCCGCCGACGTCGTGATCCCGGTGCCGGACTCCGGCATGGTCGCGGCGCTCGGCTACGCCAGGGCCAGCGGGCTCCCGTTCGAGATGGGCCTGATCCGCAATCACTACGTCGGTCGCACCTTCATCGAGCCCAAGGACTCGATCCGCCACTTCGGCGTCAAGCTCAAGCTCAACCCGGTGCCGCAGGTGCTCAAGGGCCGCCGCGTGGTCGTCGTCGACGACTCGCTGGTCCGCGGCACCACATCTCGCAAGATCGTCAAGATGATCCGGGCTGCGGGGGCCGCCGAGGTCCACCTCCGGATCTCCTCGCCACCGGTCATCAGCCCCTGTTATTACGGCATCGACACCCCGACGCGGGCCGAGCTCCTGGCCTCGACCCACAACCCCGAGGAGGTCGCGCGGTACATCACGGCCGACTCTGTGGCCTACCTGTCGCCCGAGGGGCTCATGCAGGCCGTACGCGGGGAATCTGGTGTAACTTACTGCACCTCCTGCTTCACCGGCGATTATCCGATCCGCTTCACACCGCCGCAGGGCCGGCGCCAGTTGCGTTTGATCGAGGTCTAAAGCATCCCGAAGATCCGGCCGCATGACCGTCCAACAAAGCCTCCCCGAGCACAACAAGATCACCGAGCAGCTCGCTCGCCTCGCGGCCCGATTGGCCGAGCTGCGGCGGCATCTTTGACTACGTCGGCAAGCGTGAACGCCTCGAGGAGCTAGACGCCCACACCGCCGACCCGTCGTTTTGGACCAAGAACGACCGCGCGCAGGAGCTCCTGCGCGAGCAAGCCACGACCAAGAAGATCGTCGATGACCTCGACGAGGCACAAAAGCGCCTCGACGACGCCACGACCCTCTACGAGCTCGGACGCGAGGCCGAGGACAGCGACAGCATCCTCGAGGCCGCCGCCGGCCTCGAGGACCTCGAGGCCCGCGTCGGCAAGATGGAGTTTCGCCGGATGCTCGGCGGACGGCTCGACAACACCAACGCGATCGTGTCGGTCAACGCCGGCGCCGGTGGGGTCGACAGCCAGGACTGGGCGCAGATGCTGCAACGCATGTACATGCGCTACGGCGAGCGGCACGGCTACAAGGTCGAGATCCTCGATATCCAGGACGGCGAGCAGGCCGGCATCCGCAGCGTCGAGATCGCGATCGAGGGCGAGTACGCGTACGGCTACCTGCGCTCGGAGATCGGCGTGCACCGCCTGGTCCGCATCAGCCCCTTCGACGCCAACGCCCGGCGCCAGACCAGCTTCGCCAGCGTCATGGTGTTGCCCGACTCGAGCGACCACGACGGCGAGGTCGAGATCAACGACGCCGACCTGCGCGTCGACACTTACCGATCGTCGGGTGCTGGCGGCCAGCACGTCAACAAGACCGAGTCCGCCGTGCGCCTGACCCACTTGCCGACCGGCCTCGTCGTCGCCTGCCAGATCGAGCGCTCACAACACAAGAACATGGCGACCGCGCGGCGCATGCTGACGGCCAAGCTGCTCGACCTCGAGCAGCAAAAGCGCGACGCGGAGCGCGTCGAACGCGAGGGCGAGAAGAAGAAGATCGAGTGGGGCAGCCAGATCCGTTCGTACGTGCTCCAGCCGTACCAGCAGGTCAACGACCACCGCACCGAGCTCAAGAGCTCGGCCGTCAACGCCGTGCTCGACGGCGACCTCGACCAGTTCATCGAGGCCTTCCTGCTCCAGCAGTCCAAGACCAGCCCCGAATAGCCCGCAGACTCCCGCAGCCCCCCAAATGCCAGCTCATGGCAGCCAACGTATCCACCGCCTCGACCGGCCATAGTCGCCTCCACTGGCAGATCGCCTGGCGCCACCTTCGGGCCGGCGACCGGCCCCCGCCGTGGGTACGGGCTGTGCTGGCGATGGCGGTGTACCTCGTGCTCGTCGGCCTCGGCCTGGTCCTGTTCGCGCAGCTTGGCCTCGCACCCGAGCCGGCGATCGTCGACACCGGCGCGCTCGCGCTGCCGGCCGGCCTCGACCCCGTCGACATGATCCCGACGCCGCGCCAGAGCTACTACGGGACTCTCGGCGGGTTCACGCTGCTGCTCGGCGGGGCGCTGCTGCTCGGCGGCACGCTCTCACGGATCTTCACCGTGCTCGCCACCGTCATCACGATCTCGGTGATGCTCGGCTGCATGGCGCTGGTCGTCGTGCTCAGCCTCATGACCGGCCTCGAGCACGACCTGCGCGACAAGATCCTCGGCCAGCGCGCCCACATCCGCGTCAGCCGTGAGGACGGCAAGCCCTTCGCCGACTATCTCCAGCTCGCCGAGGCGATCCGCGGCGAGCCCGGCATCATCGGCGCCAGCCCGTATCTCCAGGGCGAGTTGATGGTCCGCAGCGGGTTCCAGCGCCAGGGCGGCATCTTGCTCGGCATCGTCCCGGAGCTGCACGCTGGCGTGTCGAACCTCCCGGAGATCCTCACGGAGGGGCGCTACGAGTTCCTCGCCGACCCGGCAGCGGTCCCGGAGTCACAGTTCCTGTTCGAGATGTCCGCACCGGTGCGCGAGCCCGACGAGCCCGACCCGATCATCGACCCAGCCGAGGGTGCGCAGGGCAATGGCACCGGAGCGACCGCCTTGCCGCCGCCGCCGCCGTTGTCGAGCGCGCTCCATGACATCGAGGACGCCGACGCCGGCTGGGAGGACCCCGAGGCCGAGATCGCCAAGCTGCGCGCCGCGGGCAAGCTGCCGCAGCCGAAGATCAGCGACGAGGTGCCGGTCTCCGGCAAGGTCAGCGCGGTGGGTCCCGCCGCCGCGATCCCGCCGAGCCCACGCGGCATGGCCATCGGTGACGACGACGACGACGGCGACTGGGAGGACCCCGAGGCCGAGATTGCCCGCCTCCGCCGCGAAGGCAAGCTCGCACCTGCCCCAAAGGACAGGCCCCCCGAGACCGCCCCGGAGTCCACCGATGAGCCCACCGACGAGGATGTCCCCGAGGACCCCACGTCGGCGCCGCTGCAGGGCGTCTTCATCGGCGCTGAGAAGGCCAAGGAGCTCGCCGCCCACCTCGGCGATCCGGTCCAGTTGATCACGCCGATCGGCCGCCTCACCCCCGCCGGACGCATCCCGGGCGTCATGAAGGTCAAGGTCGCCGGGGTCTTCGACGCCAACCACTACGAGTACGACCGCTGGCTGGTCTACGCCGAGCTCTCGCTGGCCCAGGCGTTCCTGCGCGCCGGTGACCGCGTGTCGGGCATCGAGATCAAGGTCGACGACGTCGACCAGCTCGCCGGGCGCAAGCGCCTCGTCCAGGCGATCGTCGACGGTCTCGGCCGCGACGACCTCGTCGTCCAGGACTGGCAGGAGCTCAACCGCAGCCTGTTCTCGGCGATGGCCCTCGAGAAGATCGCCGTGTTCATCGCGCTGCTGTGCGTGATCCTAGTCGCCTCGTTCGGCATCCTCGGGTCCAACCTGATGAGCGTGCTCGAGAAGGCCAAGGAGATCGCGATCCTCAAGACCATGGGCTGCACCGACCGCCTGATCCAGCGGGTCTTCATCGCCGAGGGCCTGTGCCTCGGGGTGCTCGGCGCGGCGCTCGGCATCCTTTCGGGCATCGCGTTGTGCCTCGTGCTCGATCGCTTCGGTTTGCCGCTGGGCGGCACCTTGCAGGGCTTCGAGGAGCTCCCGGTGGCGGTCGACCCGCTCGAGGTCGTGCTCGTCGGACTCTCCTCGCTGGCGATCGTCTGGCTGTCGAGCTTGTACCCCGCGCGGGTCGCCTCGCGCATGCGCCCAGTCGACGCGCTCCGGCAGGCCGAGCGATGAGTCGCCTGGAGTGGCTGACCGCGTGGCGCCATCTCAGGGCCTTGCGCGCCCCGCCGTGGCTCGCCAGCGTCACGCTGCTCGCGTTCTATGTCGTGTTGATCGGCGGCGCCTTCGCACTGTGGTCCGCCGCCGCCCCGCGCCCCGGCATGCTCGGCGCGGCGATGTTCGTCCCGCCGCCGGTCGACTACGCCGGCGCCCTCGGGGTGTTCACGCTGGCGCTCGGCGGCGTGGTCCTGGCGTTTTGCGGGCTCGCGCGGCTGTTCAATCTGCTCGCCACGATCATCACGTTCTCGGTCGCGCAGGGCTGCATGGCGCTGGTGCTGGTGCTCGGCCTCATGAGCGGCCTGGAGGACGACCTGCGCGGCCGTCTGCTCGATCACAAGGCCCACATCCGGGTCGCGCGGATCGATGGCGCCGGCTTCACCGCCAACGACGCCCTCCTCGCGGCGCTGACGAACACGCCGGAGGTCGCGGGCGCCAGCGCGATCCTCGAAGGCGAGGTCCTGGTCCGGACCACCTACGGCCGGCAAGGCGCCACCTTGCGCGGCGTCGACCCCGTGCAGCATCGCAGCGTCACCGCCCTGGCACGCGAGGTGGAGCAGGGCAGCTACGCCTTCATGACCGCGCCCGAGCGCATCCCACTGCTCGGCGTGGCCGCCTTCGAAGCGCCAGCGCAGCCGGCAGAGGACCCCGCCGCCCCGCCGCCTCCACCTGTCCTGAAGGACCTGCCCGAAGAGCCAGACGATGGCGGCGACTGGGAGGACCCCGAGATCGAGATCCCACGCCTGCGCGCCAGCGGCGAGCTACCTCCCGCCGTCGTCCCCGCGATGCCCCCGGAGCTCCCGCCCGGCACCCCGGTCGCCCCCGATGTCGTCGCGCCCGAAGCCGCCCCCGAGCCACCCGAGCCACCCGAGCCACCCGCCGAAGCGCCCGCAGTTCTCCCGCCGGTGCTGATCGGCCGCGAGCTCGCCGCGGACCTCGGCGTCGGCCTCGGCGATCGCCTGCAACTCATCACGCCGGTCGGCCGCATCACCCCGCAGGGCATGGTCCCCGGCATGCTGGTCGTACGCGTCGCCGGCGTGTTCTTCACCGGCATCTTCGACTTCGACCGCAAGCACGTCTACCTCCCGATCGGTCAGGCCCAGGCGTTCCAGCGCGCCGACGACCAGGTGACCGCGATCGAGGTCAAGCTGCGCGAGGTCTCGGAGATCGATCAGGGCAAGGCGGCGGTCATCGCCGCGGTCGCCGGCACCGGGCTCGTCGTCGAGGACTGGCGCGACCAGAACCGGGACCTGTTCTCCGCGATGTTCCTGGAGAAGGTCGCCATGTCGATCGCGCTGGTGTTCGTCATCCTCGTCGCGGCCTTCGGAATTCTCGCCACGAATCTGATGTCCGTCCTCGAGAAGGCCCCCGAGATCGCCATCCTCAAGACCATGGGTTGCCGCGACGAGCAGGTCGCCCGCATCTTCGCCCTCGAGGGTCTGTGCGTCGGGATCCTGGGCATGTTCGGGGGCATCGCCACCGGCGTCGGCGTCGGCCTGGCGCTCGGCGTACACGGCCTCCCGCTGCAAGGCGGCGTGTTCTACCTGGAGAGCCTGCCGATCCGCATCGATCCCGCCGAGGTCGCTGCCGTGGCCCTGGTCGCCCTGTGCATCGTCGGTCTGTCCAGCGCCTGGCCTGCGCGTTCGGCGGCCCGGCTGCGACCGGTCGACGGTTTGCGCCTGCGCGACGAGTGAAACGGCCGCATGCGCGGCGTTGACACGCTGGAGGCCGCCGACTAGGGTTGCGCCATCTTGACCGGCGCCGCGCAGGTTGCGCCCGCACTCGTGCGGGTGGTTCACATGTACAAGGAGTTCACCCACGGTGCGCGGGTGCTCCATGTCTTGCGTGACGTGAACCTGACCCTTCAGCCAGGTGAGATGGTCACGATCATCGGCGCCTCCGGAGCCGGCAAGTCGACGCTGCTGCACTGCCTCGGCACCCTCGATCTACCGACCCGCGGCCAGATCTTGTTCGGCGACACCGACATCACCAGGTTCTCGCCGCCTCAGCTCGCCAGCTTCCGGAATGAAACGATCGGATTCGTGTTTCAGTTCCATCACCTGCTCGGCGAATTCACGGCGCTGGAGAACGCGATGATGCCGGCCCTGATCGGCCGCCTACCTCCGAAGGAGGCCCGCGACCGCGCGACCGAGATGCTCAACGCGGTCGGCCTCTCGCACCGCCTCAACCACCGCCCCGGCGAGCTCTCGGGCGGCGAGCAGCAGCGCGTGGCGATCGCCCGCGCGCTGGTCATGCGCCCACGCCTGCTCCTTGCCGACGAACCGACCGGCAACCTCGACACCCGCACCTCCGATGAGGTCCACGACCTCCTGTTTCGCCTTAACGATGAGCACAAGATGACGCTGCTGGTGGTCACCCACAACATGGACCTCGCCTGGAAGGTCCCGCGGCGGATCCGGATGGAAGACGGCAAGCTCGTCGACGACACCAGCCAGGACCCCCGACTGGCTCGTGAGCCGCAGCCCCCTGCAGGGACGCCGACACGCTCGTGAGCGCCTCTCCGACCTCCGCGGGCCCCGCGGCCCCGCGTGCCACGCGTGCCACGCGTGCCACGCGTGCCATGCGTGCCCCTGCACGCACGCTGGCCGCCGCGTTCGCCCTGTTGATCGCGTGTCTGCTCGCGGTGCTCCCACGAGCCGCCACCGCCATGCCCTTCTCGGGCGGGGCGATCGGCGACGACATGATGTTCCGGATGCTCTACCTCGCCGAGGTCCCGCAGGAGGTCTACGGCCAGCCGATCGCCGAGGTGCGCATCGAGGGTAACCGCCGCGTCGAGGCCGAGGCCATGCTGCTCGAGCTCGAGAGCGGGGTAGGGGAGCTGGTATCCGCCCGCAACCTCGCGCAGGACATCCGCCGCCTGTGGGGCATGGGCAAGTTCGAGGACGTGCGCATCGAGGGCGAGACCTCACCGGGCGGCGTCATCTTGACCTACATCGTCAAGGAGCGCCCCACCGTCCGCAAGATCATCGTCGAGGGCAACAGCAAGATCAAGCTCGACGACATTAACGAGGTCCTCGACCTCAAGCTCAACGCGATCCTCGACCTCGGCGCCGTCAAGGCCAACGTCGAGAAGGTCAAGCAGGCCTACGTCGAGAAGGGCTTCTTCCTGGCCGAGGTCACCTACGGCCTCAAGCCGGTCGAGGACGAGCCCGGCAAGGTCGACATCCAGATCGTCATCAGCGAGGCCGCCGAGACCGTCGTCCGCAAGATCACCTTCATCGGCAACCAGGCCTTTAGCGACGAGGAGCTGCGCAAGCACATGCTGACGCGGGTCGGCGGCTACCTCAGCGTGATCAGCAAGAAGGCCGGCGGCGTCTTCAACAAGGAGGCCTTCGGCGGCGACTTCCAGATGCTCAAGGCCTACTACAGCGACCAGGGCCACCTGGACGCCAACATCAAGGACCCCGAGCTGTCGCTGAGCCCCGATCGCCGCTTCGTCTACATCACGATCCCGGTCGACGAGGGCCCGCAGTACCGCATCGGCAAGATCCGCGCGAAGGAGACCCTGGCCCGCGGCGAGAAGCCGCTCTACGACGAGCGCGTGCTCGCCGAGTCGATCAGCCCCGTGCTCAAGGAGGGCGACGTCGCCTCGATGGGCAAGGTCCAGGCGATCATCCAGGACATCGAGCGCCGCTACAAGGACGCCGGACACGCCTACGTCAACGTCATCCCCGACGCCCGCCAGGACAAGGAGAACCTCAAGCTCTACATGACCCTCGAGGTCGGCAAGGGCCCGCTGGTCTACGTCGAGCGCATCAACATCAGCGGCAACGACAAGACCTCCGACAAGGTCATCCGCCGCGAGATGATGCTGCGTGAGGGTGACCTCTACTCCGAGACCGGCAAGGAGGTCTCCGAGTTCAACGTGATGCGCCTCGGCTACTTCACGGACGCCACCCTGTCGACCGCGCAGGGCAGCGCCGAGGACCGCATCGTCCTCAACGTCGAGGTCACCGAGCGCCTGACCGGCACCTTCCAGGTCGGCGCCGGCTTCAGCACGATCGAGAACTTCGTGCTGCAGGCGCAGATCCAGTACGACAACTTCCTCGGCCGCGGCACCACGGTCACCCTGATCGCCCAGATCTCGAGCCTGCGCCGCCTGTTCAACCTCGCGTACGTCACCCGCTACTTCCTCGACTCGCGCTGGAACTTCTCGTTCAACGTCTTCAACTCGCGCAACGTGTTCCCCAGCTTCACGCGCGACAGCACCGGCGCGCGCGTCAGTTGGGGTTATCCGATCCCGCGAGTCCCGAACCTGATCCTGTTCGCGGGTTATTCGTTCGAGTACATCAAGGTCGGCTTCGGCAGCTTCGGCTACGGCGCCGGCGCCGGCCTCGGTGGTGCCGGCGCGTTCGCCACGCAGTTCAGCCAGTCGGCGCTGATCACCAACCTATTCAACAACGGCATCACCTCGGCCGTCACCACCCGTCTGCGCTACGACACGACCGACAACTTCCTGTTCCCGACCGAGGGCATGCGCCACGAGATCGGCGCCGAGATCGCTAGCAAGTACATCGGCTCACAGAACCAGTTCAACCGCTACGACGCCAACTTCCGGTTCTACTTCCCGATCATCCGGAGCAAGCAGCCGTTCCACGCCTGGCTGGTATTCAAGACTCGGCTCATGCTCGGCTTCATCCACAGCCCGCAGGACAAGGGCGTCCCGATCTTCGAGCGTTACTTCCCCGGCGGCATCTTCGGCGACGGCGGCATCCGTGGCTATCGCCTGCGCAGCCTCGGCCCCCTCATCAAGGTCCAGAGCTCCTCGGACCCGACCGCCTCGCTCTACCCCTACGGCATCGGCGGCAACTTCCTCACCGCGCTCAACATGGAATTCGAGTTCATGATGGTCCCGCCGGCCAACATCAAGGGCGTGCTGTTTATGGACATCGGCAACGCCTTCAACACTGAGCCGCTGTACTGCGTCGCCCCGAACCCGAGCGAGCTTCCCAAGGCCGATCCCTGCTCGAGCTTCAGCTTCAAGGCGCTGCGCCGCTCGGTCGGCTTCGGCTTCCGCTGGCAGTCCCCGATCGGCCCGCTGCGCTTCGAGTGGGGCTTCCCGCTCGACCGTCAGCCCGCCACCGCCCTGCGTGCCGGTGACGACCCCGTAGTCTTCGAATTCAACGTCGGTAATTCGTTCTAGAAGCCCGCAATACCTCGTGTGGCCCGTATTTCGCCGGGTGAGCTAGGCCACGACCAGACGCCGCAATATGCCGACGCGGGGCGCCAGGACCCCGCAAAAAAGTCCGATCGCGGGCCGATCCGCGGTGAATCGCACCAGAGCACCCCCCGTCTGAGGCCCCCGGTTGCCGCCCTGGGTGGTGGCAGCTAAGGTGTTGCCCCGTGAAGCGTCGTTCTCGCCTCATCTCTTTCGCCGCGCTGCTCCTGTCCGGCGCAGTACTCCTCCCTGCCGCCAACGTCGTGGCGGCGCCCGCTAAACCGCTGGAGAAGATCGGGCTGGTCGACCTCCAGCGCTGCATCCTCGAGACCGTGCAAGGCACGAAGGCGAAGAAGGACCTCGAAGCCTCCTTCGCCCGCGGGCAATCGCAGCTCGAGAAGAAGACCAAGGAGCTGCAAAAGAAGGTCGAGGACCTGCGCGCCAAGGCAGCGATGCTCTCCCAGGAAGAGCTCGGCAAGCGTCAGCAGGAGCTGATGGTCAAGGACCAGGAGCTCCAGCAACTGTACGCCGACCTCCAGGAGGACATCGCCACCAAGGAGGCGCAGCTCACCGAGAAGATCTACAAAAACGTCGCCGCGCTGGTGAAGGATGTCGCTCGCGAGGAGACGGTGCAGATCGTGATGGTCCGCTCGCAGGCCAACGTGCTCTACGCCAATCCGAAGCTCGACCTCACCAATCGCATCATCGTCGCCTACGACAAGAAGCACCCCTGAGCACACCCATATGCCCGCCATGACCACCGTCCGTCGTCTGCTCACCGCCTCCGCCCTCGCTCTCGGGGTCGCCACCGCCAGCCTGGCCCCCGCGCTGACCGCCCCGGTGCAGGCCGCCGTCCCCAAGGTCCGCGGCGTCGCCGTGGTCGACATGCAAAAGGTCCTCAACGACACCAAGCAGGGAGTCACCGCCCGTAAGAAGCTTGAGGACAGCTCCAAGGCCAAGCAGGAGAAGCTCGACGGCAAGCGCAAGAAGCTCGAGTCGGATCAGGCCAAGCTCAAGAACCTCAGCGGCGAGAAGCTCGCCCAGGCCGAGGAGACGCTGCAAAAGGAGTACATGGAGATGCAGCAGATCTACATGACCATGCAGCAGGAGCTGGCCGCCCAGGAGGGTCGCGTGCTCGAGGATATCTACAAGAACTGTCAGAGCGTCATCGACAAGATCGCCGCCGAGATGGAGATCGACCTCGTACTCATCCGCGACGAGACGACGGTGCTGTTCACCGATCCCAGCCTCGACATCACCGACATCCTGGTCAAGCGCTACAACGCCAAGTACCCGAGCTAGCGGCCCCGACGGCCCATGACCGCGCCGCGGCGAGCCTCCTCGTCCGCGGCGAAGTCGTTTATGCTGGGCGCCCGCATGCTCCTCGACGCCGTCCAGATCCAGAAGATCCTCCCGCATCGTTTCCCCTTTCTGTTCCTCGATCGCGTGATCTCGGCGGTGCCCGGCGAGTCGATCGTGGCTCAGAAGCTGGTGTCGATGAGCGACCCGATCCTGCAGGGACACTTCCCTGGCAACCCGATCCTCCCCGGGGTGATCCAGGTCGAGGCGATGGCGCAGGCCGCTGTGGTGCTCGCGCACCTTTCCGGTCTCTTCGACCCCGAGCTGCACAACTGCTACTTCATCGGGATCCAGGAGGCCAAGTTTCGCGCCCCGGTCGTGCCGGGCGAGATCCTGACGATCGAAGTGAAGGCCCAGCGCCTCGGTCGCCTCGGCAAGTTCTCCGGGGAGATCCGCGCCGGCGACCAGCTCAAGAGCTCCGGCACCTTCACCGCGATCCTCGATCTCAAGGTCAAGCCCGTGCCCGCGAGCGACCCTGCATGAGCTTCGCGCACCCACGACCTTCGTCGCCGCAACATGACGTCGCGTTCGTCGTACTCGTGGCGTTCCTCAGCCTGGTCTCGTCGATCGGCTGCGGGCGCCGCGAACTGCGGGACCTCGAGCGAGCCAGCGACGCCGCATCGACCGCGGTGCGCCGCGGCGACACCCGCGCGCTGAGCAAGCAGGTCATCGTCGGCGCCCGCAACCGGATCGATTACGCGGCCATCGTGGCTGATAAACAGCGCCGCGCCGACTGGGCGAGGCGGCTTGGCAAGCCTGACGCGATCCGTCCGGGCGCGACTCTCTTCGTCGCCGCGGACCAGCCGCTCGCGGTCGTGTGGACCGGCCACGCGTGGGTGTTCGCCGAGGATCCGACCGTGGTCTACGACCAGTCGAGCCCGCGCGCCGCGCTGCGCAGCCTGGTGCGGGCCAGCATGATGGAGCGCTGGGATGTGCTGCTGGGGCTGGCCCCGGAGCGCTATCGCCTTGGTCTGTCCGAGGATGACCTTCGCCGGGCGTGGACCGAGGGCGAGTACGCCGCCGCGCTGCGGACCAGCCGCGACCATCTTCGCCAGCGCCTCGCCGACCCGATCGTCAGCGACGCCCACGAGGCGGTCCTCGATCTCGGTGACGGCGAGTCCGCCCACCTCGAGCGCGAGGGTACTCGCTGGGTCATCGTCGACTTCTAGCCGTGCGACGTACTACCGCGGCGTGTGGGCACAAGGCGCACTGCGACGGGCGCGAAGACAGTTCTTGCCATCGCGTCCGTGGGCGTTAGTCTGTTTAGTAAGGTGGCCAACCAAAGTTTCACTGCCTCAACCCGCCTGACAGCAATGTCAGAGGAGAGGCTGGCCGGGCTCGACGCGAGGGGATACCTACCTGCTCGTCTCGACGGAGACAAGCCCAGGGACCGTGAGCTTTACGACTGCCTTTCGGACGAACCCAATAAGCCCCTGGTGGCAGAAGCGGCAGGCAAGACCATGCGACCGGCCATCCTCGACATCCCCCCCATCCTCGACATCAGGGCACCGTCGCTGCCAGTCCGCCGTGAGCGGCCGGCCCCAGCGCTTCAGATTGAGCTGGAACTGCCACTCGGCGCCCCCGATGCCCGCTTGCCGGCCAGGCCGACCCCGGGAAGCGATCCGGCCGTCGACCGCGGGTTCGCTGTCATCGACTTCTACATCTGAGGCTTGTCGGCCCCAGGAGGCCCACACACCCATTCCCACGGGGACGACCGCCACGACGGTCGTCCCCGTTTTTACATGGCAGGTTCGCCGTCTGCAGCGGGATCGGTCGGTCGGATGGCCTCGGCGGCGGCCCGCGCCGGGGTGGGGGGCAATATGCCCGGCGGGTGGGGGGCCGCGATTTTGTGTGCTTCACGACACGCCCTGGCTCCGGTAGCTTGGAGCCATGGCCCACGAGATCGAACTGACGGTGGATTCGACGATGGTTCACGACGACGGGGAGGACATGCGCCACTCCGGGTTTCGCCTCGTTGTCCTCAGTGGCGAGCTTCGCGGCCGCGAAATGGACGTGACCCAGGATGTCGTGCACCTAGGGAAGTCTCGCCAGTGTGACATTGTTCTGCCCGATGAATCGGTGTCCCGCGTGCACGCCGAGATCCGCCGCCAGGACGACGCGTACCGCGTACTGGACCAGCAGTCGACCAACGGCATGTTCATCGGCGGCGTACGCGTTGCCGACGGCTTCCTCAAGCCCGGCGATGTGCTCGCGCTCGGCAAGGTCCAGATCCGGTTCATGCCGCGCGACGCGAGGGTCGAGCTGCTGCCGAGCACCGCGGAGAACTTCGGTCCGGTCCGCGGACGTAGCCTGGCGATGCGCAAGATCTTCGGCGTGCTCGAGCGGGTCGCCGGGGCCGACGCGACGATCCTGCTCGAGGGCGAGACGGGAACCGGCAAGGACCTGCTCGCGCGCGCCATCCACGACGCCTCGCCGCGGCGCGACGGGCCTTACGTAGTCGTCGACTGCGGCGGGCTCACCGCTGGCCAATTGGAGGTCGAGCTGTTCGGCGCCGAGGCCGGAGCCGACGTGCCGCGTGAGCGCAAGGGCGCGTTCGAGCTGGCCCACGGCGGCACCTTGCTGCTCGACGACATCGGTGAGCTGCCCCTCGACCTCCAGCCCAAGCTGACTCGCGCGCTCGAGAACCGCAAGGTCCGGCGCGGCGGCGGCAGCGAGGAGCAGGAGGTCGACGTCCGCGTGCTGGCGACCGCCAACCGCGGCCTGCAGCAGCAGGTCGCCGCCAGCGAATTCCGCGAGGACCTGTACTTCCTGATCGCCGTGGTCTCGATCCAGGTCCCGGTGCTGCACGACCGCCGCGATGACATCCCGATGCTCATCGAGCTGTTCTCGCGGCGCCTGCCTCCCGGCATGTGGCGTGCCCCCGGGCCCGAGGCGATGGCGCGGCTGGTCGCCTACGACTGGCCAGGCAACGTCCGTGAGCTGCGCAATGTCGTCGAGCGCAGCGCCTACCTCTCGCCCGATGGCGTCATCGACCTCATCACCGCCGGTAGCCTGCCCCGTTCGGGCCGTGACCAGCCGGTCGTCTTCGACCCGACGCTGACCTTTCGCGAGCAGAAGGAGCGGGCCGTCGAGCTGTTCGAGGAGACCTACCTCAACTGGCTGCTGCAGCGCTCGGAGGGCAACATCTCGCGCGCAGCGCGTGAGGCCGACATGGACCGCAAGTACTTGCACAAGCTGCTGCGCCGCTACGGCATCGACGCCAAGCAGTTCACCGCGGCGGCGCTCGGCCGCGCCAACGCCGAGGCCGCTGGCGGCGAGTCGAGCGCCTGAGTCGCGCCCAAGCTCGCGGCACCGCCGAGACGCCACAGCGGTGAGTGCAAGCCAGTGGCGTGAAAATGGTCCACGCCTGGCCGGCTCGCGTTACCATCCACCGCGATGTCGCTGTCCGTTGCGCCCGAGCCCGGGACCGCGGTGTGGGTTCATGCCCGCGGGGTGCTCACGCTCGAGCGACCGCGGGTGATGGCGGTCGTCAACCTGACACCCGACAGCTTCTCCGACGGCGGCGCCCTGATCTCTCCGTGGGGCGACGACCCGGACGCCGACCTCGGCGTGGAGGTCTGCCGCGAGCTCGTGCGACAGGGCGCGGACATCCTCGATCTGGGCGGCGAATCGACGCGCCCCGGCGCTGCGCCGGTCGACCCCGCACATGAGCTGCGCCGCGTGCTCCCGCTGCTGCGTCGTCTCCATGGCGACCCCGAGCTCACCGGCACGCCGGTCAGCATCGACACGCGCCACGCCACGACCGCGGCCGCGGCGATGGACGCCGGCGCCGCGATGATCAACGACGTCAGCGGCCTCGCCGACCCCGGGATGGCGGCCGTCGCAGCGCGCACTGGCGCCGGCCTGGTGCTCGGGCACCTGCGCGGCGAGCCGGCGACCATGCAGCGCGCGGTGCACTTCGACGACCTGCTCGCGGAGGTCGCCGCGGAGCTTGGCGCGGCCGTCGAGCGCGCGCTGCGAGCCGGCGTCGCGAATGACCGCATCCTCGTCGATCCCGGCCTCGGGTTCGGCAAGACACCCGAGCACAGCGCGGCGCTGTTGGCCTCGGCCGACTACCTGACCCAACAGACAGGTTGCCCCGTGATGATCGGCGCCAGTCGCAAGGGCTTCCTCGGCGCCTTGACCGGCCGTGTGGTCGGCGAGCGCCTGATCGGCAGCGTCACTGCGGCCGTCATCGCCGTCCTGCGCGGTGCCAGCGTCGTGCGGGTGCACGACGTCGCCGCCACTGTCGAGGCCCTGCGCGTGGTCGCCGGGGTGCGCTCGGCCTCCTCCCTCGCCGCGCCAACCCCAGGAGGCCGGTGACGCCGCAAGAGTTCATCGCGGCGCTGAGCTGGCGGGACGGCCTCGACTTCGGCTTCCTGCTGATCATCGTCTACACCGTGCTGCGCCTGCTGACCGGCACGCGCGCGCTGCCGGTGCTGTTGGCGGTCGCGGTGTTCTCGGGGCTCGCGGCGGCGGCCGGCGCCCTCGACCTCGTCGCCGTCGCGGCGCTGCTCAAGTACTTCCTCGAGTACGTGATCATCATTCTGATCGTCGTGTTCCATCAGGAGCTGCGCCGGATCTTCCTGCGCGTGGGCCAACGCCTGCTGCCGCACGGCCGCCGCGAGGCGACCCGCAGCGCCGTCGGCGAGCTCGTGCTGGCGATCGACCGCTTGCGCCGGGCGAAGGTCGGCGCGCTCGTCATCTTACAGGGTGAGATCGACGTACTCGAGGTCGTCAGCGATCGCGGCCGCGAGATCAATGCGGCGTTGCAGGCCGACACCATCGTCGCGCTGATGATCCCGCACCCGATCAACCTCACCCACGACGGCGCCCTGCTGATCCAGAGCTTTCGTATCGCCCGCGCTGGCGTCATCTGCCCGCTGACCCAGCGCGACCGCCTCGACCCGAGCTTCGGCACCCGCCACCGCGGGGCGATCGGTGTCAGCGAAGAGACCGACGCCCTGGTCGCGGTCGTCAGCGAGGAGCGTGGCGAGATCCGCGTGGTACATCGCGGCGAAATCTCCGAGCCGATCACCGCAGCCGAGCTCGAGGCGCGGATCGCCGAGTGGCTCGATCAGCCGCCCGAGGCCGCGGCGATGGCCGCGTCGGTGGTCGCCGGTTCACGGGCGGCGGTCGCCAGCGACAGCATGGTGATGCGAAGTATGTCGCGCACGCGCGTCGACTTGCGCCGTGAGTCGCTCCGAGCCGGCGAGAGCGGCTCCGAGGCGTCACAAAATCCGGGCCTGGATGTTCGCCGGGTCAACGAGCCGGTCGTGGAGGCCGAGCGATGAGGCGGGTGTTCGCGTGGATCGGCCACGGGATCGTCAGCCACTGGCTGACCAAGATCAGCGCCCTGGTGATCGCGCTGGTGTTCTTCGTGGTCACCCGCGACGACGTCGAGCGGACCTTCACGATCCCGCTGCACGTCGTACAGGACCCCAACCGCGTGCTCCTGACCAAGCTCCCGGACGCCGTCACCGTCGAGCTGCACGGCTCCTGGGCGCGCATGAGCCGGCTGCGCGAGCAGGAGCTCGGACGTGCGGAGCTCAACCTCTCCGACGCGCGGCCCGGTCCGTTGGCGGTCGACCCCGCGACGATCGTGATGCCGGAGGGGGTCATCTTTCGCCAGATCCAATACGAGAAGGTCGACCTGCGCTTCGATCGCATCATCGAGCGCGCCGTGCTCGTGCGCGCCGACCTGCGCGGCAAGGTGCATCCGGACTTCGAGCACACCGGCACCACGATCGAGCCGCCGCGCTGGCGGATCCGCGGCGGCAGCGGACCGGTCGGCGAGGTTGCGGCCCTGCAGACCGAGCCGATCGACCTCGAGGGCGCCACCGAGGATCTCGACGTCGACGTGCCGTTGCAGAGCCCGCGCGACGACGTCGACTTCACGGCCGTGCCGTCGGGCGAGTTGCCGCGGGTCAAGGTCAGCGTGGCGATCCGGCCGCGGGCCGGCGAGCGCAAGCTCAGCGCCGCCGTCACCTGGCCGCCGGAGCAGGTCGCCCCGCCGGAGATCCCGACCCAGATCGACGTCATCGTGCGCGGCAGCGTACCGGACCTGCGGCTCGTCGACGCCGCGCTGGTACCTCCGCTGGTCGCCGTGGCCCGCCGCGACAGGCCGACCGCCGAGTACCCCGACGGCTCCGTCGCGTTCACGGTCCAACTCACCGAGGCCGTGCCGGCCGAGGTCAAGGCCCGCCTGCGCCTGGAAGCGCCGCTCACCCGCATCGCCCTCCCGCCCGTGAGCGCTCCTCCTGGCAAATAATCAGGCGCCGGTCCAGCGCAGCAGCTCGGCCTCGACGGCGGGCCACGGCATCCACGTGTCATCAGCCTTGCCACGCGGTCGAACGCCGAGGAAGCGCATGCCGGCGGCCTCGGCGAAGCGCTGGTCGGCGAACGCCCGGTCTCCGATCATGACCATCGCCGCGGCCGGCAGCGCCATGCCCGCGAGCGTCGCCGCGACCATGCGCGCCGACGGCTTCATCGCGCCCAGATCCTCGGTGACGAGCACGAAGTCGAAGGCCTCCGGCGCGAGCCCCAGCGCGGCCAACCTCGCTGGCACGCCGCGATAATCACTGACGAGCCCGAGCCGCAGACCGGCGGCGCGCAGGCGGGCGAGCAGGGCAGGGACGCCCGGGTACAGGGTGCTGGCCTCGCGCAGCCCGCGGAGCAGACGCGGCTCGTAGTGCTCCGTGATCCACCGCTGCCAGCGCTGCTGCGCGCGCGGGTCCTTGCTGAGACGCTCGAGCGTCACGCGGGCGATCGCCGGACCGTCGCCGAAGTCCTGTCCGGCGAGCCCGCCGCGGACCCGCGTGTATCGCAGCAGGCGCAACAGCGCGAGCGGCATGCTGCGCAGCATGTACCACTCGAGCGCGCGCTTGTCGTAGAGCGTACCGTCGAGGTCGAAGACCACGCCGCGGATCGGCCGCGCGTCCGCCATCACGCGGCCCGTCGCCGCCCGAGCACCGCCAGCGCGAGGATCACGACCGCGACCCACAGACCTGTCCCGAGGAGCAGGTGCACGACCTGCATCCACCCGGGCGCCGACAGCAGGATATTGACGACGCCCGCGACGACCTGCACGACCACGCCGAGCATCACCACACCGCCCCAGCGCCGCGCCTGCGCGTCCGCCTGCGGACCACTCAGCGCGCTGGCGACGACGACCACGTAGAGCCCCAGGCCGACCGCGATGAAGGGGTGGAACACGCGCAGGCGCTGGAGGAAGTGCGCGCCCGCCCCGTAGTCCTCGCTGAGGCGCCCCGCGAGGTCAAGCGCCTGCGCCGGAAACAGCGTGTCGCCGAGCGCCGTCACGGATCCGCTGACACCGACCACCAGCAGCCCGACGAGCGCGGTCGACAGCCACAGCGCCGCGCGTTGCGGTGGCGGTGGCGAGGACGTCGGAGGCCGGGCCGACCAGGCCGCATGCGTCAGCGCGGCCGTCAACAGCGAGGTGTTGACCAGGTGGATCGCCATCACCACGGCGCGGGCGATCGAGTCGTCCTTGTCGACCAGCCCGAAGCGCACCAGCCCGGCGCCGACCAGCGCCTCCGTGATCGTGAACAGCACCGCCAGCGCCGCGCCGGTGCGCGCCGGATGTCCCGCAGGGAAGGCGCGCCGCGCCGCCCACACCAGCGCGAGCACGGCGATCAGGCACAACCCGCTGGTCAGCCGATGGGTGAACTCGATGACCGTCGCGATCGATGGGCTGCGCGGCACCAGCTCGCCGTGGCAGCTCGGCCAGTGCTCGCCGCAGCCCGCCCCCGAGCCGGTGATCCGGACCCACGCACCGAACAAAATGACCAGGACTGTGTAGCCGAGCACGGCCCAGGCGAGGCGCTCAAAGCGGGTCTGTGCGGTCGTAGGCATGACTGGGGCGTGCATACCCGCTTTTGCGCGCTTCGCAAAGCCCCGCGTCCGCCGGTCACGTGGAGGGCGACGCGTCGCACCACGCGCCGGCGCGGGTCGAGGCGACGCGTCGCACCACGTGCTCGAAGTGCGCGCGCTCGACCGGCTGGACCGACAGGCGCTGGCCGGTCTGCGTGACCAGCATGCCCGCCAACGCCGGATCGCCGCGCAGTTGCTCGAGCGAGAGCCCGGCCGCGAACTTCTCCACGAACGCGACATCGACGAGGATCCAGCGTGGCGCGTCTGGCTGCGAGCCCGGGTCGTACGCGGGGTTCGCCGGATCGAGGGCCGAGGCGTCGGGGTAGGGCGCGCTGGCCACCCTGGCCAGCCCGACCACCCCCGGCGGCGTCGTGCTCGAGTGATAGAACAGCACGGCGTCGCCGACGCGCATGTCGTCGCGCATGTGATTACGGGCCCGGTAGTTGCGCACGCCCTCCCACGGGGTCACGCCCTGCCGCTGAAGATCGTCGATCGAGTACGTCTCTGGCTCGCTCTTCATCAACCAAAACCGCGGACCGCCGCCCGCGGCCGCAGCAGCCGCGCGCGCCGCCACGTCGATGACGGGCCCCGACTTCGCGGCGGGCTTCGTCGCCGGCGACTTCGCGGGGGGCTTCGTCGCCGACGACTTCGCGGTCTGCTTCACGGCGCCCGGCCTGGCGCTCTTCGTCTTCGCTGTTCCGGGTCCGCCCGTCATGGTGTCCGGAGTGATCACCCGGCCGCGCGCGCTTGGCAAGCGCCCGCGGCTGTGCCAGCGTGCCCGCTCGCCATGGTCGCCGCCTCCGACTCTGCCGCCACTGTGGCCGCCGCGCTGGCCGCGGACGCCCTGCTTGGCGGCGTCGACATCGACATTCACGCCGCACGCACCCGGCGAGCGCCGCCGATCCTGGCCCGTCAGGACGCCACCACCACGCGCCTCAAAGATCTGCTCGGCGCCCCGCTGCTGGCTTCTCCGTGGCTCGCACGGCTCGCGCGGGTGAGCTTCCTTGGCACCCTCGATCTGCACCCGGGCAGCCGGGTCGCCTCGAGCCGCCTCGACCACTCGCTCGGGGTCGCCGGTCTCGGATTCCACGTCGGGTCACGCCTCGAGCTCTCGCCCGCGGACCTGCGTCTGCTGGTCGCCGCGTGTCTGTTGCACGACATCGGCCACTACCCCCTGTCGCACGCGGCCGAGCCGGGCTTTTTGCGGGCCCTCGGCGTCGCGCATCACGGCGTCTCGGAGTGGATCGTGCGCGGCAACGGGGCGATCCCTGCGGCCCAGTCGCTGCGCCCCGCGCTCGAGCGGGCCGGCCTCGATCCCGAGCTGCTGTGGTCGATCATCGTCGGTGACGCCGCGCCGCCTTACGCCGCCCTCTCGACCCTGCTGCTCGCGCCGATCAACCTCGACACCCTCGACGGCATCGTCCGCACCGCGCGGTCGTTCGGACGACGCGGGTTGCGGCTGCCGCCGGTGTTGTTTCGCCGCGCTGGCGACGACCTGACGATCGAACCCGCCGCGATCCCGGCGCTCGATCGCTTCTGGGCGCTCAAGGATCGCATGTACGGCGAGGTCATTAACCTCCCCTCGAACATCGTGTGCGAGGCGGCGCTGTCGCGGGTGGTCGCGGCTCGCTTCGCGCCGGAGGTGTTCGCCGCGTTCGTCGGCTTCGACGACGACGCCCTGCGACCGCTGGCCAACGCAGTCGCCGCCGAGGCCGGCCTGCTCGCCGGCGCCGACCACCAGTTCCAGTTCGCCGGTCGCCAGGTCGCCCGCGATGACCTCGCGCGGGTCCGCAAGCGCTACTTCGTCGACCCGCGGATCGAGGCGACCCACGGCGGCCTGCGCGGCGTCGAGTGGTCGCGTCGCTATCGCCACGGGCGTCAGTTGGTGTTCGTCACCCGGCATCAGGAGGCCGTTCAACTGCCGCTGCCTGGCCTGGTCAGCTTCGCCGGCGAGCCGACCCCGGCGACCTGGCCGCAACTGCCCCCCGGCGCCGAGGGGCCCGAGATCTGATGCTCCTACGACATGTCCCGAGAGACAGCCCCCGAGGCCGACCGTGATCGGCCCCGTCGACTACCGTCCGCTGCTCGCTGAGCTCGGCGTGGGCGCCCACGAGGCGGCCCACGTGCTCGCCGCCGCCGACGGCTCCTGGCAGCGCCAGGTCGAGATCCGCCAGGCCCTCGCCGGCCTCGAGATCCCGCGCGTGCTCGCCGTGTTCGCGGTCGGGTCTCTCGGTCGCTTCGAGTCCTCGGCCGCCAGCGACCTCGACTTCGCCGTCGTCCACGCCCGTGCGCACGCCACCACCGACGAGGCCAGCGCCGTCCGTCACGCCCTCGCCGAGCACCTGCGCGGCCGCGGCCACGACGTGCTCGACAAGACCTTCCGCGCCCCGGTCGAGCTCGGCGCGCTGCTGCGGGACATCGGCGGCGAGGGCGACACCAACCTGCACCTGACCTACCGCGCGCTGCTGTTGACCGAGGGCGTGTGGCTGGCCAACGCTGCCGCCGCCGACGAGGTCACCGACGCGATCTTCGCCGCCTACGCGCAGGGGGCGATCAGCCGCGGCCGGTTCCTCAGCTCGCTGCAAAACGACCTGCACCGCTACTACCGGACGATCTGCGTCGATTACCGGTTCAAGGTCGAGAGCGCCGGCAAGCACTGGGCGATCCGCTACTTCAAGCTCCGCCACGCCCGCAAACTTTGGCACCTCGCCAACCTCGCCCTGTTTTGCCACGCCGCGCAGTTGCCCGACGAACACCGCGACTTGCACCTCGCCACCGAGCTGCCGCGCCCGCCGCTGCTGCGCCTCGCCGCGGTGCTCCGCGCACAGGGCGGGCTGCCGCTGTGCGCCGCCGTCGTGCGGGCCTACGATGGTTACCTCGCCGCGCTCGCCGACCCCGAGATCCGTCGCGGACTCGATCGCGTCGACTACGCCACGCGCACCCAGGACCCGCTGTTCCAGCGTCTGGTCGCCGGCGCCGACCGCTTCGACCTCGCCGCCCGGGCAGTCGCCGCCCACCTGTGGGTCCACTGCAACGAGCACCTGGTGCGCTACGGGCTACTTTGAGCCCACCCGATCAACTGTCCCCTCAGACAGGCTGTCTCTCGGGACAGGTCATCGTCTTCGATCTGATCGGCGTGCTCGCGCGGCCGTCGTGGCGCGAGCTGTGTGGCGCGCCGGACCTCGAGCGGTGGCGAGAGCTCAAGGTCGGTGCGATCCCCGAGAGCGCGCTGTGGTCGGCGGGCCAGGGCGCGGCCTACCGCGCGGCCCTCGGGCTGCGCAGCGATCGCCTCGCGCTGCTGACCCGCCTGCGCGCGAAGAGCGTCGAGATCGTGATCGCCAGCAACCTCGCCCGCGAGTGGCTGCCCGCCGTGCGCGCAATGATCCCGGACGGCCTGGTCGCGCGCTGGCTCGTCAGCGGCGAGCTCGGCGTCGCCAAGCCCGACCCCCGCTTCTGGGCCGCGCTGCTGCGGCACGTGCCATGTGCCACGGTCGTCGTCGACGACCAGCTTCGCAACTGCGAGGCCGCGGACGCGGCCGGCCTGCGGGGTTTGTGGGCCCCCGCCGGTACGGGGCTCGCGGACCGGATCGACGCTGCCCTCGCTGCCCCACCGTGACGTCGCGTCGACCACTATACCGGCGCGTCGCACTTCTCTATCCTCGCCGCGATGCCCACGCGACGCTCCCGTACCGGTCTCGCTGCCCTCGCCGTCCTCGCGCTCGGCGCCGTGATCGGCTTCGCCTGCGCCCCGCCGTTCCCCGGCGGTGCGTGCCGCGGCAACCCGTTCTGCGGCACCGGCGATCTCGGGGCCTTCTGCGACGGCGACGGCGACTGCCGCTCGGGCCGCTGCTGCGACAACGACGACTGCGACGGCGGCATGTGTACGCTCTCGTGCGGCAAGAAGCAGGCCTGCCCGGGCGGCATGACCTGTCACGGCGGTAACTGCCACTTCGGCTGCAACTTCGACGGCGACTGTGCCGACGGCCAGAGCTGCAAGGACGACGACTTCTGCTCGTGGGACTGACGCTGCGGCGTGTGCTAAAGCCATCGGCGATGACGAGTGAGCGTCGACTGTTCGGCACCGATGGGATCCGCGGACCCGCAAACGTCCCGCCGATGACCCCCGAGGTCGCGTTGCGCCTCGGCATGGCCGTGGCTGCCCACTTCGGACGTCGCGGCAGCGTGGTGATCGGCAAGGACACCCGCCTGTCGGGGTACATGTTCGAGACGGCGCTGGCCGCTGGCGTGTGCGCGATGGGAGCCAACGTCATGCTCGTCGGGCCCTTGCCGACGCCCGGGATCGCCTACATCACCCGCTCGATGCGCGCCGACGCCGGCGTCGTCATCTCCGCGTCGCATAACCCCTTCGCCGACAACGGCATCAAGCTGTTCGCCGCCGACGGCTTCAAGCTCCCCGACGACGTCGAGGCCCACCTCGAGGCCCTCATGGCCCCCGGCGTCCTCGATGAACGATGGGCCCGCGGCGCCGACATCGGCCGCGCCGTCCGTATCGACGACGCCAGCGGCCGCTACCTCACCCACGTCAAGCAGGCCTTCCCGACCGAGCTCGCGCTCGACGGCCTCAAGGTCGTCATCGACTGCGCCCACGGAGCCGCCTACAAGGTCGCCCCGATGGTCCTGCGCGAGCTCGGGGCCGAGGTCATAGCGATCGGTGCGACCCCCGACGGCCTCAACATCAACGACGGCTGCGGCGCTGTGCACCCGGAGCGCATGTGCGCCGCCGTCCGCGAGCACGGCGCCGACGTCGGCATCGCCCTCGACGGTGACGCCGACCGGGCCGTGTTCGGCGATCGCCACGGCCAGCTCGTCGACGGCGACGCGATCCTGGCGATCTGCGCCCGTGAGCTGCACGCCCGCGGAGCCCTGCGCGGCGGCGCCGTCGTCGCGACGATCATGTCGAACCTCGGCCTCGGCAGGTGCCTGCGCGAGGTGGGCATCGACCTCGTGCGCACCCCCGTCGGCGACCGCTACGTCGTCGAGCAGATGATCAGCGGCGGCTACAACCTCGGCGGCGAGCAGAGCGGCCACCTCGTCTTCCTCGACCACGGCACCACCGGCGACGGCATCGTCGCGGCCCTGCAAGTCCTGGCGATCATGCAGCGCCACGGCAAACCACTCGACGACCTCACCCGCGTGATGACCCGCTTCCCGCAGCTCCTCCAGGGCATCGCCGTCGCCGAGAAGATCCCGCTGGATCGCCTCCCGGGGCTGTCCGCGGTCATTCGCGGCGTCGAGACCGAGCTCGGCAGCGAGGGCCGCGTGGTCGTCCGCTACTCCGGCACCGAGGCCAAGCTGCGCGTCATGCTCGAGGGACCCGACCAGGACCACCTCGAGGCCTACGCCGCCCGGATCGCCGAGGCCGCCCGGCGCGAGCTCGGCACCGCGTAGCGCGCTCACTCGCCGGGCTTATCGGACATGTCCTTCGGGACAGGCACGACAGGCACGACAGGCACGACAGGCACGACAGGCACGACAGGCACGACAGGCACGACAGGCACGACCGGCACGACCGGCACGTCGAGCGCCTCGCGGACCCGGGTGCTCAGCTCCTGCGGACGAAAGGGCTTGCGCAGCAGGCTGCCCGCGGCCAGCGGCGGGCTCTCCTCCGGTTCGTACCCCGACATGAACAGCACCCGCGTCGGTCGCCGCGCTTGCAGTCGCTGCGCGAGCGCGTGGCCGCCGATGCCCGGCATCACGACATCCGTGAGCACCAGATCGATCGCGATCTCGGCGCAGATCTTGAGCGCCTCGCCGGCCTCGCGCGCGGTGACCACGTGGTAGCCCTGCTCGTCGAGCACGCGCTTGACCAGGTTGCGCACGCCGGCCTCGTCCTCGACCACGAGGATCGTCTCGTGTCCGCGCAGCTCGCCGCCTCGCAGCGGGCGCGCGCGCAAGACCCCCTCAGGGGCGTGGCGCGACGGCAGGAACACGCGCAGCTCGGTGCCGACCCCGAGCATGCTGTCGACCTCGACCTCGCCGCCGAGCCCGTCGACCACCGCGTGTACCGTCGACAGCCCGAGCCCGCTGCCCTGGCCACGCGGCTTGGTCGTGAAGAACGGCTCGAACATGCGGGCCTTGACCTCCGGGGCCACCCCGCCGCCGGTGTCGCGCACCGCCAGCATCGTCCACGGGTCGCTCGCGCCGGCCGGCGTCGTGCGTCGCAGCAGCGCGCTGCGGATCGTCAGCCGCCCGCCCGCCGGCATCGCCTCGCGCGCGTTGACCACCAGGTTGAGCAGCACCTGTTCGATCTGGCTGGCGTCGGCGACCACCGGCAGCGGTTCGTTCGCCAGCGCCAGGTCGAGCTCGATGTCCTCGCCGATCACCCGGGCCAGCACGCGCAGCGAGTCGCGCACGACCCTGCCGAGGTCGAGCTCGACCGGCGTAAGCACCTGGCGCCGCGAGAACGCCAGCAGTTGACGGGTCAGCGCCGTCGCCCGGCGCCCGGCGTCGTCGATCTCGGCGACCAGCTCGGCCAGCGGTCCCTCATGTAGCTCGAGCTGCAGCGCCGCGGTCCCACCGAGGATCACCGTCAGCAAGTTGTTGAAGTCGTGGGCGACGCCCCCGGCGAGCCGACCGATCGCCTCCATCTTCTGCGCGTGCAGCAACTGCGCCTCGAGCCGGCGCCGCTCGCTGACGTCGAGCACCGTGCCGTGCAGCTTGGTGACCTGACCGCTCGCGTCGCGCGGCGCCTCGGCGACGACCTGGACGTCGCGCACGGTCCCGTCGGCGCGGACCACCCGCAACTCGCGCTCGATCATGCCGCCCTCGACGGTCACGCGGGCCACCTGCGCCTGCAGCGACTCGCGGTCGTCGGGGTGGACGAGGCGGGCGATCGTCTCGTCGAGCGCGGGAGTGGCACTCGCCAGCGTCAATCCCAGCAGTCGGCGGCTCTCCTCCGAGAACTGACCGACCCCGCTGCGCAGATCGAAGCTGTAGCTGCCGACGTGGGCCAGCGCCTGGGCCCGGCGCAAGCTCGCCTCGCTGCGCTGCAGCGCCTCCTCGGCCCGCTTGCGGCGCAGCACCGCCAGCAGCAGGTCGGCGAGCACCGGCAGCGACCCCAGGATCTGCTGCGACCCGTGGGTCGGCGCCGCGAACCAGCGCAGCAGCAGCGCCCCGAGCAGCGCGCCGTCGGCCTGCACCGGCACGCACACCAGCGATCGCGGCGTCCCGCTCAGCGCCGGCTGCAACGCCTCCGGCGCCGCCACCAGGCCGACGTCCTGAACCACGATCCACGGCTCCGAGGCCGCCGTGGCCAGCGCCTTGAGCGGACCTGCGGCCAACGCCAGCACCTCGCCTGGATCGCCGCCCCAGCGATGCGTCACACCCAGCGCCTCGCCGGTCGGCGATGGTTGCAGCAGCACCACCACGTCGGCGTCGAGCACCGCCGCGACCTGGCGCAGCGCGTCGTCGACGGCCCCGTCGATGGCCGCCGGATCGAGCCCGACCAGCCGCCGCGAGACCTCCACGATCACCGCGTCGAGGCGCGCGCGCGCGGCCTCGCGGCGCAGCGCCGTCAGGTCGTGTGACATCGCCTGCACGCCGATGGCCCGCCCATGAGGGTTGTAGATCGGCATCAGCACGCTCATAAACCACGCCTCGCGCTGCGCCGTGACCACGTGATCTTCGCGGACCAGCGGCCGGCGCGTGTGCAGGACCAGGTCGACGCGGCGTTGGTACTCGGCGGCCACCTCGACGGTGAAGCACTCGTCGAAGCGGTGCCCGATCACCGCCGTCGGATCCTGGCCCATCGTCGCCCCGCCCATCAGGTTCATCGCCCGAAACTGGCCCTGCGCGTCGATCAACGACGACGCGAAGTCGGCCAGCTCGAAGTTGGCGCGAAACGCAGCGATCAGCCCGTCGCCGTCCTCCCACGTGATCGGGCCCTGGGCCTCGACGTTCGGCGAGCGCTCCGACGAGATCACCGGCCGCAGCCAGGTCACCGCCGCCCACGGGGTCCCGTCGGCGCCGCACAGCGGCATGCTGCGAAACGACAGGTGCGCGCTCAGATCGCGCGCCAGCGGCTTGCCGGTCGCCAGCGCCGCCTGTACGCCCTCGTGCAACGCGCCCTTGAGCTCCGGCTCCAGCGGTAACTCGCGACATGTCCTTCCGACCAGGTCACCATCCGTCGCCCCACCCGACATCATCCCCAGCCGCCGCAGCGCGCCCAGGCTGGCATACACCAGCCGGCCCGCCCCGTCCCACAGGATGACCTCGCCGAGCAGGGCCGCGAAGGCCCGCGCCAGCAGGTCCGCAGGGCTCGCGGCGTCACTTTGTACCTCCCGATCCGACATCGTGACTCGGCGAACATGATACGCGGGCGCGTGTGCTAAGTTCGCCGGCATGTACGCAGTGGCACGGACCCGGGCCCTGGCGGCCGCGATCACGGCTGGCGCCACGCGTCCGTTCGGAACGTTGCTCGCCGCGTCCCTGGCCGCGTGCAGCGGTGGGGGCGGGGAGATCATGCCGCTACCACCACCCGTGTGTGAGGGCGAGATCGAGGTCCCGGACGTTAATCTTCGCGCGCTCCTGCTCGAGATCCTCGGCGATCCCGAGGCCGACTCCGACACCGACACCGACTCCGACACCGACTCGGCCGAGCCCGTGCTCACGGCCGAGGCCATGCTGCGGATCACCGGCCTGCAGGCGGCCGAGCACGACATCGTCGACCTGCGCGGCCTCGAGTGCGCGCGCAAGCTGACCAGCCTCGGCCTCGCCGACAACAAGGTCACCAGCCTCGATCCACTGGCCACGCTCGGCGAGCTGCGCGAGCTAGAGCTGTCGAACAACCCCCTGACCGACATCGACGCGCTCCCGTACCTCGGCGCGCTCGAGAAGCTGGTGCTCGCCGGCACCGGCGTCGGCGACCTCGGCGGCGTGCGCAAGCTCGGCGCGCTGCGCCACCTCGACGTCGCCCGCGGCACTGTCTCGGACCTGCGCCCGCTCGCCGACCTGACCGGCCTCGAGTCGCTGGTCCTCTCGGGCAACGAGATCGTCGACCTCGCCCCGCTCACCGGCCTCGCCGCCCTGTTCGCGCTCGAGCTCGACGGCAACGACATCGTCGATGTCGCGCCGCTCGCCGGCCTCGTCGGCCTCGAGTACCTCGACCTCGACGACAACCAGATCACCAGCGTCGCGCCGCTCGCCGGGCTCACCCGCCTGCGCGACCTCGAGGTCAGCACCAACACGATCGTCGACACCACCGGCCTCGGCGACAAGCCGACCCTGGTCGAGCTCTCGCTCGAGAACAACCAGCTCGCCAGCCTCGGCGACCTCGCCGGCCTCGACTCGCTCGTCACCCTCGACCTCGACACCAACGCCCTGAGGGACCTCTCGGGCATCGCCGTGCTCACCCGCCTGCGCTCGCTCAGCGTCCGCACCAACGCGCTGACCGACATCAGCGCGCTCGCTCCGCTGGTCAGCCTGCGCTCGCTCGACCTGCGCGACAATCCGCGGCTGCTCGCGCTCACGCCCGTGAAGTCGCTGCTCGCCCTCGACTTCCTCGGCGCCGGCGGCCACGGGCTCGCGCAGGACCTGACGCCCTTGACCGGCCTGCCGCTGCTGCGCCACCTCGAGCTCGGCGACACCGGCACCGCCGACTACACGCCGTTGACCACGCTGCCCGCGCTGCGCAGCCTCAACCTCGGCGGGGCCAAGCTCGACGACGCCGACCTCGAGCAGATCGGCCAGATCGTCGGCCTCACCGCGCTGACGATCCGCGACACCGAGATCACAAACCTCAACCCCCTGGCCCCGCTGGTCGGCGTGCTCGCGCTCGACGTGCGCAACACCGGCGTCGCCTCGCTCACCCCGGTGCTCGCCTGGCCCGACCTCGAGACCCTCGACGTTGGCGGCACCAAGGTCGCCGACCTCGCCGGCCTCGAGGCGCTCAAGCAACTGCGCAGCCTCGACATCACCGACACCCCGGTCGCCTCGCTCGCGCCGATCGTCGCCAACGACTACTTTCGCCGCGGCGACCTCGTCGACGCCCTCGGCGCCGGGCTCGACGACGGCGATTGCCCCGACATCGTCGCCCTGCGCGCGCGCGAGGCCACGGTCGCCAGCGAGCTCACCTGCGAGTGAGCCGGCTTCTTGCCCCGCGCACCGGTTCCGCACTACACCTCAGGTCCAGTCCGGGACCCGACCATGCGCGCCGCGATCGACAGCTTCCTGGTCCACCTCGAGAGCGAGCGCCGGGTCTCCCCGCACACCCTGCGCGCCTATCGGCGTGACCTCGAGGACTTCCTCGCCCGCGTCGAGGCCCGTCGCGGCCGCGCTGCCACCACGGCGGACTTGAACCTCCGCGAGATCCGCAGCGACCTCGCCGACCTCTACAGCGCCGTGCAGGCCAGCACCCTCGCGCGCAAGCTGTCGGCGCTGCGCAGCTTCGGCGAGTTCATGCGCCGCACCGGCATGGTCGTCGACAACGAGGCCGCCCTGGTCCGCCGGCCCAAGCAGCGCGTGCGTCTGCCGGTCGCCTTGCCGGTCGAGGACATCACCCCGATGATCGACGGCCCCGGCCACGCCGACGGCCCCGCTGGCCTGCGTGACCGCGCGATCCTCGAGGTGCTCTACGGCGCCGGCCTGCGCGTCAGCGAGTGCGCCGCCCTCGACCTCGAGCACCTGGTGTGGTCCGGCGAAGATCTGAGCCTGCGGGTCGTCGGTGGCAAGGGCGGCAAGGACCGCGTCGTCCCGCTCGGCAGCGCCGGGGCAGGGGCCCTGCGCGCCTGGCTCGCCCTACGCGACGCGCCATTGCAGAGTGACCTGTCTCCCGGGACAGGTCGCAAGGGCCAGGCCCGGGTCGCCGCCCCGGTGTTCCTGTCGAACCGCGGGCTGCGAATGTCCACGCGCAGCATTCGGGCGCTCGTCTATCGCCGCTGCGAGGCCACCGGCGCCCGCGCGCGCGTCGGTCCTCACGGCCTGCGCCACAGCTTCGCCACCCACCTGCTCGAGTCCGGCTGCGACCTGCGGAGCATCCAGAGCATGCTCGGGCACGCGAGCCTGTCGACGACCCAGCGCTACACCCACCTCGACCTCGGCCACCTCACCGACATCTACGAGAAGGCCCACCCGCGCGCCACCACCCCGCGCGCCACCACCCCGCGCGCCACCACCCCGCGC
>Ga0105045_10000306_pt1 | contig 33685 bp, 21 predicted proteins | sample MAT02_FD_78089 | JGI IMG/M metagenome (GOLD analysis project Ga0105045, IMG submission 78089) | Freshwater microbial communities from Lake Fryxell liftoff mats and glacier meltwater in Antarctica - MAT-02 (megahit assembly) | ecosystem: Environmental > Aquatic > Freshwater > Ice > Liftoff...
AAGTCACCGAGGATGGCCGGTTCCTCATCATCACGAATTGGCGTAGCACCGAACCGGTGTCGCAAATTTTCGTTCAAGACTTGACCAAAGAGGGTGCGTCGGTCGAACCGCTGATCACCGGATTTGATGCCGATTACGAGTTCGTCAACAACAACCAGGAGGCACTCTACTTCATCACCGATTCCGACTCGCCACGGCGGAAAATGATCCGCGTCGATGCGACCGATCCGGCGAAGCGAACCGACATCATTGCCGCGACCGACGACGTGCTGGAATCGGTTCACCTGCGCGGCGCGAGGTGGTTTGTGACGTACCTGAAGGACGCTCGCAGCGTCGCGAAGATCTTCGACATGAATGGCGAATACATCCGCGACATCGAATTGCCGGGACTCGGTTCGGTCGCCGGGTTTGGGGGGCCGTTGGGTTTGTCAGAGACCTTTTTTTCGTTTGCCAATTACGTCACGCCACCGACGATCTATCGTTTCGACATGTACAACGAGCAGATCAAAATCTGGCGTCAACCGAACGTTGCGTTCAACGTCAACGACTTCTTGACCGAACAAATTTTCTACCCCAGCAAAGATGGCACGCGCGTACCGATGATGGTCACACGTCATCGCGACAGCAAGCTTGACGGCACCAACCGAGTGCTGCTTTACGCTTACGGCGGATTCAATATCTCGTTGACACCCAATTACTCGCCAGCGATCGCCGCGTGGTTGGACTCGGGTGGCATTTACGCGGTGCCAAATTTACGTGGCGGCGGCGAGTATGGACGCGAGTGGCACGAGGCGGGCATGAAGGCGAACAAGCAAAACGTGTTCGACGACTTCATCGCCGCGGCGGAAACATTGATCCAAAAGAAGTACACGACGTCAAGCAACTTGGCCATTCGCGGTGGCAGCAACGGTGGACTGCTGATCGGTGCCGTCATGACCCAGCGACCCGAATTGTTCGGTGCGTGCTTGCCCGCGGTCGGTGTCATGGACATGCTCCGGTTTCACAAGTTCACGATCGGATGGGCGTGGGTCAGCGAGTTCGGCAGCAGCGATGACGCCAACCAGTTTGAGACGCTGTATCGGTACTCGCCGCTGCACAACATCAAGCCTGATGTTTGTTATCCGGCGACGATGATCGGTACCGCGGATCGTGATGACCGCGTCGTGCCGGGACACAGTTTCAAATTTGCCGCCACGTTGCAGGCCGCGCAGTCATGCGGTCAGCCGATTTTGATTCGCATCGAGACGCGGGCCGGTCACGGTGCGGGCACACCGGTCAGCAAATCGATTGACGAGTACGCGGACTTGTGGTCGTTTCTGATCGCAAACCTAAATCCTTAACGTGGCCGTCCGGTGCGCCGCGCCACACCCCATTCGTTCGACCTTTCACCTGATGCCGCCCGCATGCTTTTGCAACAACCCGCCGAGTCACCGTACGACGTGCGTTTTAACCTCTTTGGCTTTTTCACGCGTATTTCATGGACATTTTGGTTGGTCGCGGTGGTCCTGGGATACGACTTTGTTCAATTGACCGAGCAGATCTATCGGCAGAATAGCCCTGGACGAATCCCGCTATTGATCGTGTGGGTGGCGATGATGGCCATCTCGATTTTGATTCACGAACTGGGACACGCGATCGCGTTTCGCCGCTTCGGGTTTGATTCGTCGATCGTGCTGTATTACCTCGGCGGGCTCGCCAGTCCGACGGCTTCATTTCGCGGTGGACGATCGCGGCAAAGATTTGAAGGTCGCGAGGAAGTGATCGTCGCGGCGGCGGGTCCGGTGTTTCAAATCGGTTCCGCGATCATCGTCATCATGGTCGCGAACTACTTTAATTATCGAGTCGTGTCATTGGCGATGCTGCCTGGTCCGTTGTCGGCGTTTGGCGCGTTCGTTCGAGGTCGCGAGTTTGAAAACGCATTCGTGTTTGGGATCGTCAACTTCTACGTTTGGCCCAGCATTGCGTGGGGCATTTTGAATTTGTTGCCGGTGTTGCCGCTCGATGGTGGACGGATCTGCAAGGGCCTCGTGGAGATGCAAGGTGGCGCGACATCGACGGCGATTTGGATCAGCGTGGTGACCGCTGCGGTGGTCGCGGTCTACGCGTTCAATTCGCAGCAAACGATTCTCGCAATCTTCTTTGCATCGATGGCGATCAGCAACTATCAAACGATCCAACCGAGCAATCCGTGGTGATGATCGTCACTCGCTCGGCGCGTTTTGACGCGTCATTGCATGCTTCGTCTCACGTTTGAAAAACGAAGCGCAAGGCGGCTAACAAAATTCTCTTGAAACGCAACCACTTTTTTGTGGAAAACGTGTTGCGAAATTTATGCTATCGCGTACAGTTACGCGCAGTTTACGGATCAAGAGTGTCGATGATTCATGACGAGGTTGTCATGGGTGACAAGCTTGGTTCACTTTCCAATTGGCGGTTCGTGGCCGGTGACTCCTGATCGCAAGATTGCGAGTCGCTTGAAACGCCAAGATTTCCTTTTCGCGGAGGAACCCCATGGCTAAAAAAGGTGCAGTAAAGAAAGCGGCAACCAAGAAGGCGCCGACCAAGAAAGCGGCTACCAAAAAGAAAGCCGTAAAGAAGGCAGCAGCCAAGGCTGCTCCCGCAAAGAAGACCGTCAAGAAAAAGGCCGTCAAGAAAGCCGCTGTCAAGAAGAAGGCAGCCAAGAAGAAGGCCTAATCGCCTGCTCGCCTTTGCAATGACAAATCGCAAGCCACGTCGAATCCATTCGGCGTGGCTTTCTTTGTTTTACGCGATGCTCAGCTTACTTTTCACGCTGCTCTCGCGTTTCAAGCCGGCCTACTGGTTGCAATCGTTCTTCCTGCCACCGATGCAGCCCCCGTTAAAGAGTGGGCAATTGTGGACGCACGGGCGTTGCCGCCGCCTTGCCTGCCAGGCCACGAACGACAGCACGCGCGATGCCATCGAACGGGGCTCGCGCGCGATCGTCCTGCTGGATCACTTCGGCCAATCGTCCCTCGTCACCGGCGACCCGCAGCGTCATATCGATCGGCAATTTACCGAGGAACGGGACCGCCAATTCTTCCGCTTTATCGCGAGTGCCGCCGCTGCCGAAGATGTCGTAATTCTTGCCGCATCCGGGACACCGGAAACCGCTCATGTTTTCAACCATCCCCAGGATCGGAATGTTCACCTTCTTGAACATGCTGATCGCTTTCACGGCGTCTAGCAACGCGACCTCCTGCGGGGTGCAGACGATGACCGCGCCGGTCACAGGGACGATCTGTGACAACGTCAGCGCGATGTCGCCAGTGCCCGGTGGCATATCGATGACCAGGTAATCGAGTTCGCCCCAGTTCGTATCACCGAGAAACTGCGTGATCGAACCGTGCAACATCGGCCCCCGCCAAATCACCGCTTGATCCTTGTCGATCAAAAAGCCCATCGACATGACGGGAAACTCGCCCTGCAATAGGATCGGCTGGATCTTTTTATTTTCGTCGATCGATGGACGTCCCGACAAACCGAGCAGTTGCGGGATGCTCGGGCCGTAGACGTCGGCATCCATCAAACCGACGCTCGCACCGAGCCTTCGCAGCGTCAGCGCCAAGCCGGCCGCGACGGTGCTTTTGCCAACGCCTCCCTTGCCGCTGCCGACCAGGATGACGCTCTTGGCCCGCAGCGCGACCTGGCCGATGCGTGCCGGCGGACGCGAATGTTTTTGAATCTCGATTGTTGTGGTGACGCCAGGGAATGCGGCGGAGATTCGTGAAGCGATCGCGTCTTTGAATTCGTCAACGATCGGCATCGAGTGAGTCGACAACCCGATCGTCAGATGTGCTTCGTTGTCCAGGACAACGATCGTGATGATTTGGCCCATCGCACCGATGCCGCGTCCCGTTTCGGGATCAGGGAACGAAGCGATGGCGTCACGAATGGAATCGACGGAGGGCATTGATTTTTCTTTGAAGTTGATGGCGTGTGCGAGAATCCTCAGTTTGCCATGCAAGCGTCCAAGTGGCCAAGCGGGCTAGATCGTCTTTCGTGCCATTTCCGACCGCGACGGAGCGGGGAAACAAGATTCTCGGTGGCGTGTCACCGTACGCGAGCTAGAGTCCCTCTGGAACCTGGAAGACGGACCACACGCCTCGCGCGGTTGGCCGGTTAAGAAGGGTGTCGCTGGGTCTGCCAAACGGCCCCGCGTTGTTGTCCTCACCCCTGAATTTCGAATCCCATGAACACTCATTCACAAGACCCGAGTTTCCCGCGGCAACAAATCGCCCAGATGTCACCGCTGAGAATTTTCATATTCATCGCCGCCGCGTGCGTGGTGTTTGCGGCCCATTCGGCGTAAGAATTTACCGCTCCCGTGGTCGCACGAATGGGCAAATAAAAATGACCAGCGGAGATAACTTCGTCGATGGGATCGAGACGGGCCATCTGCTGACCATGACCAAGGAACGCGACGTTATCTGTTTCAGGCCGGCATTAACCGTTAGTTTTCCCGGCGTTGCAAGTAGCACCCGATTCCCCGCCAATCATGACCGGCAATCCGGTACGTGCCGATTGGTAGATCGCTTCGATCATCTCGATGCTTTTCCTCGCCTCCCGGCCATCGATCAACGGTGCTCTGTCTTCGCGAACAGACGTCGCAAAATCTTCAAAAAACAGGGTGTGTCCATGGTGCCCGATCGCTGCCGGGTCCGATGCACCGCCGCCCGTTTTGGTTCGATCGGTCAGATGGCGTCGGATGATCTCATCGTCAGGTGTCTCGTTGGCGAACTGCCATTGCTTTAGGTCCTCTTCCTCCAAGATCGCCATCCCGCCACTGCCACAAATTTCGATACGTTTTAAACTTCCGGGAAATGCGGTCGTCGTCGCTTCGATGACTCCCAGTGCGCCGTTCTTAAATTGGAGCGTCGCAACCGCAACATCTTCGACTTCGATCCGCTGATGGGTCATTGTCGCGATGCGTCCGGTGATTTCTTCCACGTCACCCATCAGCCATAGCAGAAGGTCGATGCTATGAATCGCTTGGTTCATCAGCGCCCCGCCGCCATCAAGTGCCCACGTCCCTCGCCATGCACCGCTGTCATAGTATTGCTGACTACGAAACCATTTTACATAAGCGTCACCCATCGTGATCGTGCCGAACCGACCCGCGTCGATCGCGGTTTTGAAAACTTGTGACGCTTGATGAAAGCGGCTTTGAAACGTCACGCCAAGTTTCACGCCGGCCTTGTCTGTCGCCGCAATGATTTGGTCGCAACGCAGCGTCGTAACTTCGAGCGGTTTCTCGACGACGACATGCTTGCCCGCTAGCGCGCCGGCAACGGCGGGATCCAGGTGCGCACCGCTGGGCGAACAAATGCTGATCGCATCGATGTCGCTGCTCGCTAACATGTCTTCGAGCGTCGTGAATGCGTGACAGGCATACTTTTCGGCAAACCCTGGCGTTTTTTCCTGGGATCGACTGAAACAGCCAACCAGTTCAACGCCCGCGGCGTCCGCGATCGCCTTGGCATGAAACCCAGCGATCATCCCGCAACCCACGATCCCAAATCTCAATGTCATTGCCAGTCACTACTTGAAGGAAACCTGATGCCGACGGCATCCGAGGAAAACTGGATCATAACGAGTCCCCGATCTCGGAGGCGGTCGCACGCCTGCCAGCGGTATCCCGGCATTGCCTTTGCTGTCTTCGCGCACCGGTAGCCATCTCGCTACCATCTGCGAGTGTTGCACGACGCTGGGAGTCAAAATCGATTAGCAAAATAGTGAAAACGGATCGTCCCCGAACGCTCGCCGACCTGCCCGCTCTGGTCGCTGCGACCTCGGGAATTGCTGCGCACGTCGAGAAATGGAAACCGGGAACCACGCTCGCTTTTGACGGCGTCTTTGGCGGTATTCGGTCACTGCTCGCCGCCGTTCTCGCCCGCCACTGTTCCAATGTCCTCGTCATCCTGCCCCAAGCCGTTGACGCGGATATCGTCGCGGGGGATTGCCTGGCGCTCGGCTGCGAGGACGCGCTTGCGATGCCGCTGTCCGCCGCTGACGGTACCCCCGACTCGATTCGCGACGCCGATTACGCCGAACGGTTACAGGTGTTGCAGCGACTTCGCGCTCGCCGTCACGATGACCCCGCCCCGCTGATCGTGACGGCCTATGTCGGTGCGGCGATGCAATCCGTCCCCACGCCCGAAGCCGTCGCCGGTGCGACACGGACGATCCGCGTCGGCGAACGCATCGACGAAGTCGCACTCAAACGTTGGCTCGCCGAAGCCGGTTTCCACGCGACGACGGCGGTCCAGTTGCCCGGCGAGTTCAGCCAACGCGGCGGCATCCTGGACGTCTACTCCCCCGACCAACCCTCGCCGATTCGCATCGAGCTGTTCGATGATGAGATCGAATCGATTCGCCGTTTTGATCCCGCATCCCAGCGGAGCATCGAGCCGCTGAAATCCGTCGACATCGCGGCCGTCGGCGGCGGCAAAGATTCCACAGGACCGCTGGCCGACTATCTACCCGACGACACGATCGTGTTGATCGTCGATCCGGGCGAATGTCAGAAATCAGCCGACACGTTGCTCGCCCGCATCGCCGACACGTCGCAGTTCCTCGGTTACGAGTCGCTTGTCAAAACATTCGCTACCAAGCGCATCGCGACCGCCGCGACGCTCGGTGAAGCATCCGGCGACGAGCACATTCACCTTCGCACCACGACGGTCGAATCGTTCGCCGGTGCGATCGACCAAACCCGCAGCCGCGTCGATTTGATCGCCGCCGGCCATGACGTGTTTGTCGTCGGCGACACGCCCGCCGATGGCGAACGGTTGACCGAACTGCTTGCCGACACCGACGCCGCCCGCAGCGGGAAACTGCACCTCGTCGTCGCGGGTCTCAGCGGTGGATTCCGTCTGGCCGCCGCCGAAGTCCTGGTCCTCACCGGTGCGGAGCTGTTTCACCGCAGCCCAATCCGTCGTGGACGCAGTCGCTCGCGCGGCAAACCGATCGACAGCCTGACACAGCTCGAAGCCGGTGACCTCGTCGTCCACCTGTCCTACGGCATCGGACTGTACCGCGGTCTGAAGCACATCGACAAAAGCGGCCAACAACAGGAACACCTCGCGATCGAGTTCGACGAAGGTACGATCATTTATGTCCCCGCCGCACGAATCGGGCTGATCCAGCGTTACGTCGGCGGTGGCAGCAGCCGTCCGCGATTAGCCAAAGTCGGTGGCCAATCGTGGGGGAAAACGCGTAAAGCCGTCGAGTCCGCGGTCGTCGACATGGCGTCCGAGCTACTTGAATTGCAAGCCGATCGGAACAGCAAAATCGGCATCGTCTTTGATGCCGACAATCATTGGCAACACCAGTTCGACGCCAGCTTTCCGTATGTGCCGACGACCGACCAAGTTCGCGCGATCGATGCGTGCAAGGACGACATGGAGGGCACGCGTCCGATGGACCGGCTGATCTGCGGCGACGTCGGCTACGGCAAAACCGAAGTCGCGATGCGCGCCGCGTTCAAGGCCGTCGTCAGCGGTTATCAAGTCGCGGTGCTCGTGCCGACGACCGTGCTCGCCGAACAACACTATCACTCTTTCACGCAGCGGATGGCCGAGTTTCCCGTCGAGATCCAAAAGCTCAGCCGCTTCGCGACCGCCGCCGAACAAAAGGAAACCGTCAAGCAACTTAAACGCGGCAAAGTCGACATCGTCATCGGCACGCACCGGCTCGCCAGTAAAGACGTCGACTTCTCCAACCTCGGCCTCGTCATCATCGACGAAGAACAACGCTTTGGCGTCGCCGTCAAAGAGCGTCTCAAAACACTTCACCGCAATGTCGATGTGCTAACCCTTTCGGCGACACCGATCCCACGAACATTGCACATGGCGCTAGTCGGCGTCCGCGACATCAGCAACCTCGAAACGCCACCCGAAGAACGGATGGCGGTCGAGACCCGCGTCGGTCGCTGGGACAACAAGATCCTGCGTTCTGCCATCGTTCGCGAACTGAATCGTGGCGGACAAATTTTCTTCGTCCACAATCGCATCGGGGACATGGCAAACATCGCCGCGAAGATCAAAGAAGTCGTCCCCGAAGTGCGTTTGCAAATCGGTCATGGACAAATGAACGAAGGCGAGCTCGAACGCGTGATGGTCGATTTCGTCGAACATAAATTTGACCTCCTGCTCGCCACGACGATCATCGAAAGCGGACTGGACATCCCCAACGCGAACACGATCTTCATCGACGACGCCGATCATTATGGGCTCAGCGAGCTGCACCAATTGCGTGGCCGCGTCGGTCGCTACAAGCACCAAGCGTACTGCTACCTCATGGTCCAGCCACACAAACACCTTTCGCCCGAAGCGAGCAAACGGCTCCGCGCGATCGAGGAGTTTTCACAGATGGGAGCGGGCTTCGCGATCTCGATGCGCGATCTCGAAATTCGTGGTGCGGGCAATTTGCTCGGGACCCAGCAAAGCGGTCACATCGCCGCGATCGGTTACGAGTTGTATTGCAACCTGCTCGAAGACGCCGTTCGCCGCGCCCAGAATTTGCCTCCCAAAATCTCCGCCGAAGTCGACATCGATCTGCCCGTCGAAGCGTTCCTGTCGCCGGATTATGTCGCCGACTTGAGACATAAGATCGACCTCTATCGCCGCATCGCGAGGATCAATCACGCCGACCAGATCAGTGAAATCCGAGACGAGTTGATCGACCGTTTCGGGCCGCTGCCCGAGTCTGGCAACCGCATGTTGAGAATCGCCGAACTGCGACTCGACGCCGCGTTGTGGCAGATCTCCGCGATCACGTCAGACAGCCGATTCTTAGTCCTTCACTACAGCGACCGCCGCCGCATCGAACAGCTCGCCAAACGTTCCCCCGTCCCCGTGCGGATCGTCGACGAGCGCAAGGCCTACGTGCCCATTCATCGCAAACCCGAACCCGGCGGCAGCTCGCAAATCTCGATCGACGACACGCTAGACTTCACCGACCCCAGCGGTGCCGCATGGTTGGACCTCGCCGACATGGTTTTCACCGGTGTCACGAAACAAATCGTTGCACCGGCGCAAACCTTATCCCCCACAAGCCCCAAGACCCCCGCCGAAATCAAAGGCAAGCAGACCAACAAACCCCTGCCCACGCCGCCCAAGCCCGGCTTCCGTCACGAGAAGAAATCGACGACCAAATCACCCCTCGCCTCCATGGTCCGCGGCATCGCCAAGTCGCCAAAAGAACAACCGGATGCTTCCTAGGAATCGTCCCGAAACAACTTATTGTTTTCGGGTGTCGCTAGAAACGTGTTCAACTCGATGATCACGCTGTGGTGGATGAATCGATCGATCGCGGCCGTCGTCGTCGTGGGGCCTTCGAAAATCTGTTCCCACTTCGAGAATGGTAGGTTGATGCTCAGCAATACGCTGCCTCGCTCGTAGCGCTTGCGACAGTAGCATGAACAACACGTCCGAGTGCCGATAACAAAATCGTCTTCCCCGAAGCGGGCTTCCCAAACAGCAGTAAATTGTCGTGTCGATTCAGGAAGCTGCCGCTGCGTAACAACTCGAACTGCTCGAGTCCGCTGTTTTCGAAGAAGCAGAACTCCGCCTGCGCGGTTTCGCGGAGTCTGAGGGATTTGGCTGGGCAGGACGTTTCTGTCGCGATACTTTCTGGCCGTTTTTTTAGCCATGCGAAGCTTCCATGCCGTGGTTGCCAGCGAACTTCCATTTCGCAGCACTGTGAACATTTGACCAGATTTTAGATCCGTGAGCCTTGGTAAGCCTCCGTTAGAGAAAGAGCCTTACCAAAGCGTGACCAGAAATGCTGGGCAGGGGAATACTAATTGTCGCGGAGCGAACCGTTTTAATTGACGCCTTAAGTTCCATTCGTTACGCGATGGACAAACACAAAAACCTTGACGGTTTGGCCAGCGATTGTGTTGCGTTTGCGAATTTGCGAATGCGGCGGGCGGCAAAGCCTATCGGCCGCCGTGCGTTAGCACCAGGTTCTTACGCATCTGGGTAATGCAGGAACCGGACGCTAACGCGTTGCGGCTGATGCACGGAACAGAACCGGTCGTTGACACATTCCGGAATGTCAGTAGCAATAAAACCTCATCGCGGTTGTTGTAGTCGCGTTCGAACTAAATCAGGTAGGAATTTGACGGGCACCGAACCGTGATCGAGTACCGCTTCATGGTAGCGACCGAGGTCGAAATCGTCGCCCAGTTCGCGCTGAATCGATTGACGCAGTCGGTAGTGTGCCATCCGGCCGGTAAAATAGGTGCTCAATTGAACGGAGCTTTGCTTCGCCCGAATGATCTTCAGTTTCGCCTCGCCTTCGGATTGATACGCTTCATCCACCAGAAATCTCAAGGCTTGCTCGTCACTGAGGTCGGTGCAGTGCATGCGATGGTCAAGAATCGCGTTTGCAACGGCGCGGAGGTAGAACTTCAACTGGTTCAGCCGAAGCGCTAAGTCTCCGTTGCCGTAGCCCTGGTCTAACATCATTTGTTCGGTGTAGACGGCCCAGCCTTCGATAAACACACCCGATTGCAATACCCGCCGGATCACCGAGGGCACGCGGTTGGAATACTCAAGTTGCACATAATGACCGGGATAGGCTTCGTGAATCGTCAAGATCTGCAACATGTGGCGGTTATACTCTTCCAAGAAGCTGCGGACTTCTGATTCACCCCATATCGCTGGTGGAGGACTGACGGCGTAAAAGCTCTCACCGCTGGGATCCAGTGGTAACGCCGATTCCAGGTATGCGATCGAATTTCCACGACGGAATTCTGGCATTTCGACCACTTGGCATCGGTCCGGCTCGGGCAACCGCAAGATGTCTTTCTCAGCGATGAACTTCTTAATGTTTTTCACCGTTGCCCGCGCGTCTAGAATTAGCGCGTCGGGTTGCCCGTGTTCTTTGCCGACCGCTGTGATCACCATCGCGATGGTCTCACGCCGCCCCTTGGCATCATCGACCGGTAACGTTTTATCGGGAAAGTAACGACTCCAAAGTTGCCTCGCGACGACGTACATGTCCCGCTGGACGCGAGTGAATTCCGCTTCGGCGTCTTGCAGCACTTCGTCGGCGCTCAAGCCAACGTCAAGACTCAATTCGAGCTTGCGAGAAAACTTCTCTTTGCCGAGTCGCCATTGGCCGCGGGCTTGAGACAGTGCGTCGGTTTCCAAAAACGTTTGGTACTTCTTCAGGGCTTCGACGATCACTGCGGCGGATTGTTTCAGCTCATCAATTTGATCGGATTTCCCCACAAGGTCGAAGATTCCTTTTTCATAAAAAGAAATCGCACCGCGATTTTGAAGAATCGCCGTCTCGAGCACTGGTCGCGGTGGGTTTTGAATGGTTTCCATTGCCGTCGTGACGATTCGCGGAACCTCTCGCATCCGCTTGATTGCGTTTTCAATATTCTTATCTTTTGGCAATGTCGATTGGGTCAGCAGTGAGTAAACGCTGTCGGTGATATAAGCTCCGTAAGTTCTCGGATCCTCTTCAAACGACTTCGTATTTTCGGTCATCCAAATGCCGCGAACCAGGTCATCGCGAAAGATCTCAAAGTCAACTTTGGCATCGGCCGATAATTGATCCACGGGGATACTGGTTGTCAGCGATTCGAGCGTTCGCTGTTGTTGTTGCAGCCAGCCTCGCCGTGCGTCGGCTGAAATGTCATCAAGCAAGTGATCGAAGCGGTGATCGCCCAGCACGGTGGCGTCGAGTGGACGAAGCCGAAATGTTTCTTCAAGATGCGTTTTGAACAACGCCTGCAATTGCTCGTCTGCCGACTGCGAGAAGGCCTTTTCACCGCGCAGAAGGCCGCAGAGTAAAACAATCAATAACAGAACCACGCGGCGCATCATCATGGTGGCAACTCAATTGGCTTTTGATCAAACAGAATACGCGAACCCGGCAGGATCGGGGGCGACCCGCATGATAGCCAAAGGATCAGGTTTTTGTATCGGATTCGACAAGCACAAAACGGGTCGGGCCACCCTGTCAGCGTGGTTGAGACGCTGGCGCGAAAATCTTGCGATGAAAAGGAGCCCCGCCGAGTGAGCAAAGCCGATCGGGTTTGGTCGGACCTTTGACAAACTCCACCGCACCCGGCGGGACGCATGAACATTGCGAATCGATATCCGCTACGAACCGCCGACGGCGACCATTCTTGTCGGATTGCCACCTAGGGGCAGCGTGACGGGCTCGAATGCGTCGCTGAGCGAAATCACCATGAGCGTCCCGTCGCCGGGGTTGCTAACGATCACGTCACGACCACTGGGCAATGCGACAATCTCGTGATGCCCGGAGTGGCCGGCGATCTGATTGCGCCCAATCGCGATCGACTTCATGATTAACAGATCCTCCGGATTCCCGTCACCGTTGGGGTCCAGATCGACAACCAGCAAGGCGTCCTTTTCGGGAGCTTCTTTGTTCTCTCGGCAGATCATCGCGAGTCGCTTGCCGCCACGAGCTTTCACCGCGACCGGCGTTGACAACGATTCGCCCTCGGAGACCGAAATCGGCAACTCCACGAGCGCCGGAATGTCGATCGACGCGTCGATCAAACAAAGTTTCGAGCCATTACCTTTACCCGCGGAGAACAACACCAACGACCCTAGGTTTGTGAACGCACCGGTACGAAGCGGTTTGTCGTTATCGTCTTTACCCAGCGGCAAGTGATGTACCTTGACCGATTCAGGGGCGTCATTGACGTCTGTGTCGCCGTTTACCCAGCACACGCCATCGGCGGGTGCGAAGAAGACTTTACCGGCATTCGTCGTCGCGCCATGAAGCATGCCGGTGGGGCATTTGATCGAGTATCGTTTCCCCTCGTTGACGCCCAAACCCACGACATCGACCCGACCGCAATCGTCGCCCGCTGGCGCGATCCAGGTCGCATAAGCGACCTTGCTCTCAATCACCGCCAACGTGATATGACCATTGCCACCGTCGTGAAACTTGGCAGCGGCCTGGGGCGTCTTGGCATCACGAATCGATTTCGCGCTCGCGATCGTGAAGCCATTTTTTTTATCATTGGCCAGGATGAACGATTGACCGTATTGGTAGACGTGGGCCGGGTTACCTTGATCGGTCGTCACGTGGGAATGCAGGACGCGCGGCGTTTGCTTGAATCGCCAGTGTGTGTGATCGCCGTGGGGTTCCTCGACGACGCCCGATTCGATTCCCACCCAACCACTGCCGATGGTTCCGTCGTCCGTGTCGTGAACGCCAACGATGATCAGCCCGGCGTTTTCGTGCATCTGGACAAGTGATTGCTCGTCGAGATTTAGCGAAGGGAAGCCCTCGACGTCTTGGCTATCGATGGCCCAACCGTTCGCGGACTTCTTCAAATCGCCATAACGCACCGTTGCACCGGAGTCATCTTGCCAGAACACGCGAGCGATCGTTCGCCCCGCATTTTTTTCGGATTGAGCGTTAACCATTCCAGCGGTGGTTGAAAGCAAGAATAATATCAGTGTCGATTTAAGATTCATATTGAAAGTTTCTCAGGGTTTGTGGGTTGAAAAGGGTCGTACCGCACCGCGGGGAAGGGTGAGTTGTTGTGATGTTTTTTCGTCAAGCGACTTCAGACGCAACGCACTCGTCGCAGCCTTGCCAAACTTGGAATCAAGCATCCAACCGCCGTCGCTTATCGATTCGAGCGAGACGAAATACTCGGCCGGTTGCGGCGATGGCAATCGATCAAAATGGACGTGACCATTCATCGCGGAAATCGCTTCGGCCAGCACCGGGCCGTCCGGGGTCGCGTACAAACGAACGTGTACGTCCGCCAGCGGGTCGGCCTGGTACATGACCACGACATGGTGTCCGGACGATGCCGCAACGGGTTGCCGGTTTTCGCTGCAGCCCGTCATCACAACGGCCGCAAGGATGGTCCCGATCCATGATTGAATACTTATCATGGCAACGCCACGACTTCGCGACCGTCGCGCGAGAACATCGCGTGGTAGGTGCTGCGGTCCACCGAGTCAGTGAGGAAGTGAACGCTTCCGTCAAGCATCGCGTGAAGACTGCCTCCAGTATGGTACGATCGGGACGCAAAAAAACCACGGCCGTGAATGCCGATGTCAGGGATTCGTGAGTTGGGCGTTTGGTAGCCGTTGATGACGGTCGCATAGGGCACGCCACGAATCCAGGACTCACCGCGATTTCCTCGGTAAGATACGATCTGACTTGGAAACACAGCATTTAAGTCAGGGTTCTCGATCGTAACGCCGCCGATGTTGAACCCTGGCCTACCGACGTTTCCCGTTGTCCTGCCCCAATTCGCGATGCGTCGATGCGGACCGTTGGGCGTGGCCTCTGGCGACCCAACGGTTTGGTCACCAAGTACCGTTTCGGCGAGCAGTACTGTTGTCGTGGTGCCGTCGAGGCAGTCGCGAAACCCGGCCCACGAATCCGTCCAAACCATGCCGTCCGTGCGGTAGCGATCGTCATAATTAGTGTCCGTTCCACTGCCGTAGCTGAACATGTAATTCAGCCCCGCACTGGTGCCGCTGGCTCCACCATTGAACGTCGTGCCGAATTGCACGTTGCCGACTTCGCTCGGACACAGGAACGTTGACACAGGCGTTTGAATCGCTTGTCGCTGTGCCGGATTGAACCGGGCCATCCAGGCGGGGCCCAGCAGCAGCGGTGTTTCAAAGTCGATCAGTTCGCTCAGGCCAGCCTGTTCGATGAACGGCAACACGCGGGCTTGTGGCGAAAAGCTGCTTGATCCCGTCATCGCCGGGATGACCTTAAACGCACTCTCATAATTATGAACGGCCAGCGCGATCTGTTTTAAATTGTTGCCACATGACATGCGCCGCGCCGCCTCGCGAGCCGCTTGAACGGCGGGCAATAGCAAGGACACCATGACACCAATGATGGCGATGACGACCAGTAATTCGACCAGGGTGAACCCGTGACGGCGCGTCACTGTGAATGGATTCGATGCAGACATATTTTCTTCTTGGATTGATTGAATGATTGAAATGATGGGAACGAAGACGCCGCGTTACGCTTCTAGCGGCGGCGTCAAATCAAATGGGACTCGCAAACCGTAGCGGACACGAAGCGGTTCGTTTCGGGAGCCGAATCACAACGCATGTTTATGCGAAGACGAAGTGCGACGTCACGCCGAAAAAGGCTGCGAACAACGACGCAAACAAATCGCTTAAACAATCGAGGGCGGACCGCGCGGTGCGGCTACCAAAAGAAAGACCGCCATGATTTCTCGCGGCAACGTCGGCGTTACGACAAGATGTGCACGGCTGCGCGAGATCGCAACCTCAAGCTTCCACGCCACGCCGCAAGCGCTGCTCAGCGAATGACAGATCGAGCAGTTGTCATCGTCGTGAGGCTGGGAATGGTGGTCATCGCACGCATCATCTTCACAGGACGCGGGCGTCGGCTGGTGGTGATCGCAACCGTAGGGACACGCCGAGGCCGTCTTCCCGACAACCACTGAACCGCGATGGAACTCGTGCCCAGTGCAGGTCGCAACGTGTATCCACGCCGGTGCGTGTCCTAGCGTGGCCACGCAGCACAGGGCGGCAATCAGAAAAGGCCGGATCAGCGAAGTCACGGAAGACGTTCGATTCAGTGGAGAAAGACGATGGGACGATCCGACCAAGGACGCTTTGACAGCTTCTTTACGATCGCTTGGGCAACAGTGTTCGTCAAGGGGCAAACATTTTTCGAATCACCATTCGTCGCGGTTTCGAGGCCGATCCCTCCGCTCCGTTGGATGCGGATCGGAGGCCACAAGGAAAATCGATCGACAAATTGCGCTGCCCCGATACGATGTTCGGCGATTTCCTAGCGGGTCCCATCTATACTTCGTGGCCTCCTTGATGCGATCTCCGGGTGCCGAATCCGTTCGCATGGTTCGATCGAATTGTTCCTCCCCATGCCCTACCCAAACGAAGGTTCTCGTTGATGATTTTTGCTCGGTTGTTTTTGCCCGCTCGGCGCGTCGTCGCATTCGTCATCATTCCTCTCGCATGCTCGTCGCTGGGTGTGCTGGCTTCCAAAGCGACCGCAGAGGAAGCGAAGCCGATTCGAGCGCTGCTGATCGCCGGTGGTTGTTGTCACGACTACACAGCGCAGCAGCAGGCGATCGCGGAGGGCATTCAAGCCAGAGCGAATGTGCAGGTCGATGTTTATTGGACCGACAACTCAACGACGTCTCCGATGCTGCCGATCTACGAAGACCCGAGCTGGGCAAAGTCGTATGATGTGATCATCCATGACGAGTGCGCCGCGGACATCAAGGACCCGGCGCTCGTCGACCGAATCGTGCTAACGCACCAAACAGTCCCCGCGGTCCACTTGCACTGTGCGATGCACAGTTTCCGGACCGGGACCGACGCCTGGTTCAAACACCTTGGGCTTCAATCGACCGGTCACGGACCCCAAGAACCGATCGACATCCAGTTTGTCGACACCAAGCATCCGATCACGCAAACGCTAGCCGATTGGACCACGATCAACGAAGAGCTTTACAACAACGTCAAGATGTTTGGTGCTCATCCGATCGCGACCGGCAAACAGAAAGTCGGCGACCGCGTCGAAGAAGCCGTCGTCGCTTGGACCAACGAGACCGCCGGGGCAAAGAGTTTCAGTACCACGATCGGGCACAACACCGAGACCGTCAAAAATGATCGCTACCTCGACTTGATTACCCGCGGGTTGCTTTGGTCCTGCGACAAACTCGATGCCGAATATTTGACTCCGTATGAAGGACCCAACAAGACGACGTTCATCGACAAAGACATCGCCAAGGATCTCGGCGATGCCAAACCGTCGGGACCGGTGCCGGCGGACGTGACGCTAGTCAAGGTTGCGGCTTCAAGCACTCAAGGTGGCAACGCGAATGAGAACGCCGTCGATGGCGATCTGAGCACGCGGTGGTGTGCGAGCGACGGGGCGTTTCCACAGTGGGTGGTGCAGCATTCGAGAGGTGAAGATCGAGGGCGACGGGATCAAGCGTCTCTGGGCCGCTGATCCAAAAAAAGGTTTTGAAGCCGCATTCGCACCCGGTGGCAATGATCCGTACGCGGAACTGGGCAACGCTTGGCCGCGCATCGTCGCGATGACGGCCGAGGAAGAGCAAGCAATCCTAAGCGATGTGAAGGTTCCCGATGGGTTCGAAGCGACCGTGTTCGCGGCCCCACCGGCGGTGAATTATCCGGTCTTTGTCGCCGCGACGGTCGATGGAACGCTCTACGTATCGTCCGACGGCAACGGATCGCTCGGTCAAAAAGCGAAACGAGGTCGAGTGATTCGTTTGCGTGATCTCGATGGCGACGGACGGGCCGACGAGGCCAAAATATTCTGCAATGTCGATGCGCCGCGCGGATTGGTTTGGGACCACGATCGTCTCTACCTAATGCACCCACCCCACCTGAGCGCCTTCATTGATCATGATGGCGATGGTGAAGCGGATCAGCAACAGATTCTGGTGAAGAACCTTGCCTTCGGTTACGACAAAAGGCCTGCGGATCACACCACCAACGGCGTCAGCCTCGGTGTCGACGGTTGGCTTTACATCGCCGGTGGCGACTTCGGTTTCATTGACGCCGAAGGTACCGACGGTCGCAAAGTCACGCATCGCGGTGGCGGCGTGATTCGCGTCCGACCCGATGGCACAGGACTAGAAATCTATTCGACCGGCACCCGCAATATTCTTGAAGTCGCCATCAGTCCGGCGATGGAAATGTTCGCGCGAGACAATACCAACGATGGCGGCGGGTGGGACGTTCGGTTGCATCACTTCACGGGTATGGACGATCACGGTTATCCGCGACTGTACAAAAATTTTAATGACGAGTGCGTTCAACCGCTGGCTGATTACGGCGGCGGTTCGGGATGCGGTGCCGTGTACATTGACGAGCCCGGGATGGGCGATTGGAACAACGCACCGTTCACCGCCGACTGGGGAACCGGGGCATTGTACCGTCACACGGTCAGCCCAAGCGGGTCGACGTATGCGGAGACCAAGCGGCCCGAGCCATTCATACGCATGACTCGTCCGACCGACGCCGATGTCGATGGCATGAGCCGCGTCTACTGTGCGAGTTGGATGGGGGCGATGTTCGATTGGGCAGGCTCCAACGTCGGCTACATCGTGTGCGTCAAACCGAAGGATTTTAAACCGGAGCCGCTGCCGAATTTTGCGACATCAAGCGACGCTCAGCTCACCGGTTTGCTCGATTCACCAAGCTATCGCCGACGAATGGAAACCGAGCGTGAGCTGATGCGACGCGGCAGCGATGTTCCGGCGAAGTGGCTTGCGTCGATCCGTGCGAAACGATCTGGCCAGCGAAATCAACTCGAGTCGCTTCAGTCACCGATGGCCAACGAGGACGACCCCCGAGCCTTGGACCTCCGCTGCATCGACGCACTTTCAAGCGATGATCCGGTAATCGTTCACACGGCGATACGATCCCTGGCGAGCCGATCGGCATCGGATGTCTTGTTCCCTGCACTCGACAATGACGAGGCGCCAGCGGACCGATTGCTGAGGTCCCTCGCGATGATTCACAGCGACAATGTGGTTGACGGGTTGATCGAACGCCTGGGTCAGGCCACACCGGCGACCAAACGGTTTTACCTCGCCGCGCTGTGCCGTTTGCACTCCGTCGAGGGACCATGGGGTGGCGACTCTTGGGGCACGCGGCCTGATACTCGCGGTCCGTATTATCAGCCCCAGGGTTGGGCCGAAACCGACCGCATTAATAAGGTTTTAAAATCGCAGCTCAATGAACTTTCACCCGATGATTCGGCATGGTTGATCGAGGAGATGTCTCGCAACCGCATCGAACTCGACGACGCACTGGACCGGCTGATGCGGTTGGCCAAACAGGACGCTAAGGCGATTCCGCCGGCGCTGGCGAAATTGGCAGACGCGGACTCCATTCCGCCACGGGGTGTGTCGATCGCCGTCGATGCCATTGCATCGTCAAATGTCGAGCCAAAAACGATCGCCGATGCCGTCGTCACGCTACTAAAAACATCACCCGCCGATTTCGGTGACGCTTGCGTCACGAGCCTCGTCACCGGCTTGGACCGGATCGATACCTCCGATCTTGATGCCGCCACACGAAACCGCGTCCGAGAACGATTGAACCAATCCACTGCAATCGAAAATCAAGTCCATCGCTTTGCCGAGTTGGCGAAGTCATCAGGCGACGGACAAGGCGTCTGGTCCGATGCAATCTTGCTGACGATCGCGGCGCGACCGCAAGCGAGCCCCGAGGCGATGGAGATCGCCAGTCAGTCGATCGAGTCGGGTTGGAGTTCCGCCGAGCGTCGAGGTCGTCTGATGATTGCCGCCGACAAAGTCGCCAGCCGCTACCTCGACGAGAAGGTGCTCGTCGCTCAATCAGGCGCAGACGCATCCCTGGCATCGCTTGCGGCATCCATGGTCAAAAAATATAAGATCGAACCCAAAGCGATCGACCAGACGCCCAAAGTGCTTGCGCTCGCGATGGACGAGGCGATGACCAGCGTGATCTCGATGCACGGTGACATCGAAACGGGCCGCCAAGTATTCACTCGCGCCAATTGTATCGCGTGTCATACGGTCAACGAGAACGAAGCGCAAAAGGGGCCCTACCTCGGCACGATCGCCCGTACTTACAAGCGACCCGAATTGGTTGCCGCGATTTTTGACCCAAACAAAACCATCGCACAGGGTTTCGTCACCAACGCGATTCTGACCTCGGAGGGAACGGTCGTGACCGGTTTTGTGACGAACGAATCGAGCGACATGGTCGTCTTGCGCGACCAACAGGGCAAAGAGATCACCGTCATGAAAGAGGACATCGAGGACCGGCAAACGTCTCCCGTGTCGGTCATGCCGAGCGGCTTGATGAATGACTACACGATCTTCGAGATGTCATCACTCGTCGACTATCTCGAATCGTTGAGCCGTACCTAAAAACGCTCGGTGCTTCACTGATTTCATTCTCCCGCTGGGGAGGTCGTGCAGTTTTTGAGTTGGTGTTCCGCTGGCATTTCACCCTGCCCGCGCAGTGGGAGGGTCGGACGTCAGTCCGGGGAGGGCTCGGCGGAAGCTCCCTCTCCTCGCTAAGGCTCGACTCGCCCGGAGGGAGAGTGAAGTAAACACCTGCGAAACAACGATTTAAAAACTGCACGATCTCCTGCGCGGGAGGATGAAATTTCGAAACCATTTCCACAGGTGCTGGACGGCTTCGTCGTGCCGTACGCCTATAGCGTGCGGATTTTGATGTTGCGGTATTCGACTCGGTCGTTGTGATCCTGGAGGCAAATCGAACCCTTCGTTGGCTCGCCAAATCCCTTGAATGCGGCAAACTTACTGGCGGCAACTTTCTCTTTCCAATCGTCGCTACCTTTGACGTACTCGCAATACTTGACATCGTTCATGTAATGCTCGCACTTCTCTGGCGTGATCACGACTCGCAACGTATTCCACTCGCCCGCCGGTTTGGTCGCGTCAACGTCTGACGGATAAAGCTGATAAAGCCAGCCGCACTTTTGGGGATCGTGTCCCTTCACGTTGTCCTGGATTTGAATTTCGGGGCCGGTCATCCAAGGCGTGTCACCGGAGCTCGCGACGTGGTAGATGACGCCGCTGTTTCCCGCGGGACTGATTTTGAAATCGAGCGACAGTTCAAACGCACCGTATTCGTCCTGAGTCACGATGTCACCCGAACCACCGCCGGTCATGACGAGTGCTCCATCGATCACCTTCCAACCGTCGTTGATCTTGTCTTGGCGATAATTGTGCCAGCCGTCGGTGGTTTCGCCATCGAATAGCAGTTTCCAGCCGTCGGCCTTCTCTTCGCTGGTCAGTGAGTTGTTGGTGGATGCCGCGTCGTCGGCATTGACGACAGACAGGGACAAAGACAAAGCGAGGGCCAGAGCTGCGATTGTGAAAAAGCGTCGTAACATCAGTTGATTCTCTCGATGGTAAGGGTCGGAAACTAGGTGCCGTATCTTAACTGAACGCTCTCCCATTGGAACCGATTCGGGCATCTCATTGCGCTTTTACTGCGTCACCAAATCCGCCGCCGCCGGGCGTCATAATCACCAGACGATCGCCGGTCTTGACTGACAACGTCGCCGACGAATCCAACAAGATCATTTCACCGCCCGCGGATTGCAACCAATTTTCGCCTGCCGAACCGTCCCCGCCGCCCTGCAGTCCCCAGGGACGATGCCGACCCCGACGATTCGTGATCAGCGAGACCGCCAGCGGCCTGAGAAACTCGATCTCGCGGATCAAGCCGTCGCCGCCGCGATGCCGTCCCGCACCGCCGCTTCCCCGCCGGATCGCGAACCGCCAGAGCCGAACAGGATATCGCGATTCATAAATTTCGGGGTCCGTGATCCGCGTATTGGTCATGTGAACGTGGACACCCGATGCCCCATCCCCGCCGGGGCCCGCGCCCGAACCACCGCCGATCGTTTCGTAATAACCAAACCCCTCGTCGCCGATCAGGACGTTGTTCATCGTCCCCTGGCTTGCGGCGACCGTTTGAAGCGCACCGAGCAAGCAATCAACGACCCTCATGCTCGTCTCGACGTTACCAGCGACGACGGCGGGCGATTCCGATGGCGTTTGTCCGCGTGGCGGATTGAGCAGGCCCGCCGGGATCCGCAAATCGACATGCCTCAGGATGCCGTCATTCATCGGCAGCGTGCCGCCGATCACGCAGCGCAGCACATAAATCGTTGCCGATGTGACGATCGCCGGCGTCGCATTGAAACATCCAGGGTGGACCGGCGCGGTGCCCGAAAAGTCGATCTCCAGGCGGTCGCGGGCGCGTCGTATTGCGACCTCAACGACCGTGCCATCGTCCAGGCAATCCCGAAACGATCGCGTCTGCATCGGTTGCGTCGCGAGCCATTTCGTAACGCACTGGTCCGCCATTTCAAACAGCGTGCGAACGCATTGATTGACGGTCGCCAGTCCGATCGACGACACGAGCGCGCGAACATTTTGAGCACCCATTTGTCCAGCCGCCCGTGCCGCGCCGATGTCCGCCATATTGGTTTCCGGGTCACGCGACGGATAAGGGCCCCCGCGCAGCAACCGCAACAGATCATCACTTGCATCGTGACCCGACCGACGAAGCGCAAAAGGCTCGATCACGACGCCCTCCTCCGCTAGGCACCGGGCATCGGGCGGCATCGATCCGGGTGTCTTGCCGCCGATCTCCGCGTGGTGCGCACGGCTGGCCACAAAGAAATCGGGCGGCGATGGTCCAGGACCGTTTTGCGGACCACAAAAGACAGGCGTCACGACGGTGACATCGGGCAAGTGTGATCCACCCGCGTAGGGATCGTTCGTCACGTAAACGTCGCCGTCGCTCATCGGCCCGAATCGATCGATGATCGCGCGAACGGTATGTCCCATCGCGCCCAGGTGGACGGGCACATGCGGTGCGTTGGCGACAAGCGATCCGTCACCGGTGAAGATCGCGCAACTGTAATCCAATCGCTGGCGGATATTGACGCTCGCCGCCGTTCGCCTCAAGACTTCGCCCATCGCATCGGCGATCCCCTGCATCCGTCGCGCGACGACTTCGACCGTGACCGCATCCACCGATGAACACCCCGGCGCAACGGTTGGTTTCTCCGCCTGACACTCATTGGCCCGAACCAGCTCGATCGTGCCATCGTTTAATTTGGTTGCCGACCATCCCCGGTCGACGACCAATGTGCTGTTCGGCGACGCGATGATCGCGGGTCCGTGAATCCTGTTTTCGATCGCAAGGTTCGCGCGATCCCACATCGGTACGGGCTCGCGCCGCCCACCGACGGACATCATGGTCGTCGTTGGCGAGGGAGCTTGCGACGGCGATGCGTCCGCACCGTTTACGCGAAGCGATGATAGGCTCGGCACGTACGCCTCACATCGCATCGCCGCGATGTGAACACGGCGGGTCTGCTGGTGATAACCAAAGGCATTCCGATGCGCATCTTGAAACCGCTGTGCGATCGTTTCAAAGGGCATCGCATCGATCGGCAACGTCGCTTCGGTGCCTTCGTAGCGCACGTCCGCTTCGAAAGTCGTGCGGACGCGATCACGGTCGCCGTCGTCACCGTCCCATTCGCTCGCGAGGGCTTGCAGCGTGGCGAGTCTTGTTTGTTCCCGCATCTCGGTCCACTGCGATGCCGTGATTCCATCAAGCGGTGATTGAACATTGACCGTGCGGATGCGACCGACATCGGCCAATCCCATCCCCAACGCGCTCAACAGGCTTGCGTCAACGTGATCGATGATCCGCGTCATTCCGATCGCATCGGCGACGCCACAAACGTGACCGCCGGCCGCGCCACCAAATCCGACCAGCGGCATGTTCCGTGGATCGGAACCCTGCGCGATCGATACGGTGCGCACCGCTTCGGCCATCTGCGTGATCGCAAGTTTCCAAAACCCTTCGGCGGCGAGCCAGGCGTTTTTAAAGGCGTGTTCGCCTAAGCGTGCATTGACCTCTTCTATTCGCCGCACCGCCGCATCGATATCGAGCGAGAACGGAAACCGATCGGCGAGCAATCGGCCCAGAATCACGTTCAGATCCGTCACCGTCAGCGGGCCTCCGTTGCCGTAGGCGGCGGGTCCGGGCATCGCGCCGGCGCTCCCCGGACCGACGACCAAGCGGCCATCCACGACATCGCAAATCGACCCGCCGCCGGCCGCGATCGTGTGGATCCCGATCATCGGAACGAGCACGCGAACGCCGGCCTTGAACGACTCATACGACCGCGGCACCTTCCCGTCGTATCGACACACGTCGGTGCTGGTGCCGCCCATGTCCAACCCGATCGCACCGGTCGACGATGCCATCGCATCGGCCAGCTTTCCCAACGCCACGACACCGCCGGCGGGCCCCGACAGGATGCTTTCCGCACCACCGAAGAAAGCCGCGTCGATGAGATTGCCACCGCTGGTCATCATTCGCAGCCGCGACTCCGGTGCAACGGTTGGTTGCTCTGCACCGCGTCGATTGAATTGATCTTTCAATCGCGAAAGGTAATTCGTCAGCACCGGCGCGAGGTACGCGTCCAAGACCGTTGTTTCGGCGCGGGCGACCAGTTTGATCATCGGTGCGACGACACTCGAAACACTTATGTTATGAAATCCGACCTCCGCCGCGATCCCCGCAACGATTAGCTCGTGCGCAGGGTTCACCGGCGAATGAAGCAAACAAATGGCCACGGAATCGATGCCGCTGTCCCTCCACGTTTGCAACGAATGTCGCAAGCCCTCGGTGCGGATCGGCGTGATCACGTCACCGGTTGCGGTGATCCGTTCGTCAACTTCGATGACGTGGCCGGTCAGCGATTTCGGTTTGACGATGTGCAGCGCGAAAAGGTCGGGGCGAGTTTGTTCTCCGATATCCAGGCAATCGGCGAATCCAAGTGTCGTTACCAATCCGACGGTCGCGCCCGTGCGAGTCAGCAGTGCATTGGTGCCGCGAGTCGTCCCCAATCGAATATCCAGTCGTGGCAACGGGTCTGCGATCGGGATGCCCAACAAGCGGTGCGCTGCCACGACCGGAGCTTCCAACCGTGCGTCCAACTCGACACCGATTGAGGCGATGTTCCCGCCAGCGATTTCCCCGCCAAGAATCGATATCGGCAACGGTTCGCGAAGTGACCATGCGACACCAGACGGACATGACAAGAGCGTCGTTTCGTGGACGCGCGTCCCGTCGATCAGGAACCGGACGGTCGCGCCGTCCCAGAATTGGGTTGGCCACGTCGCGGCATCACGCAAGCGCATCCGGTGTGCGGATTCGATCGAGGCAAGCTCCGCACGAACGACGCCGCTGGAAAGCACTTTGATCGACCGGCGGCTTTGACCGGAGACCAGAAAGCAATCCGTGAAGGTGCCACCGACGTCGGCCCACAACTGGGCCGCGAAGTCATTTGCCGGTGCCGGATTCATCGTCGGTACCGTTGATAAAATCGATCAGCATCCTCAATCGACCGAGGCCACGTCGATCGAAATGAAAAATCAACCGTGACAGACTCGCGATGTCCTCCTCGCTCTGCTCTTCTGGCAAAGCTTCGGTCCGTTCAAATTTGCCATCGACGAGGATATCGGCGAAGTTCGTGTTGATATGTTCCAACCGCTCATCGGTGATCGGATGAGCCATGCGAAAGACCAGCATGTTGCGGATGTATCGCATCGAGTGGTAGTTACGATAAAACCGCAAGATCTCGTTGGCGGCTTCGTCGACGTTGTCGGTAATCTTGTAGAGGTGCGGATCCGAGGGGCTTACCAGTCGCGTTTCCAACAGATGCTTTTCAAAGAATTGACCGAGGTCGTACCAGTAGCTGCCGCCGGGTTTGTCCAACAGGACAACGGGCATCATGGTTTGCTTGCCCGTTTGTAGCAGAGTTAACGTTTCGAGCATTTCGTCGAGCGTGCCAAATCCGCCAGGGGCACACGCGACGGCGCTGCACTCTTTGACGAACATTAATTTGCGGGTGAAAAAATATTTCAGCGTCACCAATTTTGGATCGCGATCGATGTATTCGTTCGCCCGCTGCTCAAACGGCAACATGATGTTCAACCCCATCGAGGACTCGCGACCGGCACCCTTGTTGCCCGCTTCCATGATGCCGCCGCCCGCACCGGTGATGATCATCCATCCGTGAGACGCCATTTGGCGAGCGAGCGACTCGGCGGCAATGTAATCGGGGTGCGTGGAAATGGTCCGGGCCGAACCAAAAATGGTGACCTTGCGGCGACGTCGGTAGGGACGAAAGACTTTAAAGGCGTATCGCAATTCCCGCAGCGTCCGCGACAGCAATTTCAAATCGCCCCGTGCGGTTTGGTCGGCCTCCAGACGCTCGATCGTCTGACGCATCAATTCGTAAAGGTCGTCGTTTGTGCTGGTGCTGGTGGGGTCGGTCGAGGCGAGCGGTTCGTCGGCGGGCTGGGGACGTTGCAATTCGTCCTCGCCGATCGCTTCGCTTGGCAACGGACGATTCGGTTCGGAGTTAGGTTGGCGAGGAGAATCGGGAAGGCCCATGGAAAGTCTTCAACGGGGAATTTCAAATTTAGACCGGTGGTCGCCGATCGACATGCCGCTATCGTTTCGCAAGCCATCTTAAAGCAAACGTGCTGGTGCGTCAGGTAACGTTGAACGTTGGCCTGCAGAGCAAATTGGCTTTTGGCATTCATCACGGAACGAATTCGAAACAGCTAGGCAGAGGAAATCACTATGAGGATCGCGGTCATCGGAACGGGCAATGTCGGCTCGGTGCTGGGCCGACGTCTGGCCGCGGCCGGGCATCACGTATCGTTTGTGACCCGATCGGTCGATGGCGACCGCGCGAAGCAGTTAGCCACCGAGACGGGGATCGAGTCGGTGGTCACGCACCTCAGCGATCTTGCGGCGAAACCCGCCGTCATCATCTACGCCGGTCCCTACGCCCAAGCAAAATCGATTCTCGACACCATTGGCGTTTCCCCCGGCGTCGTGCTGGTCGATTGCACCAATCCGCTCAACGCATCGTTCGATGGCTTGGAACTGGGACACACCGAATCCGCTGGCGAACGGATCGCGTCCTGGGCGCCCGATTGCCGAGTGGTCAAAGCGTTCAACACATCCAGCGTCGCGACGATGACGGATCCAAATTACGGAGATCATGTCGCCACGCAGTTTTATTGCGGGGACGATGACGATGCCAAACTCGTGGTCGCATCGCTGATTCGTGATCTCGGCATGGAACCGGTTGACGCTGGACCGCTACGCAATTCTCGCTACCTCGAAGCGACCGCGATGCTTTACATCCATCTCGCCGTCCGCGGAGGCTGGGGCAGCCAATGCGCCCTCAAAATGCTTCGCCGTTGAGTCGCTACCGACATTGTGCTTCTGCGGAGCAATAAGTAGGCGGGTATTTCACCCTGCCCGCGGCTCGGGAGCGTGAAATGCGTCTACACTCGCATCATCGCTTCGAGGACGGTGGCGTAGGGGACCGATTCGCAGATGCCGAAATTTGCGTCTCGCGAAATTCGGCTGCGGGTAAACCCTGGGCTGCTCAGGCCACACAGGAACCGCGCCCGGTCGCGGGGCTGATTCAATTGATCAGGGTACTTCTTGGCTAGATTGACAACCGCCGTGGTGGCTGATGTGCCCACGGCTCGCGCCGTCACTGGCGGCAAGACGTGTGGGCCCTCGCCATTGCAACCGCTGCAGCGTCCACACGGTTTGCGAATCTTTTCGCCAAAGTGCAGCGACAGGGTACCCGCCATGCACTGCTTTGCCTGAGCGATTTCAAAGACGTCATTGAGCCGTGCGAGCTCATCACGTTCGCGTTGTTCCAGGCGTGAATACAACTCGTCGGCCAGCAACTTTGGTTCGGTGATCGGTCGTGTTTTTTTGTATCCATAAACGAGGTCGGACACCTCGACGTCGACCCAGCTTCGCTCGGAAAGGTATTCGACCGCGCGGACCAGTCGCTCGCGATCGCAATTCAAGCGTTTCGCCGCGACGGCCATGTTCAGCAGAAACCGAGTTCGTCCCTTTGTCAGGCACGACAACATGCCACCCATAAAATCTTTCGCTTCGCCACGCAGCGAATTCAGGATCACCGACGAGGCGACGAGTGGTTTGATTTTATAGGTATCGTAACGCGGGGATTTACCGACGATGTAACCGTTCAATTCCAGGTATGTCAGCAACGTCCGCGCCACCAGGATGCGGATATCGGTTTCAAACGACACCTGATAATGACTGAGATGAAACACCTCGCTTTGCGCGATAACAAAATCGACCAGCTTGCCGATCGAGCGTCGTGTCGGCGTGTCACCGTAAGCGAAATTTTCGAGCACGATCCGGTCACCAGGCACCAGCATCATCTCACAAATCGCGTCGCCACCATCGCGACCGGCCCGGCCGATTTCCTGTGCGTACGCTTCCAGGGATGCCGGTGGGTTGTAGTGATAAACGTATCGCAGGTCGGACTTGTCGATCCCCATTCCGAACGCGATGGTCGCGACGACGATCGCATCGCTCGAATCGATAAACCAAGCCTGGGTTGCGGTTCGGTCGTCCTGTTCCATCCCCGCGTGATACGGCTTGGCGGGCAACCCCGCAGCGGCCAACATCTCCGCGACCGCAACGGCTGTTTTCTGTAACGTCACGTAAACGATCGTCGCGCCGCGGGGGCGAGACTGAATCGTTTCCGCCAGCGCCGCGTCGCGCGACGGGGACGTCAGGATTCGCGAACGCAATTGCAGATTGTTTCGAAAGAACGGCGTTCGAATCGCGTCGTGATCCTCGATCCGAAACGCATCGCAGATATCCGACAACACCGATGGGGTTGCCGTTGCCGTTAGCGCCAGCACCCGCTGGGCATTGAGCTCGCGGGCCAATTCGGCCAGTTTCAAATAATCGGGACGAAAATTGTGGCCCCAGCGGCTGATGCAGTGCGCCTCGTCGACCGCGAATAACGATATCGTCAGGTCGCTGATCGCGGCGCGAAACCGCTCGTTAAAAAATCGCTCGGGCGCGACGTACAGCAGCTTCGTCTTGCCCGAACGGATGTCCTGCATCGACTGGGCAACCTCGGCGGCGGACATGGTCGAATCCAACCGCGCCGCTGAAATTCCTCGCTTTGCCAACGCATCGCATTGGTCTTTCATCAGCGCAATCAGCGGCGAGATCACGACGGTCGTGCCGTCGAACATTTGCGATGGCAGTTGATAACAGAGCGATTTGCCGCCGCCGGTGGGAAAAACGGCCGCGGCACTGCGGCCCAGCAGCAACCGGTTGATCACGTCGGTTTGGCCGGGGTGGAATGATTGCAATCCAAAATCATTCCGCAATCGCTGCAACGCCTCATCGCTCGGCGCCCCCTCCGACATCGGCGGAGCAGGCTCGGGCATCGGCAGGGTCGCCACACCAGCATCGATCGTATCAGGCGGTGGCGATTCCGAGGGAGATCGTCCGTCGGTCGCCGAGGACGAAGCCCTTGGGGACGAAGATTTTTTGGAAGAAGCCTTATTCGCGTTGCCGTCCATCGCGTGCTGCCTTTCGGGAGTGGAGCCATGCCGGGCTGATCTCTCATTGTACGTTTGTACAGATCCACGTCAAGAGACGATCATGGCCCCGTATTTAGCGCCGCGTGTTGGCGTCGTCGGGCTGTTCGGCGAGTCGTCGCAGTGGCAACGGTTGGTCGGCGGCGGGTTCCCAGGAACGAATTTGCACGTCATCGATCATCACTTCGCCCGCACCGATCGCCTCAAACATGACCGCGACTTCGCTGGCCGAAATCGTTTGGCGGTACAGCCGGATCGGTTGCCACGAGGGGGCGGCGCGGACCAGCACGCCCAGCTCGGCACCGCCGATCGTGTCGTACACGAGCACGCCCTGGTTGGGACCGCCGAATCCGAGTGTGCGAATTTTTGCATCGATCCGAACCGGCACTCCGGTATCGAACCGTACCGATGGGCTGCGGATTTGCATCATCGTTCCGGCGTATCCACCGGGCAATGCGTCCCCGGTGATCGATGCGACTTCGGCGACCAAGCATCCGTCGCCCTCAATTCGTTGCCTCGTGTCGACATGAAATCGCGAGGACGCCAGCGTTTCGTTGCGGCTGCTGATCGCCCAGCCGCCGGGGCCGATCATCGATGCGTCGTCGAGCGATCCGGCAACGATGCGATTTTCGCCCCAGCCGCGTTCGCCAAGAAGTGGTGCCCACATCAGGTGAACGGGAACGCCGCCGGAGTCCATCAGGGGCGGGATGCTGGTCATCGCGGTCCAGTTTCCACCCGGCGACAGCGCCGCGTGCAGGTTCCAGCGAGATCGCATTTGCCACGCGTCGGCGCGGCGAACCATTCTCATCGCCGACGCCGGGTCGCCCGAACGAAACGCTGGCTCGGCGTCTCGCAGCGTCGCGTCGGCGGCGTTGAGCAGATTGATCGATGCCGCGTCGGCGGAAATCAGGCGGCTGCCGGTGGCCGCTTGCCAATCGGACGTCAATTGATTTTGGGTCTCGCGGAGCAATTGCCAGCGATCCATCGCGGCCTGCGTCGCGACGCGGCGCACAACACCGGCGATGCGTCCGCCCATTTCCGCGTCACCCGAAAGAATGATCGTTTCGACCGTGTCCGGTGCGACGATTTCGAGAAACGAGCCGGTCGAATCGGTTTGCGCGGTGAGCCGCTCGGCGGCAAAGTGAGTCAGCCGCCACGCCATCTGGATCGCACCGGCGGGCGGCAACGCGATCCGTATCGAGTCGCCTTCGCCGGCCAACACCATCGATTGACGCTGGGCGATCGAGGACGCGATCAGCAACGTGCCGCCACGAAATCGCAATTCGCTGCAACGATAATTCGCGCCGCGACACGATACCGATTGGCCCGGTTCACAATTCACCACCACGGGACCGATCGCTTCGAGATATCGGTTGAAGTAACTGAGCGCGATCGATCGGCGTTGGTCCTTGGGCGATCCGCTGGTCAGGGACCGAGTCGACCAAAACAGGATGCCACGAGGTGCGATGTGGATCGCGCGGGCGACTTGCAATTGCATCGCATGCCATGGCACGTCATCCCCGCGGGGTGCCCCGATCGAACGGGCGATTGCATCGACTTGGGTATTGAGATTTTCTGGCTCGTCGCTTTGGATGCCGACGACCATCGGTATCGAGCGGCCCAGCCGCGAGGTCCGGTCGACCAGCGATGCGATCTCCTCATCGGCGGCCAGTCCGCGAACCGGCGGCGGCATGTCGTGGACAACCCAGTCGCTGATCGCCGCGTAATCTCGCCACGATTCCGCCGGCGCCAGCCCGATTCCGCGTTGCCAGCGAACGGGAAAGCGTTTCAAACGGTCTGCCGTCGCTTTCGCCGATTCGATCGATGACTGGTTCATCGAGGTCCCGAGGTAATACCCGGCCAACGGTTCTAGCAGCGATTCCAGCGCGATGTCGGGGGACGATGGCGGCGGTGCGTAGATCATGACGCGAGCCACGGCGGCTTCGCGGAGCAACGCCTGCGTGACCGGTTTGTTGACCAGGACCGCGTCAAAGCCGAGCGTGCGAACCCAGTTCAGCGGTTCGCCGTTGTGCTGGAGGATGCGAGTTAACCGGCCCGGCGGCAATGCAGGCACGACGATGTCTCCGCCCGCGCTCTGCATGGGCAACGCCGCGCCCTGCATGGGTAATCGGCCGGCGACTTGCGGTTTTGTCACCAACGGCGTCGTGACGGGGATCATGCCGTTGACGACGACATTGTCGATCGCCACCTGCGTGACACCGGCCCCGGTGTAGGCGTTGATGACGATGGCATCGACGAACGCGTCATCCAGGTTCGCGTCAGCCCCAAATTGCCGGCGGATCGCGATCGATTTTAACCTCAACGGACTTTGGATCGCGCCGATGCCGATCCGTTGCCATTGTCCGGTGTCGCGGTAATCGGCTCCGTACACGATCGTGGTGACCGATTGGCGTTTTTCCGGATCCATTAAATAGGGGTACCGCACCCGAAGGCCGATCCGTTGGCCGGTGGAGTTGGACCGGACGAACGCGGTCGCGGTCAATTCGTCGACGATCCGCGTCGGCTCGATCCGGTATTCGACGACCGCTTCGGTTCCATGTCCACACCGGAGCTGGATCGATTCGCAACCGGTGTCGCCGACGCCGCCGCTGGGCCGGCTGGTGTGCTGCGTCACTTCGGCGTCACAGTCCGACGCGGCAACGCTCCAGCGGGGCGGAAATGAATCGAGCGAGTCGCTGATCTGCGCGACGGCAAAGTCGACGCAGAAAGCAAGCACAAGACCGACGAAAATCGCCGCGTTCGATAAGGTTTGCCGAGACGTACGGAGCGACATAATGGGGTGACTGTTTTGGCGAAGCGTCGAAATAAATTCATTGACCGGGCACCATTCTGCGGGCACAATCCAATCGAAGACGTCGTGTTGATGCGAAAAAACAACATCGCGTTGCGTCCGAACCCTGATGCTTCGCCAACGAAAATAATTGACGTAAAGCCAAGCTTTAACAAGATTTACGCTTCGTGGGCAAGGTCGAACGCGTTGACTTTTTGCAGCATGACGCGAAAGATTCTTCGCTTTGCGATCGAGTCGCTTTAAAGGCGTAACGTCTTTGATTTAAACGACTTGCGATGCGGGAATTGCTTTTTGGCAGGGACGCGGCACCGAGCGTGCATTGAACTATTTCCACCAAACGACGCAGCGGGTCAATGATCGACTCAACGCGTTGACGCCTTTCCACTTCTTTTATTCAAGAGCGATCCCATGCACAACGCGGCCAGCCAGACGGACCATCTGAACGACGAAACGCCGGTCGAGTTGCAAGAATTGGCCCGCGCGATCGACGCGCTGCCAGCCCGCTACCGCGACGCGATCGCTCCCGCGATGCAACGCGTTGTCGATTGCAGCACCCGCCGCCGCCGCATTTTGAACCTCGTCCAAGAAGCCCTGTCGCAATTGCGATTGGACATGAAATACTTGATTTTTGACCTCGAAGCGACCCGCCGCGAACGAGACCAGTACAAAGCACAACTGGACAGCGACAACGAATAGAGTTTGAGATGACGCTCCGGCGTCGTCAGATCCAATGAATTACGACGATGGAGCGTCGTACGATTGTCCAAGATAGATTGACCATCGGGTCGTTCGCTGGCCTTGATAACCTGTGGCCGGCAACCTCTTTTCCGCATCTTAGCAATCGTCCCGAAACAACATCCCGTTTTAAGGATCGCTTGCAACGTAGGGTGCGACGAGGAGTCCTCGATGCCGGCCCACTAATCTCTTAGGGCGCGCTAGGTCGGCGCCGAAACCGCTTGATTGCGGGACCATTCCTTAGCGCATTCAATGTGAAGGCGACTTCTTCGCCAGCGGAAAAACATGCTAAGTTTTTGGCCGAATTTTGTTGGCTTTTTGCGGGGGGCCGCTACAACAAACCTTTGAGCGCTTTGAGAGAGTGTCGCGACGATCCATCCACATGCACGGGGTTGACGATGTCCACATTTTGCCAAGCAGTTTTTCTCTTTCTTTGCACCGTCGGGCTTGCCGGGTGTGGTCAGCCGGGCAACCGCGTCGTCGGTGAAAATGGCCAGTACACGCCCGAGGAAGTCGCCAAACAACTGGCGGACGAACAGCAGGCTTCGGAGGCGACCCGTGAAAAATAAACTGCCCGGCGCCGCGTTCACGCTCGTCGAATTGCTGGTCGTGATCGCGATCATTGGCGTCATGGTCGGGTTACTGTTGCCCGCCGTCCAAGCGGCCCGCGAGGCGGCAAGGCGTATGAGTTGTGGCAATAACGTCAAACAGATCGGTCTGGGACTGCACAATTATCACGCGGCGTATGACCAATTGCCGATGCACGGGACCGGACCGACGTTCGAGTTAGCCAACACCGATGACCCGCCCAACCGTCAGGGCGGCGGCACACGGTTGGAACTCAGCTTCCTCGTCGGGCTGGTTCCCTACGTTGAACAGCAGGCCCTGTGGGAACAAATTTCGCAGCCCTCGATCGGCAAGCCGCCGCTGTCGATCCGCTGGGACGCGTTCGGCCCGCGACCATGGAACGTTTACTACGAGCCCTGGCTGACGGATATCGGCACGTTTCGTTGTCCCAGCGACCCCGGGTTCGGATTGCCCGCGGCGGGCCGAACAAATTAAGCCGCGAGTACGGGCGA
>Ga0105045_10000307_pt1 | contig 33681 bp, 23 predicted proteins | sample MAT02_FD_78089 | JGI IMG/M metagenome (GOLD analysis project Ga0105045, IMG submission 78089) | Freshwater microbial communities from Lake Fryxell liftoff mats and glacier meltwater in Antarctica - MAT-02 (megahit assembly) | ecosystem: Environmental > Aquatic > Freshwater > Ice > Liftoff...
CCAGCGCGAGCTGGGATTCGGGCTGCCCGAGATCCGGGACCGCATCATCGAAGCGTTCGGCGAGAAGATCATCGAGATCCTGGATGAGCCTCGGGGCCCACGCGCACGGTCACGGCGGGGCAAGCCGCTGACGAAGCGGCGGGCCAAGAAATGACGGCCCTTAGCTGCTCCGCGACCAGACCTCGACTTCCAAGCCCCACTGCGCGCTCCTTTACTGGCGCGTCGAGCACCCTCCCACGACCATGACCCCCATCCCCAACAACATCCCCGGGCGGGCCGCCGTCCTCGCCTTCACCCTCCACGCTGCCGCCTGCGCCCACGGCCCGGACACACCTTCGGCGCCGCGGATCCCGATCGCCGTCGCCAACATCTTCTTTCGCGCCGACTCCGGGCTGACCCCGGAAGAACAGGCCGAGTGCGAGTTGGGCAAGGAACTCTTCGAGGAGTTACACGACGAGGTCGGACAGTCCTTCGCGCTGCGCGGCGTGGTCGGTCCCCGCGGCGTTCCGGGCCTCGTCTTGGTCATGCGCTTCGCGTCGGTCGACGGGATCAGCGGCAGGGGTTCCAAGCGCATCGTCCTCGAGGGCCAGCTCATCCGGGATGGCCTTGTGGTCGCCGATTTCGCCGCGAAGCGCGGCGCATTCGGCAACTACAGCCGCGGCTTCACGACCACCTGCGGCATCATGGAGGACGTGATCGAGGAGCTGGCCGAGGATGTCGGCAAGTGGCTTTACAAGCCGACGATGAACGCCAGGCTCGGCGACCTGAGCGCGCGATAATCTGCGGCGGGGCGGACCGCGACGCTCAGCTGGCGGCGGTGAGTCAGCAGCAGCGCTTGTACTTCTTGCCCGAGCCGCACGGGCACGGCTCGTTGCGGCCGACCTTGACGTTCGTTGGGAGGGGTGGAGCCAGCTCGGTGAGGACGGGTGACGGGCTGACCGAGATCGCGGGCTCGGGGCTCGCCTGAACTTTCTGATCCGCGAGGGTGTCGAGGACCTGCTCGATGTTGTCGGGGGAAGCGCCAAGAACCCGTCCCGCGAAAAACGTGATGGCCTCGGCCATGCGGTTCGACTCGATGAGGTCGGTGAGATGCGCGGCGTCGTCCGCCTGCGCTTTTTCCAGTTCGGCGAGCTTCGCCTCAGCCGCGTGCAGGCGTTCGGCCTGCTGAGCTTGCTCCCGCCCGGCGACCTCGCCCACTGCGATGACGTGGGCCGCAAGGAGCTTCAACTTTGCCGCCACGTCGACCGCGGCCCGTTCCGTGTCATCGGCTCGTCGGGTTTCGGTCGCGAGCAACGCGTTGACCTCGGCGAGCGCCGTCGCCGACTCGGCGACCACAGACGCTCTGGCGGCCTCGGCCTGCGTGACGCGCTCCTCGGCTGCTTGAAGTTACCGGTTCACTTCCCGACACTCCTCTGCGTTGCGCGACGCTGCGCCGAACCATTCTTCGACGGCGGCGCGGGTCAGCGTGGCCTCATTCTCGGCCTTCGCACGCTCCATCAGATGCGCGGTGAGTTGCTGCTCCACGAACACGAGCCTGGCCCTGGTCTTCTGGAGTTCTTCGTCGACCGTTTCACGCGCAAGACGATCGAGCTCGCGGGCAAACTCGGCGGCGAGAGTCTCGCTTCCGGCTGCACCGATGGTGCCCGGAGGGATCTGCGGAGCGGGCTCGACTGGCTCACCGGTAGCGGGCTCCGATGTTCGCGGCTCGAGGTTGAGCTCGGACAGCGCGGCCGGAAGTCCGCCCCAGATCACGCGCGCCCGATCGGCGTGAACTTCCACCACGGCCAGCAGCGAAGCGATGCCGGCGACGAGGTAGGTTTGCGCGAGGTCCGCATGCGACTAGCGGACTCTAGCGCATCGACCCGCCTGCGGAGCGTGGCCCCGGCCGATCCTCGACGCTACCGACGGGCCTCGCCTCGAGCTCGTGGGGCACACCCGTTCCTCAACCGCATCTATCCGCACGGCGCCTGGCGGCGATCGTGGCGCGCAGCCTCGTCGCCGGACATGCGTCGATCCGGCTAATCGCCCGCATCGTCGCGTTCATGGCTCGCAAGGGGGCGCTTGGCGTGGGAGCACCTGCTTGGCGAGGAAGAGGCGACCGGCCGTGGACATCACGACGCTGGCGCGCACGCTGGCGCCGCAGCTTGGCGACGTGGAGATCGCGGCGGCCGCTCGTTTCGCCCAGAAGGAACTGATCGCGTCGGGTTCGCAGTCGCAGCTCGGCTTCTCGAGGCGCGCGAGGACCCTCGCTTCACCTTCAGCCTCTACGTTCGTCAACCCACACACTTGCCGATGCAGTCGGCGCCGGCACGTTCGGGGCGCGCTCTGCTGGGCTGCCGACCGGTTGTCGAAGGCCCACTCGTGCTGGTCGACCCGGCGCCGGCGAGGAGCCTCTGTCTTGGCACGAGCTCGAGCTCGGCTCGGGCTGATGACACCGCGGCGCCGGCTACCACCCCTAGCCCGGGCTAGCGCGGTGTGGTCCAGGGCACCAGATGCGTCAGCAAGTGGCCGCTCATCACCCTCGAGCTCGCCAAGTTCGTCCGGGAGTACCGCGACAAGGGCTTCGCCCTGCGGGAGATCCGGCCGTTCCTCGTCAAGGCGTTCGGGCCCCGCATCCTGCAGGTCGTCGAGGAGCCCCGGCCCTACCGCGGCAAGGTCAAGGCGAAGGCCGCCGCCGCCGCGAAGGCGACGACGAAGAAGGCCGCCGCCGAGAAGAAGGCCGCCGCGAAGAAGGCCGCCTACCGCACGGGCTGACACGGCTCGTCCCTCGCGGCCCCGCGACGGTTCGCACTGCGGCATTCGAGGCTGGGCCTTATCCGCATGACCTTGATTTTCGCGCCTATACGTGGCCTTCTTCGGTGTCCCGATGCTCGCCCTCCAGGCTCTCGGCCATCCAGACTTCATGTTCTGGGGCGCCGCCCTTCCGGCGGACTCCGAGTTCTCCCTCGAGGACCCGCTCGCGCTCGACTACATCAACCAGCAGCTCGGCTATCTGCTGCTCCCGGCGCTCACCACCCGCAGCGCGCACGCGCAGTACTTCGCGGTGGTGCTCTACGGGCTCGACTTGGTCGAGCGGGCCCTCCGCGCGCATGACCTGCCTGACGACGACCGCGTCCGGCACGAGCTGTTCGAGCGGTGGGAGCGCTTCTGGGCGCTCGCCTGCCTCGAGTCTCGTAAGGGGGCGCTCTCCCGCGGCGATCCCGACGCGATGCGCGGCGTACGAGGCGCGAAGAAGGCCTGGTTCGTGGGCCCGGCGCCGCTCTCGCTCCGGTACACGCTCATCTCTCGCCAGCGCGAACTCGGGGGACTCGGGGCTTACCTGATCCCCCTCCGCAACCTCGGCCTCGTTTATCCGGGGACCCTGCGGATCACGCCCGCGGCCCGACCGATCCTCGATGCGTTTTGGGAGGAGTCCGACGCGCCGGCCCACGGCTCGCGCTTCGATAACTGGGCGATGGCCGCGGTGGCGCCGTCCTCCAGCCAGGTCGACCGCAAGTCCCAGGGTATCCGCCTCGCCACCCTCGGCGAGCGCGCGCGTCTCACCAGCGTCCTCACCCGCAAGCCGCAGCAGGATCGACTGTTCGAGGCGATCGTCACGCACGCCCCGCCGCCCACAGCCGAACTCGCGGCGGTGGTCCAGACCATGCACCTCGCCGGGTTCGAGGGTCCACGCGAGATCTTACAGGCGGTACTCGGCGGCGGGTTCGGCCCCGTGACGGCTCATCTCCGCGGCCTACTCGCGCTCGCGCTGGCCTATGGAGACGTCGCAGTATGTCTGCGCGACCTCTTCGACGCTGTCTACCGCGATGTGATCGACACCGGCAGCCTCGTGTCGAGGGCCCAGGTCGTCGCCAACGCCGTCACCTCGCCGCGCCTCGTCGCCCTTCAAAGCGCCACCGCGGCACTACTTAAGGATCCGGACTTACGGCGGATCCGCGGGCTAACCGCCCACGGCGGCTCGTTCGTCCAGTTACTCGAGCGGATCGTCGTGGCCGGCCCTGTGGATTCTCTCGACCTCGTGCTCCGGTATCACCGCCAGATCCAGCGGGCGCGCAGCAGCGGCAGCAGTTGGATCAGCGAACAAGACGACTGCCTACGCGCCGACCTCACGCACTACACCGGCTACCGGCTTCGTGCCCCGTTCCCCGGGTTCAAGTTGAACATCGTCGCCAGCCTGCTCCGCACCACCGGACGTCTCCCGACGGCGATCCTCGCGCCGGAGCCTGTCGCCGAGGAGGGGGAGGAATGAGCCGCCAGCCCCGTCCCCTCGCCATCCGATCCGCGCTCGAGCAGATCGGCGACGAATCACGCTGCCTCGCCGCGGTGTTCTGCAGCTACACCTTCGACCCTGCCTTCTTCGAGAACCAGGTGCTGCGGACGTTGCTCAAGCTGCGCAGCGACCCCGAGGAGCACACCACTGACTTCCTCAACGAGGGAAGGCTGGCGCTGCAGACCACTCCGGTCGCCTGCTTCGTCGACGCTGGCGCGCGTACGCCGGGTCAACGTCTGCCGTATGAGCAGTACATCATCTCCGGGCGCGTCTTTCACCCCAAGCTCGCCCTCCTCGCGCGCGACGACCACGCGCTCCTGCTGCTCGGCTCGGGCAATCTGACGCGCGGAGGTTACGGCGACAACACCGAGCTGTGGTCGACGCTCAGGCTCAGCTATACGACCGCGACGGACGCTGTCCTCTTGCGCGATCTACTCGCGGCGCTCCGCGACGTCGAGGCTCTCTCGGGTCGCCGCAGCGACGCCCTCGCCGAGCTCGTCCGCGTGGTCTCCGCGCGACTGCCCCCGGCGTCCGCTCCCACAACTGCCCCGACGTGCCGCCTCTTGCATTCGCTGCACGAGCCGATCCTGCCCGCATTCCTGCGGCTCCTGCCCGCGGATGCCAAGATCGTCCAGATCGGCATGCTCGCGCCGTTCTACGAGCGCGACGATGCCGGTGCGTTGAGCCCCGACGAGGTCGACGGCGTCGTCTCGGAGATCCTCCGCAGCCGCCCCAGCACCGGCGCCGTCCTCGACATGGGCTTCACCTGGCAAGGCGGTCCGCTGAGCCCGCCAGCCGCGATCCCCCCGCTGGCGGAACGTCCGGGCACGTTGTGGGTCCACCGAATCGCCGAAGATCCGCCGCGCCTCGAGTACTTCACGCCGCACAGGTGGACCGCGCAGTCCCTGCGTTACGCCGACCGAGCGGGGAGCAGCCGCACCTGGGCCCGCGAAGAGGCCGAGGCCGCATGGTCTGCCCGCGCCGTGTTCCCGGCGGCGCCTTGCGTAGCCAACGGCCCGCAGCAGCTCGTTCGCCTGCTCCGCGAGCGCCACACGCTGCGGACCTGGCTCTACCCGTCGTACCGCCTCGAGGCCGGCCGTCCCGTCAAGCGACCGCTGCACGCCAAGCTGATCGCCGTTGTCGTCACGACCGCCGCCGGAGAGGCCACGTACCTGCTCGTGGGCTCGCCGAACGCCTCGCGCCGCGCCCTGCTCATCCCTGGCGGGCAGGCCAACGTCGAGTTCGCGCTGGCCCTCGCGCTCGCCGGGCGGTGGACCCTCGACGTTCTCGCGCCCGAGCTCGTCGCCTGTCCTCCGGACCAGCTCGTGCTCACCACGCCCGACTTCCCGGCGCCCGTCGTCACGGCCGCGCGGTGGATCGACTGGGCCGAGTACGACGCGCAGACGCGAGAGCTACGCGTGCAATGGCGCGAGCACGGTCCCGAAGCGCCCGCCGCGTATCGGCTCGCCTATCTCGACAGCACACTCTCTGCCGGCCCCGCGCCGCCGCACGGCCTCCAGGTCATCCCTGACTTCGAACTGCGGCCCACGAGCTGCGAGCTCGTCCTCGAGGTCGAGGCCGACACGACCATGGTCCCGATCATCGTGCTCAACCTCGCCGCTCTGCAGGTCGAGGCGATGGCCACGAAGTACGATCTCGCGGCCCTCGTCGCTCTCCTGAGCCGACGCATCGGCGTCGCCCGCCTGCGCCAGCTCGTTGCCCAGCAGACCGACGCCGCCGGCCACTCGGTGCTCGAGGCCCTGTTCGGCGAGGGTTTCACCCCGACCGACGTCTTTCGCATGTTCCACGCACTCGCGCGCGAGCTCGCCGATCCGGAGCGCTCGCTGCCAGCCTTCCGCCACGTCCTGCAGCGTCCCACCGGCGTCCTCGCGGTGTGGCAGGCGCTTCGCGAGGCCCTCGGCGGGCACCTGTCGCGCGAACAGCTGTGGTTCTACGGGTTCGAGCTCGTGCGAAGCCTCGAGATACTCGCGCTACCCGACGACGCGGATCGTGCGGACAAGGCGGCCGAGCTGGCCGCGGTCGTCGCCCGCGTCCGCAGCGAGCTCGTCGAATTCACCCCCAGCGCCACCGGGCACCCGTGGGTCGACGCGATCGTGAGGTTCTATGGCTGACCCGCACACGCCCCGCGATCGCGCCTGGCTGCGGACCTTCCTTCACCTCGATGCGCTGTCGTCGCCCGGCAACATCCCGCGGCGGGACATCCTGCGCCAGGAGGACACCGTCCTGCGCGCGCTCGACATGCTCGACCGGGGTCCCGGCGTCATGCTCGCGGACGAGGTCGGCATGGGCAAGACCTTCGAGGCCCTCGGCGTGCTCGCGGCACGCGAGCACCAGCGCCCCGGAAGCCGCTTCCTCGTGCTCACCCCCGGTCCGGACCTCAACAAGAAGTGGAGCGACGAGCTGACCCGCTTCACATGCGACGGCCAGGTGTTCGCCGGCTTCCCACCCGCGCAGGTCGAGGCCGTCACCCGCCTCGGCCCCTTCCTCACTGCGGTCGCCCGCAGCCGCCTGGTCATCGCCCCCGTGACCATGTTCCTCAAGCCCAGCGACGCCGAGAAGGCATTCCTACTGGGCGCCTTTTGCCAGTGGAAGGGCCTGCACGGGGCGACCCGCGCAGCGCTGTTCGGTCGGGTCGGCCACGGGCTCGGCGCCCGCGAACTGATGGACGCCACGTATCTGGATCGGCTCCGCTTCGCGGACATCGCCCCGCACCTCGATTGTGTGTTCCGTGGCGACGGCGATGGCCAGCCCGACCTCGCCGCCGTCTACGACCAGAGCCCGGACAAGTTCGTCCAGTCCGAGAAGGACCTCCTGGCGCTGGCCCGCTTCCGCCTTGTGCGCGCGCTGCTGCCGACGTTCGACCTGCTGATCCTCGACGAGGCGCACAAGCTCAAGAACGCCGAGACGATCCGAGCCCAGGCGATCGCCTCGGCGCTGCTCCGCAAGTTCGACCGGGCCCTGTTCCTGACCGCGACCCCGTTCCAGCTCGGGGTCCACGAACTGCGCCAGATCTTCACGATGTTCGGCCTCGCCGTCGCCGCGCCGCCTGATCTAGGCGCCCAGGCCGACGCCCTGCTCCTGGACGTCCACGCCTATCAGCTCGCCTATGCCGCGTTCGAGCGCGACTGGCGGTGCTTCGACATCGTCGCGGCACGTCAGTTCGCCGCTCATCTGGCCGATGACCCCGACCTCGCCCGGGTCCCCGCTGACCCGGCGCTGCGCCCCGTGGCGGCTCATCTGCGCCGCCTGTTCGAGCTCAAGCAGACGCGCATTGAGCCGGCGTTCCGCCGGTGGATGATCCGCAGCATTCGCGATGACAAGTCTGCGTACCGCGATCCGCGACCAGAACCCCTTGAGGCAAAGGGCCCTGCGGCGCTTCCGTTCCTCGCGTACGAGCGCATGATCGACGAGCTGTTTCGCCAGGGCGAGCGCACGCACAAGGCCGCCGTCGAGATCAACATGGTCTCATCCCACGGCGCGGCGCGCGAGAGCGCCGTGCTTGTCTCCCACGCCGCCTCGCACCCGGAGGTAGAGCGCTATCGGGGCCTCCTGCGCGACGTCCTCGGGCAGATCGGCGACGACCGCGAGGCGCACCCCAAGCTACGCTACGTGCTGCAGGACGCCCTCGACGCGGCTGAGCATGAGGGCGAGAAGACGCTCATCTTCTGCACCCGCATCGAGACCCTGCGGGAGCTCCAGCGCGAGCTCCGGCGGGCCTGGGACGAACGCCTACTGGTCCGCTGGCGGCACGCCTACCCCGAGGCGGGCTTCGCCGACATTTTCGGCGCACGCGACGATGACGAGCACCTGCGGGGCCGCCACGCTCAGCTGCGAGACCGCTTCCACCGCATGCAGGACCTGCTGTCGCTCGCGCTGCGCGAGCGCTACCTGCATACCCTGCTCGAGCTCGGCGACTGGGGCGAGCGCCACCTCGATGAGATCGTGCGAAGGGCCCAGGACCGCGTCTCCCGCATCCGCACCAAGCCCCTGGCCGCGGACCGCATCCACTTCGGGCTGCTCAAGCGCGTCGTCGAGGTCGCAACCGTCGAACTCCGCGCACACGCCGAGCCTGGTTGGGCCGCACGCTTCGCTGCCACCATCGCAAGGATCCTAGACCCGAAGTACATCGACCTCGGCTACGACCTCGTCCCCGACGACCTCGAGGACGACGTTCGCGGCACCCACACGCCGACCTGGCAGATCAGCCACGAGCACGCCCGCGTGGTGGTGGCCGACCGCCCGCACCTGTGGTCGTACTTCAAGGGCGACATCTACAACCTCCCCGAGGCCCGGCGGGTCCGCCTGGTCGAGCGCCTCGCCCACTATTTGACCTTCCGCGCCGTGCCATTCCTCGCTGACCTCATGGCCAGCGCCGCAGCCGCGGGCCTCGACGTACACAGCGTCGAGTCGGCCCGGCTGCTCGAGCATACTGACGCCTTCTGGGGTACCCCGGTCGGCCTCGAGCACGTCCGGCGCCTCAAGGACTTCCTGCTCTACTTCCATGACCAGCTGATCGACAAGGCTCAGCAGGAGTTGCTCTCGGGCGAGCTGCTCAAGGGTCACTTCGTGCGCCAGACCAGCGACGGAGAGACGCGCGACCGCCTGCGCGAGGCCTTCAATACCCCGCTCCACCCCATGGTCCTGATCGCCAACGAGGTCATGCAGGAGGGCCTGGACCTCCACCGCGCCTGCCGCCGCGTCGTCCACCACGATCTTCCCTGGAATCCCGCCCAGCTCGAGCAGCGCGTCGGCCGGGTCGACCGTATCGGCTCGCGGATCCGGCAGCTCCGCGCCCGTGGGGGCGACGCCAAGCTGACCGTGCTGTTCCCGCTGATCAAACAGACGATCGACATGCGGATCTACGAGGTCGTCCGGTCGCGCGAGAAATGGCTCGAATTCCTCCTTGGTGCCCGACCCGAGGTCGATCCGGACAACTTCGACGGCCCGGCCCCGCCACCGCTGCCCGACAGCGTCGTCGCTCGGCTGCGCATCGACCTCAGCCCGCGCTGAGCACAGAGAATGGCCGCGCGCCGCCAAAGCACCGGCGGGCCGTCGCCGCCGCGAGGAAGGCCACCTACCGCGCGAGCCGTCACTCGTGGCCGCGAGCAACTCGCAAACGAAGATGCTCGTCGAACTGGACGACCAGCGAACGGTAGAGATCGCCGACGTGGTTTGCGGGCGCATCAGGCGGCGGGGCTAGCCCCGGCGGCAGGCAGCGCCGCCTCGACCTGCTCGCTCAGCGGCAAGATCTGGTGTGTCATGCGCTGCAGGCGCGGTGCGCGTGGCGTCGGCGGTTCGATGACGCGGCTACTCCGACGGCCCGGGCTCCGTTGCGGCGGTGCGCGACCATCGGATGTCGAGCTTGATGATGCGGCGCTTGAGCGCGTGCCGGGTGATGCCGAGGAGCTGGGCGGCGCCGACGATGTTGCCGGCGAGGCCAAGGGCCTCGACGCAGAGGCGGCGCTCGGCGGCTTCGAGGTTGAAGTCTTCGAGGGTGATCGGCGGCACGGGCGTCTTCATGGTCTACGATGTCTCATACCGGTGACGCGTGTTCTCGCGCAGATCATCCGTCACCGCCGCGAAGGCGTCGCGGCGGGCCAGGCCGGAGTGTCGGGGGCGATTTGACGGAGCGGCCGAGACCCTCCGAACCCGCACCCGCGGAGGCGGCGGAGCGGACCTCGCTTGGCGAGCTGGCGGCGCTGTTCGTGCGGCTCGCCAAGCGTGCAGGCGGCGGTGGTGGTGGCGGTTGCGGCGGCCACGCTGGTATCGGTGGTCAGCCTGGCCGCGCGGCTTTCGGCGTCGTTGTGCTCGCCTCGCAGATCCACCTGACCGGCGTGCACGTCGAGCTCGGAGAGGGTGGCGCCGGCGGACCAGGTGCCGGCGGCACCGGCGGGCTCGGCGGCCCCGGTCCTCGTCGACGCTCATGATCGTCGCGGATGTGGCGACCAGCCTCAGCGATGGACGACGCAGCGCGGGCTCGCGGACGAGCGACCAGTCCTGCCGATATCTCCGCCGACTCCGGACAGCCGTGGCGGCGATCAGAAGGACCTTCCTGAGGCTGGTCGCCGAGAAATGGCCGCGTCACACCCCGAAGATCGGCCGAATCTCGGCGGAAGACGGAGCTTTCCGGGTCGGAAGGTTCAAGAGCGAGCCGACGGAAGGCCCGAGTTTCCGCTGGCGGAACCCACGGGCTCGGCGCCGGAGGGCCGGCTTTCCGCCCTGGGAAGGTTCGTCGTCGCGCGGCCTGAGGCCGATCACCGCCGACGGAAGGAGCCGCCGACGCACAGGAAAGCCAACCCGACCGCCGCGGAAGGTGCATCGCCGCGCGACGCTATCGGGGTTTCCGTATACGGACAGCGCGCCTACTCCCGAGTTGCTGGCGGGTGGCCGTGCGGGCGACCGCGGTATCGGACAGCGAAATCGTAGGGGGTGCGTCGGGAGGGTTCGATTTCCTCTCGGGTATGTGCGCGACATCGCAGGTCTGCACGGAACGGCCGCAAGGGCGGGGTCGTTGGGAATCGCGTGCCTCCGCGTCGTGGCCGCTCAACATTGACCACCGCCTCGCTGGGCGCGGCGGTGGCCACGTGCACCGGCGCGCCTCGATCAGCATGTGAATGCGCCTGACATGGTGCTTCCAGTCGAGGGACCACGGGGGTAGCCTATGTGTGCTGATGGTCCAAGCGCGGCTGAAAGCGATCTTTGAGCAACAGGCGTTGAGCGGCGTCAGCCGCGAAAACGAGCTCGAACTCTTCATGGATGGCCTGGAGCTCGACGCCAACGCGCTCGGAAAATCATCGGAGGACGTCGTCGCCACATTTCAGCGCGGGCTACGAGCCACTGCATTGACTACGCTGGAGTGGCGCCGGATCAACAACGATCAACTTCGGGCGAACGGCGTCAACGGCGGGGTCTTCCTGCTCAGCAGGCTTGAGGACGACGACTATCGTCTGGACTACGGGTGGTCCGAGTACGGGGCGCTCGACCTTGGGCGGGGTCCGGGCCACGAGCTCGAGCGGCGTGCCGAGAAGATAGCCCGGCAGGGTGGGCCCTTCGGAGGGCCAGTACCGGGGGATAGCTACCCGTTTCCCTGGTACTCGTGGCGCAACACGCGGGGCACGCTCCGTCGGGGGGCTCTGCCGGTGAGTTCTTGATCGATGCGGGCGCCCTCCCGAGGCGGGCCGTCGACGATCATGAACTGGTCTGCGCGTACCGAGATGGGAGCTTCTCGATCATCTCCCGTGGCGCCGACCGGAGCCTCGTCTCGATCGCTGACAAGCTCGCAGAGGACGAAGCTCTGCGAGAGCGAAGGCCGCCCGTCACCGCGCGAGTGGGCGAGTTCACGGTGCCCTGGCGCTTCCTCGATCACCCGCTGTTCAGGGGGATCATCGCCATGCCGGCCGCAGATCTGCTGCTCGTCAATCAACCCGATGGTGATTACGGAATCCTCCTGTCCGGCGGAGTTGGGGATCTTTGCCCGTTCGCGCTACGGTCGATCGAGATGCTCCAGGAATTCGACGTGGCTCCGCTCATGGAGGGATTCGTCGGTGAAAGTGAATTTGCACAATGGCTGACGTTCATCGAGGGCGCTGACCATCGTGCGCCGGCAAGCGGCCGAACGCCGACATCATCCAACAAGAAGCATGTCGCCCCGTCGCTGCCGCCGGCCGATCGGGGGCCGACACAGCGGCGGTCAGGGGTGAATGAGGCAGGGACCGCTCGGCCGACGGAGCCGGGCGCGCGGCCGATCGATCTCGACGACCTCGTGCTGGGCCACCTCAAGACGTTTCACGCGAAGATCCCGTCCGGCGAAGGCGGGTCGGCAACGGCGCGTGCCCTGCTCCTCGGGATCGTGAACGGGTACCTTCGCCGGGCGCCGAGTGTGGAGGGGACCTGGCGAGAGGTCCTCGCGCCCTTCGTCGAGGCTGGTGACCTCGATGACATGCCGAGCGACAAGACCGCACGCGCTGCCCTCAACATCTTGAAGGCTAGCCCGATCGTCCGCCGCGTCGACCATCAACGCTGGCGCATCTGCCTCGACGAATGTCGCGACCCGAAGAGCGAGGTCGTCGCGCAGCTCTTGGGGATGTACACCGCGCGCCCACGGTGAGGCCACATCCTCGTGGACTCGAGGTGGCGGACGCTCGCCGCGGTGTTGACGACGGAGACGTTGATCGAGGAGGGGCCGCGTTCGTCGGCGAGGACGAGGAAGATGCGTAGCAGGTGGCAGATGAATCGGGGGGTACCTGCACATGGACTCCGCCAACCTCGACCAGGCCATGCTCAGGGTGGCCCTCACGACCGACGACCGCCCGGGCACTGCAAACCAGGAGAAGCTCTGGGAAAATGAACCAGTCCGCCCGAAAACCGTTCCCGAAGCGGGGTAGGCGGGTCTGATCGCTGTTTGACACGTATACCGAGATCGATCCTGCTTGAAGGCGATGGTCTGCGAGCATTTCAGCTTGCTCCGCGGCACGCGCTCGATCGAGGGCGCCGTCGCGTTGACCCGTGCCCTGCAGTGGTGTGCCGTGCTGATCGCCGCGTTGCTTACTCGAAGACATGAGTTCACGGATATGCAGGCCGTCATGACATTCATCGATGCCGAACGCCGACGGTCCGCCCGCGAGCTCGGCAGTGATCCGGCTGCCCTCGTCTCGCTGCCCCCGGCCGCGTGGTCGGGTGAGACGGCCGCATGGCTCGACGAGATTGCGAGTCCCTCCCACCTAGCCGCGTTCCGCTGGTGGGGGGCGTGCGATCTGGGTCCGGCTTAGGATCTTTTGGTTTAAGTCGGCGTTGCCTCGCGCTCGACTGGGCCCGCGTCGACTTCGCCGCGGACAAGGTCCATGTTGAGGTCGCGGACTGGCACGGGCACCTGGGTCCGCCCAAGGGCGGCAAGCCGCGCAGCGTGAAGCGGGCAGTGGGGCCTCGCGGCCGCACTCGGATGGGGCTCGCCTTCTTCAATAAAGGCGTGCGGCTTTGGCCACTTGACCGCGACGAGCCGGTGGAGTTGCCGGTCGCGCGCCCGCACGACCACAGCCCCGCCGCCCACCCCGACACGGTCCAGAAGGTCAAAACGACCCCCTATACACCTTTTCGGCCCATCGCCACGCAGGTCATCACACCCCGCCGCGCACAGCATGTTCCGAGGGATCTCACAGCTCTTTGTTGTAGATAACAATGTTCTCGCTAGGAGACTCAGGCGGGAGGATCCAGATCGGCGTGAACGACACCACGCGAGCGTGCCGTTGCCGGGACGACGACTTTACTTTGGGTAGCCCCCGGGGTCGATTCGTGTTGTCATCTCGATCTTGCGCGCCGCCTCCCGGATGAATTCATGAGCGCAGCACTCGAGCCATTCGCACGCGCCCTGGTCCGGGCGTTCGAGCCGCTGCTCGCGGCGTTCGACGATCCGCGGCGCTTCGGCCTGCTCATCCGCAACCTGGGCTGGGAGGCCGACGTATCGCAGCTCATCCTGAGCGACGGCAAGGTCGGCCAAATCGCCCAGGACCTGCGCGCGCTGATCAAGGAGGGCCGCGAACTGCTCGTCAAACTGGACGCGGGGGCGAGCCAGCTCGAGGTCGTGGTGGCGCTGCTCGACGTCGCCCTGCAGCTCATCCCCCTCGCCGGGCACCTCGGCTCGCTGAAGGCGAGTGACCTGAACCACCTCCCGGTCGACTTCCGCGACCCGAAATTCTGGGCCGAGCTGGCGCTCGACCTCCCCGAGTACCTGCTCACCCGCTATCTGACGATCTACGAGCCGGCATGGGCGGCGCTGCTGCAACTCCTCGGGCTGATGAAGGTCACGCTCGTCGCGTCCGACGCAGCCCAAGGCGGGCTCGTGCGGGCGGCGTTCTGGCGGCGCGAGCTGGTCTGGGACAGCCTCACCGGGCTGCTGCGCGACCCGGGCGGGCACCTGCGCGCCCACTATCATTGGGGCGATCCGGCGGACGAGCTGTCGCACGTCGCGCTGCTGCAGAATCTGGCGCGGCTGCTGCTCGCGCTGGGGGTGCGGGCGCGACTGCAGCCGATCCGCGCGGCGATCGTCGCCGATCATTATGGTGGAACTCCGGCCGAGGGGGTGTGCGAGCTGGACGTCCCGCTCCTCGACGGCATGTTCGCGGGGGGCTTCGGCGAGCTTGGCCTGCTGGTCATACCCAGGCCCTCGACGAAGGGGGCGGGGATCGACGGCCTGCTGCTCGCCAATCTCAGCTATGGCGACGTCGCGGGCAGCGTCGACCTCGGTCGCGGCTTCTCGCTGCGGGCCTCGGCCAGCGTCGAGGCCAGCGCGAGCTTCGGGGTGGCGATCTTTCCGTCGGGTCCGCAGCTCGTCGGTGCGATCCCCGACGGGCGGATGGCGCTCGACATCGTTGGCGCGCCGGCGAAGCCTTGGCGGCTGTTCGGCGCGGCCGACGGGGCGCGGCTCGAGCTCTCCGGCCTGCGCGTCGGCGTCGCGTTCGAGGGCTCGAACCGGCCAGACGCGCGCTTCACCGCGGCCCTGATCGGCCCCAACAACAAGCCGGGTCTGGTCGTGATCGTCAGCGCCGCCGAGGGGGACGGCTTCCTGCGCGAGGTCCTCGGCGACGTCGAGATCAGGGCGGAGCTCGGACCCGAGATGACCTGGTCGTCGCGCGACGGGCTGCTGTTCGCCGGCGGGCTCGCGCTCGAGGCGACGATCCCTGTCGGACGCACGTGGGGGCCGCTGACCATCGATGCGGTCTGGCTGCACCTCGGGGCCCACCTTGGCCAGGACGCCGGCGCGCTGGTGGCGGGGGCCGTGAGCGCGTCGTTCGAGCTAGGGCCATTCAAGGCCTCCGTCGAGCGCATCGGCGTGGGCCTCGCGCTCACACCGGCGGGCGACAAGAACGGTGCCTTCGGCGCGCTGGACCCTCGCCCGGAGTTCATCCCGCCGCTCGGCCTCGGCCTCGGCCTCGACGCCGACGTGGTCAGGGGCGGCGGATATCTCTATTACGACCACGGCAAGGGCGAGTACGCGGGCGTGCTGCAGCTCGCGTTCGCGGAGATCGCCATCGTAGCGATCGGCATCCTCACCACGAAGATGCCGGACGGCTCGCCGGGCTGGTCGCTGTATCTCGGCATCACCTGCGAGCTGCCGAACGTGCAGCTCGGCTTCGGCTTCACGCTCAACGGCGTCGGCGGCCTGATCGCTATCAACCGGACCGTCGACAGCGACGCGATTCGCCGCGCGCTGCGCGAGGGGGGGCTCGACAGCGTCCTGTTCCCCGAGGACCCGATCGCCAACGCCCCCGCGATCCTGCGCAACATCGGCGCGTTCTTCCCGATCCAGCGGCGTACGGTCGTGTTCGGGCCAATGATTAAGATCGGCTGGGGCACGCCTACGCTGATCGAGGGCGACCTCGGCGTCATCCTCGTCGTCCCGGAGTGGCGCCTGCTGCTGCTCGGCTCGCTGTCCTGCAACCTGCCCACGCCCGAGGCGCCGCTGATCCGGCTCAACCTCGACGTGCTCGGCGAGATCGACTTTCCCGGAGGCACGATCGCCGTTGACGCGTCGCTCTACGACTCGAGCATCGTCGGAATCTGCCTGACCGGCGACATGGCCTTCCGCGCCAACTTCGTCGAGGACCCGGGCTTCTTGATGGCGGTCGGCGGCTTTCACCCCGACTTCGAGCTGCCGGCCTGCTGGTCGAGCCTCAAGTCGATGCGCCGGCTCGCGGCGTCGCTGGCGATCGGCGACAACGTCCACCTGTCCCTGCAGTCGTACCTGGCGATCACCTCAAACACGCTACAATTCGGGGCCGCTGCCAACCTGACGGCCACGGCGCTCGGCTTCACCGTCGAGGGCGGCATGCATATGGACGTGCTGATCGTGTTCAAGCCGTTCGGCTTCTGCGCCGACATCGGCGCCCACGTGGCGCTGCGCCGCGGCAACTGGGACATCTTCGCCATCTACCTCGACCTGGTGCTCAAGGGCCCGCGGCCGTGGTACGCGCGCGGGACCGCGTCGTTCCGGGTGCTCGGCACGGACTGGTCGTTCGGCTTTGAGGTCCGCTCCGGCGACGGGCTCGAGCAGGAGGCGCTCGCGCCCGTCGACGTGCTCGCGCAGGTGCTCGCGGCGCTTCGACAGCCGGGCAACTGGGCGGAGGCCCCGGGCTCGGCGCGCGTGCCGGGGCTCCACACCGGGGCCCCGGAGCCGGTCGACGCCGCGGCGGAGGCCTGCGTTTGGGTGCGGCCCGACGCGCGCGTCGAGGTCCGGCAGAAGGTGGCGCCGCTCAGCACCGACCCCGCCCGCCCGATCGTGCTCGAGCGCTTCGGCCACCACAGCGTGCTCGGGAGCGCCGCCTTCATCGTCGACGCGGCCACTTTGTCGGGCGTGGACGCGGTCGGCGTCGCGGTCGACGATTGGTTCGCCGCCACCACGTTCTTCACGTACTCGGACGAGGAGCGGCTGAGCGCGCCGAGCTTCGAGCGCATGCCGTGCGGCCTCGCGTTCGGCGACGACGAGCTCGAGCTCCCGCCCGAAAGCCAGCAGCGGGCCGTCGAGCTCGTCCACGAGGAGCAGGCCTGGGACACGCTCGGTCGCGACGCGGGCAGCGGGCGCCCGCGCGTGCCGCAGCGGCTGCCCGCCGCCGCAATCGCCCTCGCGCTGCAGCGCGCCCGCGCGACCGTCGGAGAGCCACAGGTGCAGCGCGTCCGCCGGGCGTCCGGCCTAACGGCGCAGCGCTTCGTCCTGATCCGCGAGGGCGACGCGCAGCCGGTCGTGGCCGCAACGGCCTACCACGTGGTCCGGGCGGCGCGGCGCGCCGACGCGCGGCCGGATGCCTCGGCGCTGCGCATCGTGCCCGCCGTGAAGGAGAAGCCATGAGCACGACCCCCTCGCTGGCGTTCCTGCCGTGGCTGCGCCGCGGGCTCGGGCGCTCGTTCAATAACATCGACCCGCTGGCCGGCGCGCTGTCCAACCCTGCCAGCTTCATCGCGAAGATCACAGTCAACGGTCAGAGCGCCGCGCGGGAGGTCCGCGTGCTCGGGCCGGGCGCGGTGGTCGGCTTCGACGCCAGAATCGTGCGCCGCACGGACCCGCCGGAGCACGGGGCCTCGTTCTCCCCCAATCACTTCGCCCAGGTCGAGTTCTTCGCCCCCGACCTGCCGTGGTTGTTCACGCCCGGACGGGCCGACTCTCACGGCCGGCTGCGCCCGTGGCTGGTCCTCGTCGTCGTGCGCGAACAGGCCGGCGTCGCGCTCGAGCACGTGCCCGGGCGACCGTTCCCGGTGCTGACGCTCGCGCCGCCCGCGTCCGCGGAGAAGGAGCTGCCCGACCTCGCCGAGTCGTGGGCCTGGGCGCACGTCCAGGTGCTCCGGGCCGACCCTGCGCGCACGCTGGCCACGACGCTGCGCGACCAGCCCGACGCGGCTCTGTCGCGCCTGCTGTGCCCGCGCCGGCTTACGGCGCGCACGTCGTACATCGCGGCGCTTGTGCCCGCGTTCCGAGCCGGCGTCGAGGCCGGTCTCGGCCGCGGCCCGGTCCACCCCGACAGCCACGAGCCGGCGTGGGACCTCGCCGCGCTGGCCGGCGCGACGGTCGAGCTGCCCTGTTACGCGAGCTGGCGCTTCACCAGCGGGGCGGCCGGCGACTTCGAAACTCTGGCCCGCGCGCTCGAGCGCCGCGCGGTCGCCCCCGACCTTGGGGTCCACCGGCTCGACGTGTCGGCCCCAGGCGGCGGGCTCGGCCCGTGGAGCGGCGCACCCGCGGCCGCTACCGTCGGTTTTTGCGGCGCGCTGCGGGCCCCCGAGCCCGCCGTCCCGCCGCGCGCGCCCGACCACCACGCCTGGCTGGACTCGCAGATCGAGGCGCTGCTGACGACCGCCGCCCGGCGCGACGCTTCGCTGACCGAGGACCCGCTGGTCGCGCCGCCGCTGTATGGCGCGCGGCAGACCGGCGCGACCGCGCTGGCGAAGGGCTCCGGCTGGCCCCGCGAGCTCAACCTTGACCCCGTCCTGCGCGCGGCGGCGGGGCTCGGCGCGCGTATCGTCCAGCGCACGCAGGAGCGCTGGGTGGCGGCAGCGTGGGACCAGGCCGCCGGGGCTCGCGAGGCCCGCAACGGCGTGCGCTCGGCCGAGCTCGCCGTCGAGGTCGGTCGCCGCTGGCAGACCCGCCTGCAACGGCTCGGCGACGCCGAGCTGGTGCTCGCCACGCGCGGCGCCCACGCGCGGCTCGCACGCACCCACGGCCCGGTCAAGGAGGCCCTCACGCGGATCTTGGCGATCCCCGGGACCTTCAGCGCGACGATGCGCCGGCTCACCCGACCGAACACCCCGGTCGGCCGGGCGCTCGCCGCGAGCAAGACGGCCCGGACCACCCCGCTCGGCGCCTTCATCGAGCACCCGGTCGTCGGCTTCGCGGCGACCCGCGTGCCCGCCGGGACCCGCGCGTGGAGCACCGCCCTCGGCGTCGCGCCCGTCGCCCCCAAGGCGGCGCCCGCCAGCGACGCGGCGCTCGGCGAACTCGCCACCGCCGTGCGCGGGGCCCTGCGTCCGGGCGCCGCCGTGTGGTCCCGGCTCGACGCGCGGGCCCCCGGTGCGAGCGCCCGCGCCGTCGCTGACGCCCACGTCGAATTCACCGCCGCGCTCTACGGCGAGCTCGTGGCGTTGAGCCCCGACCTGCTGCTGCCGGGCCTCGGCGCCATCCCCGACGACTCGGTGACGGTCGTGGCCACCAACCCCGCGTTCGTCGCCGCCTTCCTGGTCGGCGCCAACCACGAGATGGCCCGCGAGCTGACCTGGCGCGAGGTCCCGATCGACGGCAGCGCAACATGGTTTCGTCGGTTCTGGCATCGCGTCGATCCGGCGGCGGTCGACATCCCCGCAATCGATCGCTGGCCCGTCGACCGACCGCTCGCGGCCGCCGTCGCCCACGCCCAGGAGAACCTCGTGCTGCTGATCCGCGGCGACCTGCTACGGCGCTTCCCGGCCACCGCCGTGTTCGCGGTCGACGCCGAGTGGAAGAACGGGGTCCGGGTCGCCCGCGCCAGCAGCCGCGTCGCGCCGCAGTTCTCGGGCCACCTCGGTCCGGGCGTCAGTTTCTTCGGCTTCGACTTCACCGCCGCCGACGCGAAGGGCGACCCGGATCAGGCGAAGGCGCGACCCGGGCGGTTCCTCGCGCTCGAGCAGCCCGCCACGGAGCCCGTCTTCGGCCTCGACGACCCCGCCCCAACCGACTTCGGCCAGTTGCCGCGCGCTGAGAACGGGCTCTCGTGGGCCCACCTGTTCGCGTCCGCCGCCCAGCTCGACGCCTGCACCCACGCCCCAGTCGCCGCACCGCGCAGGCCGACGGTCGCGGGCGCGACGTGGGGGCAAAACGCGGCGCACATGGCCGAACTCACCCTCCAGCGGCCGTTTCGGGCCCTCATTCACGCTAGCATCCTGCTGCCCTAGGAAACGATGGCGAAGAGCAAAGTTGTCCCCGGCCCCGAGAGGCGGCCCGACCCGACCCCATCGCCCGAGCAGGCGTTCGCCGCCACCGCCGCGGGCCTCGACGCCGGTGTGCCGCTGCTTCTCCTGCCGGTCCGCCTCGAGACGCGCTTCGAGCCTGAGGGCGCGCCCACCACCCTGCGGATCCGCGTTTACCCCGACGCGCTGCACGCCGACGTGCACGCGCCGCAGCTGTCCCCGGCCGAGGCCGCCCTGGCCGCCGAGTTCGCTGCCCAGTGGCGCCGCACCGCGAAGGCGGCCGACAAGGAGGCCGCGTTCGCCCGCCTGGCCGCCGTCATGCCGCCGTGGCGCGCCGCGTGGGTCGCCCGTGTCGGTCTCGGCCTCAGCGCGCCGGGCCCGGGGCATGCGCAGGAGACCGCCGCGCTGCTGCCGGACCGCTGGCTGTTCGTCGGCTACCGCCGCGGCAAGCCGGTGTTTCAGGTCGCGGGCTCGGCGATCCCCGCGAACCTCCCGAGCGGCCTCGCCGACCTCGATCGCCCCGACGGCCAGGAGATGGTCGCCTGGATGAAGGCGCAGGGCCTCGGCTGGATGGTCGACTTCGACGAGGCGGTCCGCAAGGGTATGGCCGTGGCCGTCCCCCTCACCGGCGACGCCGCCAGTGACGGCCTCGACGAGCTGTTCGTGGTCGGCCTACGCCCCGGCGCCGCGCCGGTCGGCGCCGCCGCGCTCCAGACCCAGCTCGAGGCCCTGCACTACGGGCGCGGCGCCTGCTTCGCCCGCCAGGGCGCCCCGACCAACCGCACCGAGGGAGAGCTCGCCGCCGACCCCTGGGCCGACCCGGCGCGCGTCGCCCGGGGCGAGCTCGACCCGGCGCCGGTGACCCGCGGCGACGCGCCCTTCGTCGGCGCAAACGCGTGGGTCCTTTCTCAGGCGCTCGGCCTCGGCCCCGGCACCGTCCTCGACCGCCTCCAGGACGCCCACGACGACGAGCTGACGCGCGACCAGGCCGCGTTGCGGGCCCTGTGGCACGGCACCGCGGAGCACCTACTCGACACCATGCTCGCCCGCGATGGCAAGCCGTTCCTCGCCGACGCCACCCGCGCCTGGCTGTACCGCTGGGCCACCGACCACTTGCGCGCCGGCGGCCCGCTGCCGACCTTGCGGGTCGGCGCCGAGCCCTTCGGCGTCCTGCCGGTCTCGCTGCTCGCCTCGCCCGTGGCGGTCGACGCCCCCATCGACCGCCTGACGAAGACGCTCGTGACGTTGACCGGTATGTGGGAACACGCTCTGCCGTCGGTGCCGACCCTCGATCCGACCGCGACCGACGACGCAACCGACCCTGGCCAGGCCGCCCGCGAGGCGCTCACGGCGATCCTGAGCGGCCAGCCGCACCCCGTGCGCCTGGCCGCGCGCCTCGTCTCCGACGAGGTCGACAAGGTGTTCGTCGACGGGATCGGCGCGCAGAACGTGCTCGTCGCGCTCATCGGGGCGTTCGACTCGTCGCTCACCCAGGCCGACCTGCTGCACTCCTGCGAGACGATCCTGCGCAAGAAGACCACCGGCCTGCCGACTATCGACAAGGAGCTCGACGCCCGCGTCAAGAACGGCCCGACGATCGATCGCCAGTTGATCGACTGGCAGGGCGTGGGCGCCTGGATCAGGCAGCTCGTCGACACCGCGACCCGCAAGGTCGCCGAGGTCACGCAGGCTGAGGGCGGGGTAAGCCAGGCCAAGCTCAACGCGATCGCCGCCCAGCTCGGCAAGGACGTGAGCAAGTACGCCGCCCTGAGCGCGCGCATCTCCGCGATGGCAGCGGCGCTCGACGCCCAGAAGCGGCTGCCGCAGTTGCTCGAGGCGCGGACGTTGGTGTCCGACATGGTGTGCCCGCTGCTCGCCGAGCACGAGGCGCGGGTCGAGCCGCTCGAGCACATCGACCTCGGCGCCGCCGCATTCTCCACCAACATCGGCGCCTCCCAGCCGGCGCTCGCGCAGAGCGGCTATTCCAACGAGACCGTCCACGGCAAAGCGCGCCTGTTGCAGGACGAGACCGCGGGCCCGACGGCCCTGGTGAGCGCGTGGTTGCCGGCGATGGCCGCCGCGGTGCGGACCGGGGCCCAGCCGGCCCCGCTCGCCGGCGTCACCCCGCTGCTGCACCGCCTGCTGCGCCAGGGCGGCGCCCGCACCCCGCCCGCGCTGCGGGCCGAGGTCGCCGCCGCTATCGACCTCCTCGCCGGCCGCGCGCGCGACCCCGCCGACGACCTGCCGCGCCTGATCGGCGGCGCGCTCGGCCTCGTCGGCTATCGCCTCGACGCCTGGCTCACCGGCGTTGCCGCCAGCCGCCTCGCCGCGCTGCGCCAGCGACGCCCGACCGGGCTGTGCGTCGGCGCATTCGGCTTCGTGGAGAAACTGCGCCCCGCGGCGCGGGTCAGCCAGGGCTACATCCACGCGCCCTCGCCAGGCCAGGCCGCCACCGCGGCGGTGCTGCGCACCGGCTGGAGCGCCTGGGCCAGCGACCAGGCCCGCGACGCCCTCGCCGTCGACCTATCGAGCGACCGCGTCCGCGTCGCCTCCTGGCTGCTCGACGGCATGCGTCAGGGCCAGACCCTCGGCGCCCTGCTCGGCTACCGATTCGAGCGCCGGCTCCACGACGCGACCCCGCCGCTCGACCGCCACATCGACGACCTGCGCGCCGCCGTCGGCCGCGGACTGAAGGGGAGCAAGCTCGCCGCCGCGCAGACCATCGATGGCCTCGCGCTCGCCCAGGCCTGGGCCGGCGACCCGGAGCTCACCGCCGTCAAGCACGAGCTCGACGCGGCCGTGCAGGCTGCGAAGACCGACGGCCCCGCGCTCAAGCTGCACCTCACCGCGCTGGCCGGCGACATCGACGCGGTCTCCGACCTCTCGCTGGCCGAGGGCGTCCACGCCGCGCTGCACGGCAACCCGGAGCGAGCCGGCGCGATTCTCGACGCGGTCGGCGCCGGACAGGGCGCCCCGCCCGAGCTGCGCCTCCCGGGCGCCCCGCGCACCGGCATCGATGTCACCCATCGCCTGGTGCTGCTGCTGCCGGGCACGCCCGCGCCGGTCGTCGCCGACCCGGCCAGACGCAGCCCGCGGGCGCTGCTTGAGCCGCGGCTCGACGCCTGGATCGCCGGGCTCCTCGGTGCCGCGGCCCGCGTGTCCTGGACGGCCATACACGTCGATGCCGCCACCGGCGTAGAGCTCACGCGCCAGCGCATAAGCCTGACCGCGCTCGAGCTGGAGGCCGCGGATCTCGTGCGGCTCGCCCCGCCCGCGGGGTCGCTCGCCGGCAGCGAGCTCGAGGCCCGCGCCCTGATTGCCGCCCGCCTCGCCCGACCGAACGACGTGCCGCCAGACGCCTCGGTCCGGCTCCTAACCGACCGGACCGACCTCCCCGCCGACCACACCTCCCTCGACGAGCTGACGCTCCTGCTCGACGCCCTGCGCGAGCTGCTGTCGCTCGCCCGACCCCTCGACGCGCCCGACCTCGTCGCCCCCGGCGTCGAGGCGGCCAGTACCGCCGACTTCGCCGAGCTCCGCCAGCGCCTCGCCAGTGCCAGCCTCCCACTCGCCGCCCTCGTCGCCGCCCTGGGCGATCTCGTCCCAGCCGCGGCGGGCCAGGACGTCCCCGCGGACCGGCGCACCACGGCCTCAGCGCTGCTTGTCCGCCAGCTCCTGCTCGCGTGGCGCATGGGACTGCCGGACGCACTGCCGCGGGCCGGCCTGGGTGACCTCGCCACGACCGGCGGCGACCCCGGCGACCGGCTGCAACTGCTCGCCCAGGCGCGTGCCGTCCTCGCCGCCGCCCGCCTCCGCCACGCCGAGGTCACCCAGGCCAGCGCCGCCGCCGCCGCGTCCTGGGCGGCCTGGACCAGCGCCGAGCAACGCAGGTGGATCGGTGAGCAGGTCGGTCGCGTCGCCCCTGGCGCCGCCGCGCTCCCGCTGTTCACCGTGGTCGACGGCGCGACCCTCGACGCCAGCTTCGCGCGGACCGGCCCGCGCCACGCCACCGACCCCGGCCTCGTCGCCGGCTGGCTCGATCAGGTCGCCCGCGTGCAGCCCGGCGCGGCCGCGCTGCACACCGTAGGGCTCGTCGCGGACGCCCTCGCCGACGCCCGCGCCCTGGCCCTGGCGATCGCGCAGCTCCCCGACCGCGACGGCGAGCCGTGGGCCGCCGTCGCCCGCCCAACCGACGATCGCCCGCGGATCTGCGTCACCGCGGCAAGCGCCGGCGCCGTCCGCTTCGTATCCGGCGGCGCGGCGCAACCAATCGCCGGCTTGGTGCTCGACCAGTGGGTCGAGACCATCCCGCACGCCACGGAGACCACGGGCCTGGCCCTCCACTGGAACGCGCCCGGCGCCCAGGCCCCGCAACTCGCCCTCCTCGCCGTGCCGGGCGGCGGCGCCTGGTCCCAGGGCGAGCTAATCGACCTGCTGCGCCAGACCCTGCGCCACGCTAGGATCCGCGCCATCGAGCCCGATCGCCTGACCCGCATGGGCCACTACCTGCCCGCGGTGTTCCTGCCCAAGCTGTCGGCGACGAGCGCCCCCGTCGCCGAGGAGGTGCTCTGACATGTCGGAATGGACTCGCATCGAGCTAAGCACCCGCTCCCCCGGTTTCGCCCGGGGCCTGCGAGCCGCCCTCGCGGATCCGCTGTGGTTGCTCGCCCGCCAGTGGCAGGTCGGCGAGCTCCGCGGCGAGGACGCGGCCACCCCGGTGCTCACCACCACCCGTATCGACGTCGTCCCCATCGACCGCCTGAGCCCGTCTGAGGCGGCGCCGGTCAAGCAGGTCGTCCCGGCCGAACCACGCAGCACGCCGATGGAACCGCGCGTCGAGGCCGAACGCCTCGACGTCGGCGACCCCGCCGTCTGGCGCTCCGCCGAGGCTGGCATGCACATGCTCCGCCTCCTCACCGCCCTCGGCGCCAAACCGGCCACGCGCGACGCCCTGCGCGCCAGCTTCCCGCTGAGGCCGCCCCTGGGCCTCGCTGGCCCCGACCGCGTCGCCTTCGCGTTGATGGCCCGCCGCAGCCTCGACGGCGCCGCCCTTCTGCAGGGCCGCGCCCTCGCGGTCCGCAACGACCCCAACGCTACGACGTGGGCCGGCGCCGCGGGCGAGCCCGACATCGTGCGCCAGGCTGGCCTCGCGTTCGCCGCGTGGGCCGGGCGCCGCCACGCTCCCGCCGCCGCGCCCGGGATGTGGGAGCGCGACCGCGTCGAGTACAGCTTCTCGGCCGCCCCCGCGAGTCACCCCGACGCGCCGGCCCTGGTCGCCGCCGAGTACAGCGACGGTCGCCTCGACTGGTACGGCTTCGACGCCGCGCCGGCCCTCGACCTCGGCCCGCGCACCCCCGCCGCCCCGCCGCTCGTGCGCGAGGCCATGCCGGTCGCGCTGCGTTTCCACGGTATGCCCGCCAGCCGCTGGTGGTCGTTCGAGGCCACCAGCGTCGGCTTCGCCGGCCTCGAGGGCGGCGCCGAGGACCTGCCTCGCCTCCTCCTCGCCGGCTTCGCCGCCGTCTACAGCAGCGACTGGTACCTCGTCCCGGTCAGGCTGCCCGTCGGCAGCCTCGCCCGCGTGCAGCGCGTCGATGTCTTGGACAGCTTCGGGCGCGTCCACGCCGTGCGCTCGACCGCGGAGTACGACCATGCCAGCCTGAGGGGCACGCGTGCCTGGCGGTTCTTCGAGCTGAAGGACGACCCGGCCGTCGCCCGCGCCACCCCGGCGCGTCCTGGCGGCCCCTGGCTGTGCTTGCCGGCCACCCTGGCCGCCCACAGCGAGGGTCGTCCGCTCGAGGACGTCGAGCTCGTCCGTGACGAGACCGCCAACCTTGCGTGGGCGATCGAGCACACCCTCGAGGGCGCCACGGGTCGCCCGCACGAGCGCCGCGCCCCCGGGACCGTCGGCGATCCTCCTGGCCTCCCTAAGGCCGACCAGCCGTGGCACTTTCGCCTCGGCACCGCGGTCCCGCCCGGCTGGATCCCGTTCGTCCCGGTGCGCCTGCCCGGCCCCGGCGCCCAGATCCGCCTGCAGCGCGCCCGCCTGCCGGTGATCGTCGACGACGCGGGCCTCGTCGTCGACGCCTCCGCACGGGCGACCCTGCTCGAGCCGACCGTCACGCCCTTCTTCGTGCGTGAGGAGGAGGTCCCGCTCGAGGGCGTGCGGGTCACGCGGAGTTGGCAGCTCGCCCGCTGGACCGACGGCGCCGTGCACCTCTGGATCGGCCGGCGCAAGCGACCCGGACGCGGCGAGCGCTCCGCCGGCCTCCACTTCGACGCGATCGTCGGACCGCCCGGCGACGATCCTCCGGGGGATCCATGAGCACCTTTCACGTCCCCTCGCTGGTTCGCAGCGGATCGCGGCCGGGCCCCGTGCTCGCCCCCAGCATCGAAGCGCTGGCCGCCTGGGGCGGCGCCATGACGCGGGAGGAGGACATCTGGCGCGCGCTCATGGCCGCCGACGGCCTGATCCTCGCCCTTACCCTCGCGGGCTACGACGCCGACCAACTCGCCATCGCCATCCCGGCTGGCGGTGCGGCTCCGGCCGGCCCGGACCTCGTGCTTGTCTCGCTCGAGACCCTGATCGTCGCTCGCGGCGCGACGCGGCCGTGGGCCCCGACCGGCAAGGCCCGCACCGCCTGCATCGCCCTGTGGCTCGCCCCCTTCGCGCTGACCACCGCCGCCGGCGAGCGGGTCACCGCCCGCGCCCTCGGCCTCGGCGCCCTCGCCGGCCTCGGCGTCGACGGCCTGACCATGACCATCACCCCCAGCGTTGCCGGCTGGCTGTATGTCCCGGTCCCGATCGACAGGGGCGCGTGGCCCAAGCAGCTGACGGCCATGTGCGACAAGCTCACCGCGGCGCTGCGCCGCGACCTCGTCGCCGCGCTCGCCAGCGCTTGGCCGCCCCGTCCCGACAAGCCGCCCGGCGCCGGCATGCTCGGCGTCTACGCGCCGGCCGTGTGGCGCATGTCGCCGCGCCACGGCGACGGCGACACCATGCCGCTCGAGCTCAACGAGTTCATGGCCGCGATCGACGGCGCCCAGCACCGGCTCACCGCGCAGCAGTTCCTCGACGGCGAGCTGCTCACCGGCGTGCCCGCGCGCGACCTCATCGCCGGGGAGTGCGCCGCCGACGACACCATCGCCGCGCTGTGGGGCGCCTGCAACGACCTGTCCGTCGCCCACGGCACCCCGGACGGGGAGGCCGAGCCGCCGGAGGACCCAACCGACGCGCTGTCGCTGCCGATGCTCGCCGACCGCACGCTCACGCAGATCGTGCTCGGCTATCACAATCAGGACGTCATGGACCTGACGCGGCCGCTCGCCGCCGTTGTCAAGGGCGCCTGGAACGTCGTGCAGGGCCCATCTTCCTGCGTTCGAGCGACCCCGCTGCTGGGCGCCGATCTCGTCCCCACCGGCGCGATCCTCGAGCCGCACGTCTACGTCGACATCCTGGAGGAGCGGCGGGTGAAGCGGTCCCGCCACGTCCGCGTGCGTGCGCTGACCTGGCCGGGCCGAGTGCCCGGCCAGGTGCTCGGCTGGATCGCAGCCGACGCCCTGCACGCGATCGGCCCCCGGCCCCCGCGTCCGAGCAGCCCGGACGCGCAGATGGCCGCGCTCGTCGCCGCGACCGTCGGCTGGCGCTACAAGACGGGCCGCTGCTACGCCTCGATCAAGCACCTGATCACGAAGGCCGGCGGCTACGGCGACATCCTCGACCCCTATCAGGACGAGCGCTTCGTCGACTTCGGCGTCTCGGCAAAACACTTCTCCGACGCAGTGGACACCTGGGGCACCGCGGCTTTCGGCCTCGAGGAGCTGTCCGTCGATCCGCACGAGGCCCCCCCGGGGTCCCTGCTGGTCCTGCTCGGCACCAAGATCAAGAACAGCAACGGCGTCGTCACCTCCAAGGGCAATGGCATCAGCGCCCAGCACGGCGACATCTCCGTGATCAAGTCGTCCGCTGGCACGACCGTGACCGTGCACAACTTTGCAAACGCCATCTTCACCGAGGCGACGTGGTTCGGCTTCGTCCGCAGCATCTACCAGCCGATCGCGCGGCCCTGACCGCCGCGCCCACGCCTGCCTCCCACCGCCGATGACCCGATGACCCGATGACGCCCGCGCTCATCCCCTGCTTCCCGCTCGCCTCGGTCATCTGGACGCCCGAGCACCCGCTCATGCCGCGGCCCGAGGTCCCGGCGTTGCCAGATTGGGGCCATGCCCTGACCCGCGACGACGATCTCGTCGCCACCCTCAAGATCCTCGAGCCAATATTGCACTTGCTCGTGCTCGCCGGCTACGAGGTCCCGACGCTGAACATCCGCGTCGCCGCCGCAGGCGGGCCGGTGCCCGAGCTCGCGGCCAGCATCGCCTGGGACCTCGCCTCCATGACCGTCGCCCGCGGCGCACCGACCTCGCCCGGCGGCATCGGCACCGCCGGCTTCCTGCTGCGCCTGCGCCCGACCGCCCTCGCCCTCCCGCTCGCCAAAAACGGCGCCCTCGCCAAGGCCCTGAAGACCGCGGGCTTCGGCCTCACCGGCGACCACACCGCGAGCGGCTGGCTGTCCCTCCCGGTCACCGACACCAAAGCCAAGCCGTGGGCCCGGACTCTGTTCGCGCAAGTCAACGCGCTCGTCGCCCTGCTCCAGCCGGTCGTCGCCGCGGCCGACCCGAACGTCGGCGGACCTCCGGTCGACTTCGCCGGCCTGACCCCGGTCCTGCGGCGCTGGATGTGGGTCACCGCGCTCGACGAGGAGGTCGACGGGACCTGGCTGGAGCTCGACGCCCGCATCGACGGCGCCATCGCCGAGGCCGGCTTCGCCAGGTTCCTCGAGCTGGAGGTCGGCGCCGCCCGGCTGAGCGCGAGTGAGGGCTTTTATCTCGAGCACACCGGTGTTGACAGCGAATGGGAGGCCCCGGAGTTCGGCTCGATCGTCGCGCAGCTGCGGCCGGCGGTCACCAGCGACGACGTGACCGTCGGCATCATCGCCGATCTGGCCGACGCGGCCCGATTCACGCTGATCGACATCGGCGAGGAGGAGCCACTCCCGGACGCGATCATCGCCGAATCGCGGATGTGCCACATGTCGGCGGTCCAGCTCCTGCTCTACCTGCACTACGTCGGCGCGCTCGACGTGCTCGGCGCGGGCCGCTGGACGCTGACCGCGAGCGAGCGGCTCGTCGAGCGCCTCGCCCTCGCCACCACCCCCGCGTTTCGCCGCCACGCCCGCCAGACGCTCCCGCAGATCCTCCAAGATTGCGCCGCCCTCGGCGTCACCGACCTCACCCACCGTGCATATATCCTCGCCACCGCCCGGCTCGAGTCGCGCTTCGGGTTCCCGGCGCGGGACTGGTTCATCTCCCTAACCGAGGATCACAACAAGTTCACATATCGCCCGGGATCCAAGAAGTGGACCTCGACCACCCACAAACACACCCAGGAGCTCAGCGCGGACACCTCGCCCGCGCTCGAGCTGAAGTACTGGGACACCTGTTACCCGGCCGCCGCGTCCGCCGCGGACGCCCGGGACTACCGGGGACGGGGCTTCGTACAGCTCACCTGGCGTGCGGGCTATCAGACCCTCTCCGGCATCCTCACCGCGGAGGGCTTCACGTACGTCCTCGACGGCCGGACCTGGGGCACCCCCGCCGACCCGATCGACCTCGAGACCCACTTCGACCACGTCAACCGCTGCGTACCCCTGGCCGCCCGCATCCTCGTCACCGGCATGAAACAGGGCAGCTTCACCGGCGTTGGCCTCGCCAGGTACCTCCCGCCGGGAGGCCCACCGGACTACTACAATGCACGCAAGATCGTGAACAGCCTCGACCGCGCCGCGGACTTCCAGAGCGCCGCGAAGACCTACCACGCCGTCCTGAAGCGCCCGCCCTGACACACTGACCCCGGATGGCGCCATGCGCAGGCCGGAAGGGGAGGCACACCCACCTGCACATGGAAACAGGTGCGAAGCCGATCTTGCGATGCGAGATCCTTGGTGACTTGTCCGCCACACCCAGGCTTCCGCCAAGCGGGATTCGCGGTCACGGGCGGGTCCGAAGTGGGCGTCGGCGCCCACGGCATCGATGGTCCAGCGGTTCGCGCTGCCGTCACTCACGACGAGCTGCCAGGGACCGGCGGGCGGGGCTTCGGGGAGTTCGGATACGGCGGCTCCTACAGAGGGTGACGACGACTGCGGTGCCGGCGATCGCCAATGCACTTGGTGCCGCTATGGGCGACGAGTCGGCCTTGCCGAACCTCTATGAGTCCGCGGCGACGCTGAGGCAGATCGTGGGCCTCGAGGCGGCTGCAGGATCGTCCGAGACGCTCATGCAAGGCCAGGTGGCTGCTTTGCGGGAATTGGCGAAGGCCTATTATCGCGATCTCGTACTCCTTGATCCGGTGAGCGTCCATGTCAGCAAGCAGGAGCCTGAGGACTGACATGGACGCTCCGCGGAGTGGGGGGATAGCTTTGGCACATGTTGACACGGCCGGCGCGTGACGGCGACGTTCGCCCCCTGCCTACCGACCGCCCAGAAGTGGGCCTACGAGAGCGCCGCGGCGCATCGCTGCGAGTAAGGCATGGACACTATCGCGCGGATGTGGTAGCGCTCCTTCTGTCAGGCGAACGGGCGCATGCACTGGAGCACGCGCTGTGATCACGAAGATCGACCTTCGTCCCTACCGTCACAAACCCAACACCTGGGAAGCGGACATCACCATGCTCGTTCAAGGCTACGAGGTTCGCCGGCGATGGAAGTCGCCGATGCCCTCGCGCTCCGCGAGTGAGAGGTGGGCCCGCGAGAAGGCCCTCGGTTTCCTAGCCGACCAGGTCCGTCCCAAGCAGGAGGAGACACCACAAGAACCAGAGAAAAAGGCGATCCCCACCCTCACCGAGTTTGCGAAGCGCTGGACGGAGCAATACGTGGTCGCCAACCGCCTGCGCGACTCGACGGCCCGCAACTACCGGCAAGACCTCAACGCGCACCTCATCCCGCTGTTGGGCGATCTTCGGCTCGACCAGATCGACGCTGAGGCAGTGCAGCGGTTCAAGGCGGCTCGGGCCGACCGCAACATGGCCTCGACGATCAACAAGGCGCTCGGCCGCCTCAAGACGATCCTTCGCTCGGCGATCGAGTGGAAGGTCATCACAACGATGCCCCCGATCAAGCGGCTCAAGGAGCCCAAGCTCGAGAAGCCGCACTACAAGCAGGCCGACGACGAGAAGTTCCTCGCCGCAGCCCGCAAGGCGGATCTCAAGCTGTACACGGTCATCCTGCTGGGTGACGACGCGGGTATGCGGCACGGCGAGATCATCGCTCTGCACAAGGGCGACATCCGCTTCGACGACGGTCCGACCGGCGCGATTGTCATCTCGAAGAGCTCATACGACGGCAAGATCACCCCGACCAAGGGTAACCGCAGCCGCCGCGTCCCGCAGACGCCGCGCCTGCGCAAGGCCCTGCTCGCGTTCTTGCCGACCGTGAAGGGCGAGGTGGTGATCCTGTCCAAGAAGGGCGAGCCGATCCGCAGCTCGCAGCCGCTGCGGGCGTGGCTCCGCGAGCTCCAGGACGAGCTCGGGCTCAAGCGTGGGGTTCATATCCTGCGCCACACCTTCGCCACTCAGGCGCTCAACAACGGCGCCTCCCTGAGGGAGGTCCAGGCGCTCCTGGGCCACGCTAACATCGCCACGACGGAGCGGTACCTGCACACCGACTCCGACAACCTCGACCAGGCCATGCTCAGGGTCGCCCGCGGACGCGGGGCCACGAGCAAGGCCGAGCCGAAGCGTGGCCAGGTCCGCGCCACCCAAACCAGGAGAAATTCTGGAGAAACGAAGTCGCTCCCGCCGAAACGGCCGCAGACGCGGTCCAAGCGGCCCTGATCGCCATTCGACTTCATCGGTGATCTTGTCGTGGATTTCGAGAGACTAAACCTTGCAATGGAACGATGAGAGGTAGCAGCGTGCCCCAGGTGCCATCGTCTTGCCAGCGCTTGAACCACCGCCAGCATGTCGTTCCGGTGCCGTACTCTTTGGGTACTTTCTGCCAGGGGGCGTTGTGGTGGAGGACCCAGCGGATGCCGTCGAGGGTTTGGCGGAGGTGGGGTTGAGAGCGCTGGTTGCGGCCGGGAAGGACGAGGGGGGCTAGCTTGGCCCACTGGGTGTTGGTCAGGGGCTTGAAGGTGGGTGGTGGCGGGGTGGACTGGGTGCTGTTGGCGATGCGGGCGCTGGTCTGCTCGATGGCGTCGCGAACGACGCGGTCGGAGAGGTGGGCGTAGCGCTGGGTGGTGGTCGCCTGGCGGTGGCCGAGGATCTTGCCGATGATGGCCAGCGGGACGCCGTCCATGAGGGCGTCGCTGGCGAAGCTATGACGGAGGTCGTGGAGGCGCACGTCCGAGATGCCGGCCATCACCCGGATGCGCTCCCAGGTCTTGTTGAGGCTTGTGAGGCGCCGGCCGGTACGGCTGTGAATGACGTAGCCGCTACGCGGCTGGCCGGTGTGCTCTTTAATCTCACGGAGCAGGCCCATGACCTGGGAGGAGACGGGGACCGAGCGCTGGCCGGTCTTGGTGTCGGGGAGGTTGAACACGGCGTGTTGCCAGTCGATCATTGGCCACTTGAGGCTGATGATCTCGTCCTTGCGCAGGCCGGTGTGCGCGAGCAACTGCAGGGCCCAGGCGCTCATCGGCTCGATGTAGCCGCGGCTGGCGATCTTCAGGCGCACACCTTTTTGGAGGACGATCTCGAGGGCGCGGCGCTCGTCGGGGGTCAGGAAGCGCTCGACGCGGCGGGAGCCGAAGCGCTTGGTGTTGCTGACCGGGTTGCGCATGTCGGCGAGCTCCCAGTCGCGGATGATGCGGGTGTACATGCTGCCGATGACGCACAGGATGTAGTCGCCGGCGGCCGGGTGCGCGCGCAGACTGGCGTGCAGGGACTGGATGCTGCTGCGGGTGACTTGTGTAAAGGGGCGGTCGCCGAGTGCGGGGAGGATGTACGCGTCGAGGTAATGGCGGTAGTTCGAGGCGGTGCGCGGCTTGAGGTAGACGTCGATGTATTCGCTGCGGTAGCGCTCGGCGAGCTCGCGCAGCGTTGGCTCGCGGGGTTGTGGTGCGGCAGCCCGCGCCGATGCGACACGAGCGACGACACGGCTCGCGGGGGTCCATGACGGCGCGACGGGATCGGGGCGAAGGGCTTGCGTGGGCTCGGCTGGCGGAGTCCTCGAGGGTTCGATGGGGACCGCGAGGACGGCGGGTGTGGTGGTCCACGAGGGTTCGACGGGGGCGGGGGACGTCGGGCGGGCGGGTGCTGGTGGCGCTGCTGAGACGCGCCTGGCGGCGGTGCGTCGGGGCGGCACGGGTTCCGGGGGAGTGAGCGGTTCCGGGGGCGTGCGGGGTGACTGGGGACGTTGCAGGGGCGTTCCGGTGGGCGCGCGGGGCTGCTCATCGTCGTTGTACTCGGGGGCACTGGCGGGCACGTCGAGCTCGCCACCACCGAGGAGCACGGCCGCTCTGCGGCGCGCTTCTTCGACCGTCAGCGACGGGCCTGCGAGCCCGATGCGCACGCGGCAGTCCTTCCCGCCGATGCGCTGGCGGACCACGAACACCTTCTTGCCGGTCGGCAGGACACGCAGCACGAAGCCCGGGAGGCCGGCGCACGTCAGTTCGTACACGGTCGAGCGTGGTTTGGCGTCGCGGACGGCGGCGTTGGTGAGCGTTCCCATCGGTCCTGCCTACCCTAAAATTCGATCCAAAATCGATCCACGCAAGGGCGAATTTCAAGCTGTCTTTAAGAGCATAATCTCTCGTACGAGTCCGCGCAGCGCGGATTCAACTGGTGTCTGGCACAGTGGTGAAGTGGAAGTTGTGGTTGTTGCCCTGGTTCCCGAACAGCATGTCATCGATCGGGAAGAAGCTGTTGTTTTGATAGGAGTAGACGCCGGGCATGATCTCTTGCAGGTCGAGGATGATC
>Ga0105045_10000308_pt1 | contig 33663 bp, 33 predicted proteins | sample MAT02_FD_78089 | JGI IMG/M metagenome (GOLD analysis project Ga0105045, IMG submission 78089) | Freshwater microbial communities from Lake Fryxell liftoff mats and glacier meltwater in Antarctica - MAT-02 (megahit assembly) | ecosystem: Environmental > Aquatic > Freshwater > Ice > Liftoff...
TATTTGCACAGTCGTTTACTAGAAAGAGCAGCTAAAGTAATTTCAAAGGATGAAATCGCTCAGCAAATGAACGATTTGCCAGAGTCTATCCGGCATTTGGTAAAAGGCGGAGGTTCACTAACAGCTTTGCCGGTTATTGAAACACAGGCCAGCGATGTATCGGCATATATTCCTACAAACGTAATTTCAATTACAGACGGTCAGATATTTTTGGAAGGTAACTTGTTTAACGCAGGTATCCGTCCGGCGATTAACGTTGGTATCTCTGTAAGTCGAGTGGGTGGTAATGCCCAGATTAAATCAATGAAGAAAGTGGCAGGTACTTTGAAACTTGACCAGGCGCTATACCGTGAACTGGAAGCCTTCTCTAAATTTGGTGGTGACCTGGATGCTGCAACAAAGAACGTAATTGATAAAGGTGCACGTAATGTTGAAATTTTGAAACAATTGCAATACTCACCAATGACTGTTGAAAAGCAGGTTGCGATGATTTATCTAGGTACGCAAGGTTTATTAAAAGAAGTAGCTGTAAGAAATGTGAAAGCATTTGAAGAGCATTTCCTATTAGAAATGGAAAATAAACATCCTGAAATATTGGCAGAATTTAAAAAAGGAGCTTTGCCTGAGGATGGATTAAAAAAGATGACTGAATTGGCGAAAAGTATTACATCTCAATATAAATAAATTAAAAGGTTTATATACAACTCACCTTCCCTGAATAGATACGGGGAAGTTTTTTGTTTACGAATAATTTGATTTGCTTTGGAGTGTAAAATGCACGGCTGCTTCCTTTATGGTACAAGAAGCAATCGGATTTTAGTTCAGTAAGCTACGATTAGGTTAAATGAATTTTGCCTGATTTTTAATGCTGCTGATTGACGTTTAACAAAAATAAAATGGTTCGGTATTTAAAACGTCCGTGTTCTGATTTTGAATAAGACGTTTTACTTATATTGCTTGATAACAACCCTCATTACTTTAGGAATATCGTCAAAATTCCTACATCTGAAAGGTGATTTCTATATTTTGATTAAATTTATAAGGTCTTAAAAATATACTTTGTTACGAAATAAATCTTTATTTGTAGTAACAAAAGTTTTTTACTGGTACGAAAATTTTGAGTTTGCAATTTTGTCAGTCAAATTAACAAGGAATGTTTTTTGCAGTTTGTCTGAGAAATATAAAAGATTATGACACTAGGTATAATTGCCATTTCGCTGATTTTTATGCTAATTGGATCGGTAGTTCAATCCAGACTGAAAAGCAAATTTAAGCAGTACAGTGAAGTTCCCACTTCCTCGGGTTTAAGCGGGAAAGAGATTGCCGAAAAGATGTTGAGAGATAACGGAATTTATGATGTACAGGTAGTGTCGGTTCCTGGCTTTTTATCAGACCATTATGACCCTACAAAAAAAACGGTCAATCTTAGTCAGGATGTATATGAGGGCAGAAATGTTTCGGCTGCTGCAGTTGCTGCCCATGAGTGCGGACATGCAGTTCAACACGCTACCGCATATTCTATGTTAATGCTAAGGAGCAGGCTTGTTCCAATCACACAAATAAGTACTAATTTGTCGCAGTGGGTTATTATAGCAGGTTTAGGTATGATGGGTTTTGGAGGGGGTAACCAAACGATCTTATTGATAGGGATCATTCTTTTTGCAATTTCTACTTTATTTTCCCTGGTTACATTGCCTGTTGAGTTTGATGCTTCCGCCAAGGCACTTAAATGGCTAGATACGGCTAATATCACAAGAAGGCACGAGCATGAAAATGCAGCCGATGCATTGAAATGGGCGGCTCTAACCTATGTGGTAGCGGCTTTGGCTTCTATTTCAATGCTGGTATACTATATAATGATTTACACGAGCAGAAACAGGGATTAACGTATTGAGATATTTCGTCTGTCAAAAAAAAACCTTTAAAAAAGGGCTTTTCTGATTTTATCTATAATTTAATTTCTTCATCACTGTTATCAAAAAAGTGAAATTCAGTTAAATGATAGTTTGAATTAGAAAGTACTTTAATTTTCTGTTTGTACTTCCAACTCCATTTTCTTCTTTTTGATATAAAACCGCTGGTGAGGAAAGTGTACAAAATCGGGTTAACCTGAATTGTCAATCCCTTGTGCTTTTGCATAATAAGATAGCTCAGATTCTTTTCAATTTCATCCTCCAGTATTAAAGTTGAAGAAATTTTTCCACTACCATTGCAGCTTGGGCAAATTTCAGATGTATTAATATTCATCTCCGGCTTCATACGCTGCCGGGTAATTTGCATCAATCCAAATTTGCTAATTTGAAGAACAGCGTGTTTAGCTCTGTCCGAACGCATGAATTGCTCCATTGCATCAGCTAGCTTTTTCTTGTTTTCGATCAATTTCATGTCTATGAAATCTACTACTATTATACCACCTAAATCTCTCAATCTTAATTGACGGGCAATTTCTTCAGCCGCCTCTAAATTGGTTTCAAGTGCATTTTGTTCCTGATTATTGCTTACACTTTTATAACCGCTGTTTACGTCAATAACATGTAAAGCTTCAGTATGCTCAATAATAAGGTAAGCACCACTTGGAAGATTGACAGTTTTACCAAAGGCTGCCTTTACCTGTTTGGTAATACCAAAACTATCAAATATTGGTGATCCGTTATTATAATACGCAACGATGTCAGCCTTTTCGGGTGCTATGCGTTGAATATAGTTCTTGGTATCAGCAAAAATATTTTTATCATTTACTACAATCCGGTTAAAATCCTCATTGAGTAAATCACGCAACATACTATTGGCTTTGCCCTGTTCGCTTAAAATTTTTGATGGAGGTACGGCGCCCTTTAAGTTGGTTTGTATGGTCTTCCATGTTTCAACTAATGAAAGAAGGTCTTCATGAAGTTCAGCAGTATTCTTTCCTTCTGCTGCGGTGCGTACAATTACACCAAAGTTTTTAGGCTTAACAGATTCAATGATTTTGTGAAGCCTTTTTCTTTCTTCGCTTGAATGGATTTTCCGGGATACCGCAATGATGTCATTAAAGGGGGTAATTACAACAAATCTGCCAGGCAAGGATAATTCGCAACTTAGCCGGGGTCCCTTGGCAGCAATAGGTTCTTTCAGAATTTGAACCAATACATTTGGTCGGCCACTTAGTACTTCAGCAATTTTACCTGTTTTGATAATTTCAGGTTCTACCGGAAATTTTCCAAAATCAAAACCAAATTCAGTAGTATCATTAATAGATACATTGGTAAATTTAAGAATTGATTTTACATAAGGACTGAGGTCTGTATAGTGCAGAAATGCATCTTTTTCAAATCCTACATCCACAAATGCGGCGTTCAATCCAGGTATAAGTTTTTTCACTTTTCCCAGATACAGATCTCCCACGGCGAAATTTGCATCAGCTTTTTCGTTGTGCAATTCAACCAGTTTCTTATCTTCCAAAAGGGCTATCTCAACGCCCTGCGGTGCAGCATTTATAATTAATTCCTTTGTCAAGCAATTCACATTTAATTAGGGACCATAACATCACGGAAGGATAACGTACAACACGGCAGTAAAGTATAATGTAAAATAAACTTTAGTACATGCTGAAAAAATGTGTGCCGGCCTTGGAATGCCGGCACTTCATTTTTAAAGAAGAATTATTTCTTTTTATGACGATTTTTTCTTAAGCGCTTTTTACGTTTGTGAGTTGCAATTTTATGACGTTTTCTTTTTTTACCACAAGGCATACCTAGTCTTTTTGTTGTTAATAATGATTTTTTATATCGTTTGTTCTTAATTGTCTTTATATAAATTTCAACAATCCTATTTTAGCATCTTTATCCGCTCGTCCACCTCTTTACTATAAGCAGGGTTGTTTACCATCCTTTTACTTATTTCATACCACTTCAATGCATTTAGTTTATCACCAATACCCGCATACGCATCCGCTAACCATGACACAGCTTCCAGATTTTCAGGCTGGTTCTTAATTACAACCAGCAAGCGATCTACTGCTTTGGGATATTGGTTAGAAATCACCCCGCCAATACCTAAAACCAACTGTGCCTGCATATTCATTGAATCGTCCCGAACTACCTGTAACAGTTGTTGGATTCCCTTCATTGTTTCCTGTGGGTCGCCAGCCATGCCTTTTCCAAAAACGTAACAACTTCCTAAACCTACTTTTAGATTCACATTGTCAGGATTGATCGCGATTGCACGTTCAAATAAATCAATCGCTTGTTCACCTTTCCACCCTCTTACAGCAGGATTTGATTCATTCCTGAGGTCATCTAACATCATTTGGGCTGCAAAGGTGAGGTTTTTTTCAGAATTTACCAACTTAGCAGACTCGGAAGTGTAAAAAAGATGTAATTCATGTTCGTGCAGCGAGTCATCCCAAAACGTAGCAAGTTGATCGTAGACTTTAATTTGTTGTTCTTTCACGTCACCTCTTGAAATGCTGTTCTCCATTTTATTGACATAATTCAATTGCGAAACACTGAGCTTCTTCTTCGATTCCGAAATATAGTCTACGATATTAAAAGCCGGGGAGGAAGGCTTACTGCCAGCAGTTTTTGTTGAAGCTGGATCTTTTTTAGCTACAGTTTTACCAAAAAATAAAAGGGAGGATAATAGGAGCAGACCTCCACCAAATAGAATCAATTGCTGTTTTTTCACACAAAAAAATTTTTGATCGGTAAAGGTAAGTTATTGCAGTGTGTCTTTAGCCGGTAACTTTCTATTTTTAACTTCCTGTACAAATTCTTTGGCTGGCTTAAAAGCAGGGATATAATGCTCCGGAATTTCTACAGCAACATTTTTTTTGATATTTCTACCAATTTTAGCCGCTCTTTTTTTTGTAATAAAGCTACCGAATCCCCGAATATAAATATTTTCGCCAGCTATGAGAGATTGTTTGATTTCCTTGAACATGGTCTCGAGGGTAAACATTACATCCACTTTTGGTATTCCGGTTTTATCTGAAATTTCAGTAATTAAATCTGCTTTTCTCATTGTTAAAAATTTTTATTTTTTATTCTACTGGAAAAGTAATAAATAAAATTGGAAAATGCAATATTATGTACTGATAATCAGGTAGTAATCTTCACGTAAGGCAATATATTTGTTTAATCTCTTTAAATCGAGCAAACACAATGTGGTAGTTGGTGTAAAACAAAAAGCCGGCGAATACTAATTTTACAGACATTTGAGAACTAATGAAAGTTGTTGACCCCAAGAAAAATTTTGTATCCAAGCTTATCAAATGGAACAAAAATGAGAATTTCAGGGAAATGCCCTGGAAAGGAGAAAAAGATCCTTACAAAATCTGGCTTAGTGAAATTATCCTGCAGCAAACGAGGGTTGACCAAGGGTTAGCGTATTACAACAAATTTGTAAAAACGTTTCCAATGGTAAGCGATCTTGCCTTGGCTCCGGAAACCAGGGTCTTTAAACTTTGGGAAGGTTTGGGTTATTACACCCGGTGCAAAAATCTTATTGCTACGGCTACCCATATTCATGAAAATCTGAACGGTCAATTTCCCGATCAATATGAAGATATATTGGCATTGAAGGGTATAGGCCCTTATACTGCTGCTGCTATTGGATCATTTGCTTTTAACCTGCCACATGCCGTGGTGGACGGAAATGTTTTCAGGGTTTTATCCAGATACTTTGGAATTAAAATTCCTGTAGATAGCACAGAGGGTAAAAAAATATTCATTACGTTGGCCAACGAATTACTTGATAAAAAGCAGCCTGGCACGTATAATCAATCAATCATGGATTTTGGTGCCATCATCTGTAAACCACAATTGCCTTTATGTAGTAATTGTGTGCTGAACGAACATTGTACTGCTTTTTTTAAGGGAATCGTTCAACAATTGCCAGTAAAAGAAAAGTCAATAACAAAAACATCAAGGTGGTTTTATTACTTGTTGATAGAAGTGGATGATAAAATTTATGTTCGAAAAAGGGGAACCAAGGATATCTGGGAAAATTTGTATGAGTTTATTCTAATAGAAACTAAAGATGCCATTTTATTGGAGAATATGAAAATTGTGCAGGAAATATTGGGGAATGTAGCGTTTGAGCTGTTACAAATTTCACCCATCTACAAGCAATTGTTAACGCATCAAACGATCAGAGGACAGTTTATACGGATAAAAATTAAACAGCGTATATTAATGCAGGGTTACAAAATTGTAAAGAAAAAAGCGTTGCAAAAGCTGCCTTTCCCCAAATATATCAGCAACTATTTAAAAGATAAAAATGTATCTTTAAACTTGTTCTAGGGTAAAAGAATCCAACTTCAAAAAGAATTAATCGTTACAATTATGAGAGGCGTAAATAGGGTAATGTTAATAGGAAATCTGGGTAAAGACCCGGATATGCAATTTTTAGAGGGTAATATCGGGGTAGCTAAATTCTCGTTGGCTACAACAGAAACTTATAAAGACAGAAGTGGTAAATTAATTTCTCAAACAGAATGGCATACGGTGGTTTTGTGGAGAGGTTTGGCCGAGTTGGCACAAAAATATTTGCATAGGGGAAGCCTTGTTTACATTGAAGGCCGTTTAAAAACCCGAAGCTGGGAAGATAAAGACGGTAACAAAAAATTTGCAACGGAGATAGTGGGCGACAATTTAATAATGCTTGATAAGCGAAGTGATGGAACGATCGTTGGTTTACCCAATGAAGGTTTGGAAGGGCTGGGGGATCTGCCTACAGAAGATGATAGTCCCGAAAGATTACCTTTCTAAAAATAATCAGCGTTTCCGGCAAACCGACCGAGCTAAAATTAACTTACGTATAAATAATATTTTTAACAAAAACTGATAGTTTTGGATCATCATTCGATTATTGATTATGCAAGTCATTTGCACTTCACTTTACTCGCAATAACGGCTGCAGATTCTGCTGTACTTATTTTTTTAGCCATAATATTATTTTCTATTTCGTTTTTGGTAGCTGGATCAGAAGTTGCGTTTTTCTCACTCACCTATAAGGATATCAACATGCTTAAAACGAAGCAACAGCCTGCTTTTAAGCGCATTGTTACTTTGTTGGAAGAACCCAAAATTTTACTGGGTTCAATGTTAATAGCAAACAGTTTTGTAAATATTGGTATCATTATTATCTCCAATATTTTAATGGATGGGATACTGGAACCTTTTCAATTGGCAGCCTGGATTAATTTCTTAATAAAGGTATTTTCTGTCACTTTCTTGTTGTTGCTCTTTGGAGAAGTGTTGCCAAAGGTTTGGGCTACCCATCACAAGGTTTGGTTTGCTTCAACGGCATCTTTGATCATTGAAATTTTTAACAGCGTTTTTTACAGATTTAGCAAAAGGTTGGTGGGATTGAGTGATGGGATTGAGCGGAAATTTTCGCCACACAGCTCGTCTATGCTGGATAATAGTCAACTGGACTATGCCATAGATTTGCTGCCGGAAAACGAGGCTACAATGGAAGAAAAGCAAATTCTAAAAGGTATCAGAAAATTTAGTGATACCACCGTTAAGCAAATTATGCGCACCCGGCTTGATGTAAGCGGTATTGAGCACAGTAGTACATTTGATGATGTTATAAAAAAAGTGGAAGAGTTACATTACTCCCGTTTACCTGTTTACCACAATAATCTGGATGAAATGAAGGGGATGCTGCATACAAAGGATTTGTTGCCGCATGTGAATGCCAGCAAAGTTGAAAATTACGATTGGCATAGTTTAATGCGGCCCACATATTTTGTACATGAGCAAAAGCTGATAGAAGATTTATTACAAGAATTTAGAAATCGTCGGATTCACTTTGCTGTGGTAGTAGATGAATTTGGAGGCACTTCCGGAATAGTAACCCTTGAAGATATCATGGAGGAAATTATTGGTGATATCCAGGATGAATTTGATGATGAGGAAAGTGCGAATAAAAAAATAGATGATTACACTTACATTTTCGAAGGAAAAACAATGATCAATGATGTTTGTAGAATAATCGGATTGCCAGGCGACACTTTCGAAAGGGTGCGTGGCGATAGTGATTCTTTGGCTGGCCTTGTACTTGAAATTGCCGGTGAATTTCCACAGATTGATGAAGAAGTGGTGAGTGGCGATTTCACATTCATCCCTTTGGCGATTAATAAAAACAGGATTGATAATGTAAAAGTGGTAATCCGACAAAGTATCGCAATCGTATAATTTTATTTCACGTAGCAGGGCCAATTTAATTGATTCTTATTATGTATAAAGCAGTTATCTCTAAAAAGTATTTCTCTTTTTTCTTTCTTTTCTTTTCTTCTATTTCACTTCTCCTTTTTTCATGCAACTCACCGTACGTTTCAAAAAAAAGAGGCTATTTCAACATTGAGCTTCCAAAACGAAGTTACCAGCAATTTGCCCGGGAAGGGTTCCCTTACAGCTTTGAATACCCTGCGTATGCCAACATAATAAAAGACACTACTTTTTTTGATACCAATCCAGAAAATCCTTACTGGGTTAACATCGATTTTCCCCAGTTTCATAGCAGGATATTTTTGAGTTACAAAATTATTGGAGGTAAGGCGTTGTATAAAATAAAACAATCCGATGGTACTTACAAAGATTCGCTGGGTACCAATTATTTCGACAAAATAGTAAATGATGCTTTCACCTTGACCAACAAAAATAATGTAGTGTCAAATTCCATTAATGATAGTTTGATTCATACCTCCAATGGCATAAGCGGCGTTTTCTTTAAAGTGGGTGGTAATGCAGCTACTTCCAAGCAATTTTTTTTAACGGATACAGTCAAAAATTTTATTCGGGGGGCGTTGTATTTTGATGTTGTCCCAAATGCTGATTCCCTAAAGCCTGTTCAGGATTTTTTACAGGTAGACATGGACCACATCATTAACACGTTTAAATGGAGGAATTGAGAGATTCAGTTTATGATGTTCAATCTGCGGAGATTTGATAATGATGTACAGAATTTCTTTTTAGGGCCGGATGTTCAAGTCAATTTTTGTTGCAATATTTCTCACTTCCAACATTTACACTGACTTAAGAGGGAAGTTTGCGATAGCCCGGAGGTGATTTTTACAGCGTAAAATTTGTGATCTATTCAATGATCAATAATTTTAAACCTGTCTAAGCCTTTGTTAGTATTTTTGCAACTTGTATGATAGTAATAGATAACAAATTAGTAAGCAACGAAATTATTGAAGAACAATTTGTGTGCGACCTGAATAAATGCAAGGGTGGTTGTTGTGTGGATGGTGAAGCAGGGGCCCCTCTTGCTATGGACGAACTGGAAAATTTAAATGAGGTGTATGAAGCAGTACTTCCTTACCTGGATGAAGAAAATAAAAGAGAACTGAAGAAACAAGGAAGGTACGTTTATGATAAGGAATTTGGTTGGGTAACTCCAACGATAGAAAGTAAAGTTTGTGTATATGGGATTAAGGATAGCAATGGAATTGTTAAATGTGGTATTGAGCAGGCATTCAATGATGGGAAGGTAAATTGGAAAAAACCAATTAGCTGTCATTTGTTTCCTATAAGGGTTAAAGTGAGCAAGAATAAGCAAACAGAATATGTAAATTATGAACCAAGAGAAGATCTTTGCAGCGCAGCATGCACACTTGGTAAAAAATTAAAAGTACCCGTATATGTTTTTTTAAAAGACGCCCTACTTAGAAAATATGGCACTGAATTTTACGAAACATTGGATGCTACCGCAAACCATATTGCAGACGGTAAATTGGCTGATAAGAAATGATTGGCGAGTGACAATTGGCGACTTCCTCCTGCAATCAATAACAACAATTAATAATGGAATTATAACATGTCTGTCTAAGTCGGATAGACTAACAAACTACAAATGAAAAGAGTACTAATTTTTGCGAATCTCGTTTTGCTGATTTTGATTTCTTCCTGCTCTGTTAACAGGGCTAAAGTTGACAACAGCCTTAAAAAATATTTTGATGAATATAAAGTTGAAGGATGCTTTACTTTTTTCAATAATGCGGATGGTAAGGTAACCGTTTATAATATGGCGTTGGATACGATGCGCTTTACACCGGCTTCTACTTTCAAAATTGTAAACTCATTGATTGGCCTTGAGATTGGAAGAATAACAGATGAAAAAATGGTGATTAAATGGGATGGCATAAAGCGATGGAATGAAGAATGGAACAAGGATCTTTCAATGGAAGATGCCTTTAAAGTAAGCTCAGTTCCTTACTACCAGGAAGTAGCAAGGCGCATTGGAAAAGACACCATGCTACATTGGCTTGACAGTATGCAGTATGGCAATATGAAAATTGGCACACGCATTGATAGCTTTTGGCTCGATAATAGCTTAAAAGTTTCGCCCGATGAGCAGCTTGGCTTGGTAAAGCGTTTGTATTTTGATCAGTTGCCTTTTCAAAAACGTACCCACCAAATTGTTCGGGATATGATGACACAAGAGGATAATACATTGTTTACATTGGCCTACAAAACAGGGCTGGGCTTTGATGAAAACAATAACGCAATTGGCTGGATTGTTGGCTGGGTTGAAGAAAACAAACATCCTTATTTTTTTGTAACACTCGTGAAATCTGGAGACAAAAATATTGATATGAAAACAGTTCGCTTAAATATTACAAAGGGGATACTGAAGCAGTTAGGCTTCTTTGAAGGAAAGATGTAACAGAAAACCCATTTAAGTTAATCACAATCCTCTTAACACCCAATTTGTAAAGATTAAGATTGAAACAATGATGTTGAAGTAAAAATAATTAGACGTCGTTTAACAATTCAATTCAGTATAGGATTTTATGATCCAGTTTCAACATATCGAATACTTACTCGGGTTACTTGCAATTCCGCTGATGACGGCATTGTTTTTTCTCGTGATTCGCTGGAAGAAAAAGACTATCAAAAAAATTGGCGATCCTGCATTGGTGAATCAATTGATTCGTGATTACAGTCCTTCAAAATTTTCCCTCAAGTTCATTTTATTTACGCTGGCTTTTACTATCGGAGTAATTGCGCTGGCAAACCCCCGAATGCCAATGGGCACCAGCAGTGTAAATCGAAATGGTATAGATGTGATGATTGCGCTGGATGTAAGTAAGAGTATGCTGGCGCAGGACGTAAAGCCAAACAGGCTGGAACGAGCCAAGCAAATTATATCAAAACTAATTGATAAATTGCCCGAAGACCGAATAGGTATTGTTGTATTTGCGGGCAGAGCATATCTGCAAATGCCACTTACCACAGATCACGCAGCAGCTAAAATGTATCTCTCCTCTGCTACTCCCGATGTAGTGCCAACGCAGGGTACAGTGATAGGCGATGCATTGAAAATGTGCTTTGCTGCTTTTAACGTTAAAGAAAAAAAATACAAGTCGATCATCCTAATCAGTGATGGAGAAGATCATGATGAAAATGCGGTTACGTTGGCAAAAGCACTGGCCGACGAAGGTGTGATGATCAATACAATTGGTATTGGTTCGCCAGAGGGAGCGATGATTGTGGATGCAGAAACAAATGAAGTAAAACGGGATGAAACAGGAAACCCGGTGATTACAAAATTGAATGAAACCGAATTGAAAAATATAGCAGCGAATAGTAACGGAATTTATCAGTTGTTCTCAAATTCGGATGATGTAGTATCGCAACTGGAAAAGCAACTAAAAGGAATGGGGCAAAAGACGATCAAAGAAAACTCACTCGTAAATTACCAGAGCTTTTTCCCATGGCTGCTGGCAATTGTTTTATTGATTTTATTAGCTGACTTTTTGATTTCAGAAATAAAACCGTTTAAAAAAAATACAATGCAGAAAACTAAAGCCAGAATTGAACCAATTGCATTTTCATTTTTTTTGACGTTACTTTTCTCTACAACCTTTGCCCAGAATGATGAGCAACTAATAAAAAAAGGAAACGAGGCTTACAATAAAAAGCAATATGATATTGCCCGTGATAATTATAAAAAAGCAAGTGAAAAAAATCCGGGCAACCAAAAGGCGCCTTTCAATTTGGGCAATGCACTTTATAAAAGTGAAATGCCTGAAGATGCTTTGATAGCTTATGATGCGTCAATAGAAAATAGCAAGTTGCCCGCAGAAAAATCAGGAGCCTTTTACAATAAAGGAGTTGTACTGCAGAATAGTAAAAAGATACCTGAATGCATTGATGCGTATAAGAATGCCCTCCGGCTCAACCCAAGGGATGAAGATGCCCGTTTGAACCTGCAGAAAGCCTTGAAGCAACAGCAGCAACAAAAAGAAAAAGACAATAAAGATCAAAAGAAGCCAAAAGAAGATCCCTTAAAAAAAGACCAGCAGAAGCAACAGGAAAACAAGGACAATGATTTACCAAAACCTAAGCCTTCTAAAATGACGAAGAAGGAAGCTGAAGAAAAACTAAAAGCTTTATTGCAGCAGGAAAAAAAGTTACAGGATAAACTACGAAAAGTAAATGCCACCTCTCCTGAAAAGCCTGAAAAAGATTGGTAAATTTTTGCATCTTTGCATGACAAAATTACACCATGAAGAACTTGAAATTTCTGCTTGCATTTATAATGGCCGCTGTTTTATCTTCCTGCCTTGATACCGAAGAAAAAATCGTTTTAAATGACGACAATTCCGGCATTTACTCCATGACGCTGGATATGGGTAGAATGTTGTCCATGGTGGCTTCTATGGGAGGCGATAAAGCAGAAACGGAAAAAGTAAAAGAAAAAAAAGACACCATAGTTTACCTGAAAGACATGGTGAATTCTGCAGACAATTTAAGTCCCGAAGAAAAGGCGATTTACCAAAATGCAGTGATCAGTGTAAAAATGGATGAAGGTAAAAATGAAATGAAGATTGTAATGAGTTCACCTTTTAGTAATGCTGCTGGTTTAATGGAAATAAAGAAAAATTTCACCACAGTATTAAATAAGTTGAAAGCATTTGAAAAGGCGTCTGGTGAGCAAGCAAAAACTGAAGAAGATGGAGGTGAAATGAAAATGGATGCTACATCGGCTAATCCGGTCGAAGACCAGTTTACTTTTATGGTAGGCCAGGGGTTAATATCGAATGGTATCACCAATATCCAGGCTTTTAAAGATAAGATAGCAAAAGATTCAACACTCGGTAAGATGAGTCAAATGACAGCTATGATGGGAGATATAAATTATCGGACCATCATCGTTTTACCAAAAACCGTTAAAAAATATGATGGCCCTGGCAGCACCATTACTGATGATAAAAAAACACTTCATTTTGTAACTACGCTCACAGAGATGATGGAACATCCTGAAAAAGTTTCTTACAAAGTAGAATATTAACGGCGAAGGTAAATATCCGCTAAAAGGAAATTGTCACAACTTTAATGATCATCCTTTATTAGACAAAATCAGTGTAAAAGACATTTTGTAACATTTTGAAATGTTGCCAACCATATCCCTCACTTTTTGTTTTTAAAACTTTAGTAATTCAAAATTTATGCAATTGTACTGTGAATCATTGACGGAATATAAACGCCTCAAAACAAGAGAAGTAAAAATCGGCAACCTGTTATTAGGTAATAACCATCCGATTCGTGTTCAAACCATGACCACAACAGATACCATGGATACCATTGCTACCGTTGAGCAAACCATCCGTTGTATTGAAGCAGGAGCAGAGTTGGTTCGAATAACAGCACCATCCAAAAAAGAAGCGGAAAATTTATTGAATATAAAAAACGAACTGAACCGCCGTGGATATTTTGTTCCGTTAGTGGCTGATATCCATTTTACGCCCAATGCTGCGGAAATTGCTGCAGCTATTGTTGAAAAGGTAAGAGTAAATCCCGGCAACTATGTGGACAAGAAAAAATTTGAACAAATTGATTATACCGACGCAGAGTATGCAGAAGAGATTGAACGCATCAGAGAGCGATTTACACCGTTGGTTAAAATCTGCAAAGAGCATGGCACTGCCATGCGCATTGGTACCAATCATGGTTCATTAAGTGACCGCATCATGAGTCGATATGGCGATACTGCAATGGGGATGGTGGAAAGTGCGATGGAGTTTCTGCGCATTGCACGCATTGAGGATTATCACAATATTATATTGAGTATGAAAAGCAGTAACCCACTTGTAATGGTGCAGGCATACAGGTTATTGGTGAATCACATGATAGATGAATTTGGCGAATGTTATCCGTTGCACTTGGGTGTAACAGAAGCAGGAGATGGTGAAGAAGGACGAATAAAGTCGGCCATTGGAATTGGAGCCTTGCTGGAAGATGGTATTGGTGACACCATTCGGGTAAGCCTAACCGAAGATCCCGAATTGGAAATTCCTGTTTGTCTGGATATTGTGAAACGTTACACCAAGCAGCGTCTATCCAGTGTAAACAACCATGCAATTCCATTTATTGAAAAGCTTCCCTATTCTCCTTTTGAATATAAGCGAAGAGAAACGTTTGAAGTAAGTAATATCGGTTATAGGCAGGTACCGGTAGTGATTGCAGATCTTAGTAAAATAGAAAAAATTACAACGGCCCACCTGCAATCGGTTGGTTATACCTATAATGAAGCCACCGATAAGTGGGCGATTAGTGATTTGGCTGCTGATTATATTTTCACCGGTAATCAAATACTTGATTTCGCATTGCCAGGAACTGTGAAAGTAATTGTATATCCTGCCACCTGGCAATTGGCAGCCGATAAAACCACCTATTTCCCCATATTTGAAGATAGTGGTTACGTAGATGCTGAGTCCATTTCAGATCAGTTAAATTTTGTGATGATTGATTGCTTTAGCGATCACACAGCCATCAATGATTTTACGTATTTGGATGAGCTGGCAAATGATCCCAAAGTGGTGCTTTGCCTTAGTTCAACTAATATTCTTGCGATGCATGCGGTAAGAAGAATGATGCTGGAATTAATAAATCGGGTCATTAAAAATCCGGTTATCTTCATTACTGATAGCAATTGGTCAACAGCCGATGAGCATCTCATTCACCATGCAACCGAAACAGGCGCATTATTTTTAGAAGGAATGGGAGACGGTATCTGTTTGGGGATGTCGTTAAAAGCGTATAAGGATGCAGCCAATATAGCTGTGAGTGGAAGAAATTATAGTGCAAATGCTTCGGTAGAGCAGTTTATCAATAATACCAGTTTTTCAATATTGCAGGCTACCCGTACAAGGATTTCAAAGACCGAATACATCAGTTGCCCAAGTTGTGGCCGCACACTATTCGATCTTCAGGAAACCACTGCAAAAATCAGGAGTGTAACCAATCATTTAAAGGGCGTTAAAATTGCCATCATGGGATGTATTGTAAATGGTCCGGGCGAGATGGCCGATGCTGATTTTGGTTATGTAGGAAGTGGTGTAGGAAAAATTACTTTGTATCGGGGTAAGGAAGTGGTAAAAAGAAATATAGAAAGTGCAATTGCAGTGGATGAGCTGATCATTTTATTAAAAGAGAGCGATGCATGGGTAGATGTTCCAGAATAAAATATTCAAACGGGTGCTGTGTAAAGAATAAAATGACGGTTCAATTTGTGACCCGATAAATCGGGGGGCAATTGTGAATGGTCAATTGTCAAGGTTTAAATATTGACCATTGACCATTCACACTTAACTTGACACTAGCAATTTTGCTTACTAACATTTAATATTAATTCAATCGTAAAAAATTATGCAAACAGATTTCCTGGTAATCGGCAGCGGGATAGCAGGGTTAACCTATGCTTTAAAAGTAGCACAAGATTGCCCGGATAAGAAAATTACGATCATTACCAAAACGCAAAGCGACGAAACCAATACCAAATATGCACAAGGTGGAATTGCGGGGGTGATGGATTTTGATAAGGATAGTTTTGACAAACATATCGAAGATACGTTGATTGCAGGTGACGGATTGTGCAACAGAGAAGTAGTTGAAATTGTGGTAAGGGAAGGGGTGGAACGAATAAAAGAAATCATTGAATGGGGGGCCAATTTTGATAAAGATAAAGAGGGTGACTATGCATTGGGCCGTGAAGGTGGACATAGTGAATTCCGAATATTGCATCACAAAGACGTAACCGGAAAGGAAATGGAAAGAGCGTTACTGGAAGCAATCAGCCGAAAATCCAATATCAGTTTATTAAGTCATTGCTTTGTGCTTGATATCATTACACAACATCATCTTGGTTTTTTGATTACTAAATCCACTCCGGATATTGAATGCTATGGTGTGTATGTTTTAAACCTGAATTCAAATAAGATAGAAAAAATATTATCATCCGCCACTTTGCTTGCAACGGGTGGTAACGGGCAGGTATATCGCACTACTACCAACCCTGCTATTGCAACCGGCGATGGTGTGGCAATGGTGTATCGTGCAAAAGGACGAATTGAAAACATGGAGTTTATCCAGTTTCATCCAACAGCATTGTATGAGCCTGGTGTGCGTGGACACAGTTTTTTAATAACAGAAGCCGTTCGGGGCGACGGCGGTATTTTGCGCAATCACAATGACGAAGCTTTTATGGAACGGTATGATGAACGAAAAGATCTTGCACCAAGAGACATCGTAGCAAGGGCCATTGATAATGAGATGAAGATAAATGGTACAGAGCATGTGTACCTTGACTGCAGGCATTTCACGAAAGAAAAATTCATTGAACATTTCCCGAATATCTATGACAAATGCCTCAGCATTGGGATTAATATCACCAAACAAATGATACCGGTAGCCCCAGCAGCCCATTATAGTTGTGGTGGAATTAAAACCGATGAACGGGCAAGAACTTCTATCAAAAATTTATATGCAGCAGGCGAATGTGCCTCTACAGGTTTGCATGGAGCCAATCGACTGGCAAGTAATTCTTTGCTGGAGGCAATGGTGTTTGCACACCGGGCTTTCAAGCATTCGGTACAAAGCATGAACAATGCACAACTTGCGGATGAACTAGCGGCTAGTTCTAAAAAGAAGTTGGATGCATCACAAGTTCCTGGCTGGAGAACAGAAGGTACCAATGTTCCAAAGGAAATGATCCTGATTACACAAAGTGTAAAGGAATTGAAATTGCTGATGAGTGATTATGTAGGTATTGTTAGAAATAATGAAAGATTACAAAGGGCCATGAAGCGGCTGGATTTATTGTATGAAGAAACAGAAGCCCTATACGAAAAAACAGCCGTGTCTCCACAATTGTGTGAGTTGAGAAATATGATTACTGTAGCTTATTTAATAGTAAAGTGTGCTGAATTCAGACATGAAAGCAGGGGCTTGCATTTTAACACTGATTATCCTGCAAAAAGTACAATGGTTCAAAATATTGCAATTTAGTAAGGTAGTTGAGCTGGCCTTCGGCGGATTTTTTTTTAAATTAAATCGAAAATGTGATGGATGGCATCGCTGTAAATATAGCTTTTTAGCGTTGCGTTTGGCCACCGTAATTACTCCTTATAGTTAGTTTTCTTCCTGGTGGTTGTAAGGTATTTTAGTTTTGAGATGCTATAAGCATTGATTTTCAGACATTTTTCTGTCTGTAAATAACGGAATCTAAGTAAGGCAGCCGATCTTAGTAATCTTTACCTTTGCAGTATGTATTTTCTGGTTTATGGCTTTTTATACCTTGCTTCATTGCTGCCATTTTTTATTTTATACCTGATAGGCGACTTTATTTATGTTCTGATGTATTATGTGTTAGGGTATAGAAAACAAGTGGTGGTGGCAAACCTTTTGCTGGCTTTTCCGGAAAAAACATTGGCTGAAAGGGAACGGATTGCATCTCAGTTTTACAAAAATTTCGTAGATACTTTCATAGAAACCATTAAGCTGTTGTCTATGACGGAGACTGAATTTGACAAAAGGTGTACGGGGGATATAAGCCAGATTAGAGCGGCAGTCGCAAGGGGTAGAAGTATTCAATTAATTGGAGGACACCAGTTTAACTGGGAGTTTGCAAATCTTTTTTACAGCAGGCATATTGGTATTCCTTTTATTGGTGTATTTGCGAATGTAGAGAATAAAGTTTTTAACCGTATTTATCATAAATTCCGGTCAAAATATGGTAGCATTTTAATTCCCAATTCATCGTTTCAGCGACAAATGATTGAGCTGATGAAGCACCAATATTCCATTATTTTATTGGCTGATCAAAATACGGATCCAGGCAAAGCATACTGGCTGAATTTTTTCGGTGAGCCAGTTCCCTTTGTAATTGGACTGCATCGAACTGCTGTAAAAAATAAACCGGTGCTGGTATATTATGATTGTCAAAAGTTAAAAAGAGGTCTTTACCATTTTGCAGTAAGTGAAATAGTGGAGCAACCGGAAACATATACTCCTGAAGGATTGGCCCTGAAATATAGAGATTTTCTTGAAAGGATTATTCGCAATCAACCCGAAAATTATTTATGGAGCCACCGAAGATGGAAACATGTGTACAATGAAACCTATCAGAAACAATGGATTGATAGGTAGTGATTATACGTGTGAGTGGAAGTTTTTTCCTTGTAATTTAGATTTACATCTTGACTGATCATCTGTGTTACCATAACCAACAAACAATGTAACACAATTGCAAAGGCTTAATTGAATAAAAAATGCAATTATACAAACAGGCAGATGCGTAGTAAAAAAAGCATTTTCACTCCACATTACTTCGCAACACTTCAGTTAGTTTAACACACTTGGGTCCTTCACAACCTTGATGGTTTTCTCGTCTTTTATTTTATCCCAACCACCTACTACATTTCTTAAATTATGAAGTCCATGACTTTTCATTAGTGAGCATGCAATAACACTCCGGTAGCCGCCCCCACAATGAACGTATAAGTTTTGGTTATCTTCAAAATCCGCAATCAATGCTACATCCGTCATCTCATTCAAAGGCATGTTGATTGCTCCCTTTACATGGCCCTCCGCAAATTCAGTTTCTCTTCTAACATCTACCACCTGCAAATTGGTATCGTGTGGAATATCCATTGCCAGCTCATCCGATTCTACATCAATGATCATATCCACTTTTTCTCCTGCCTCTTTCCATGCATCAAAACCTCCTTTCAAATATCCTTCTATTTTATTAAAACCAACCCTTGCCAACCTCACAATTGTTTCCTCTTCTTTTCCTGGCTCGGTAATCAGAAGCATAGGTTTGGCGAAGGATAAAATACTACCAGCCCATTCTGCAAAGCGTCCTTCGAGACCGATGAACAGGCTTCCGGGTACAAAGCCTTTTGTGAAATTATCTGCATGCCTGGTATCCAATACTGTTTTATCATCTTTCATTTCGCTTTTAAATGCGGCAACGGTTAATGGGATCAGCGCTTTTGATTTTACCAGGTCGAGGCTGTCATATCCTTCCTGATTAATTTTCGCATTCACCAGAAAATAATTGGGAGCATCTGCTAAATCTTTGGTAACAGCTTTAATAAACGCCTCTTTCGTTTGTGGTTGCAATGCGTAGTTGTTTTGTTTCTCCTCACCGATTGTACTAAAGGTATTTGGGCCCATATTTTTACCACAACTGCTTCCGGCTCCATGCGCAGGGTACACCAAAATGTCATCTACCAATGGCAAAATTTTCTGTTGGATGGTGTCATACAGAATCCCAGCTAGCTCTTCTGTACTCATGTTGCCACTGCTTAAATCTGGCCTGCCTACATCCCCCACAAATAATGTATCACCAGTAAAAAGAGCATGGCTTTTATTGTTTTCATCTTTTAATAAATAGCAACTACTTTCGATGGTATGGCCAGGTGTATGCAATACTTCAATCGTTGTTTTTCCTAACTTAAATTCCTCCCCATCTTTTGCAATGTGAACAGGAAAACTTGTTTTTGTTGCAGGACCAAAAACAATGGGAGCACCTGTAGTGCTGCTCAGATCAAGATGGCCACTTACAAAATCTGCATGAAAATGTGTTTCGAAGATATATTTTATGGTAGCCTTTCTTTCCGTTGCAATTGCAATGTATTCTTCAATATCTCTTAACGGATCTACTACTGCCGCTTCACCTTCACTTTCAATGTAATAGGTTGCTGCACTCAGGCATTTGGTATATAATTGTTGTATGTACATGCTTATTATTTTTTCTGGTTGCAAATGTAAAAAACAAAAAGCGGATGTTATTACAACATCCGCTTTAATACTTTTTAAATGTAGATTTTAGGCAACGAGGTCGTTAACAAATCCGCTGATCTCATCAATTCTTTTGTGATTGATGATATAGAAAATAAACTTACCGTCACGTTGAGTGGTTACAATACCCGCTTTTCTCAAAATAGCAAGATGCTGGGAAGCAACGGATTGCTCCAGTTTAAGCCTTACATAAATTTCTGTAACAGTAATTTTCTTTTCTTCCTCTATCAACTTTATCAATTGCTGACGCAACTTGTGGTTGAGTGCCCTTAAAATTAAGGCTGCTTTTTTTACGCTGTAGTAATCGATTTTAATGGTGCCCATTTTTGTAGAGTGTTGCAAACTTACATCTTGCCTCTTAGTGGCGGTGTCATTTGTCATAGATATTTAATTTTATTTGTGCCACACAAAGATACAAATCAATTTATATACATTATAATTGAATTGTTTTATTTAAAAATAAAAAGCCTTTACAGGCAATCAATTATTTGGAGACTAAACCTTGAAAAAATTCTTTCAGATAGAGGGGCTCAAAATAAGCAAGGTTAACAAATTCATTTAGTTCAAATTTATGATGTGCTAATTTACTCATTGCCAGTACATTGTTAAAGGCGCTCGCGAACAAAGCGTTTTCATGCCGGGAAATGGCTTCCCATTTTTTTGCACCGTTTCCAAAAAAGAGGATTTTATTTTTTAACAGCCCGTTGGCAAAACTATTTTCACTTAATACCATGGCACAGGGCGAAATTTCGGTTTGGAGGTTTTGATCATATAATGCAGTAAAAACTTCCATCCGCCTTGCATCTATCATGGGGCAAAAAAGAAACGGACTGTTGGCATAGGTTATCTTGGTTTCCAATATGGCAGCAAATGCCAATATCTCTAATGTTCCAATGCCAATCAATGGTTTATTAAGGGCATAACATAAACCTTTTGCACTGGCCATCCCAACTCTTAAGCCGGTGTAGGAACCCGGCCCGGCTGATATTCCAACAGCATCTATTTTTGTTATAGATACTGAAGCCCTTTTAAGAAGTCTTTGGATCGCAGGCTGCAAAAATCCTCCATGATCCTTTTGTTCTGTATTGGAAACAGAAGCAATGATTTCGCCATCTTTTGCTATACTTACATGGGCAGTGTCTATTGCTGTATCTATATTTAAAATTAAACTCATGCGGTTAAAGCTGCTTTTAATAATAGGGCGGGTAAATAGCTTTTATCTTGAATGCTCATTTTTTGTAAAAGTGTAAAGATTTTATTTACTCCAATTAAAGCTGCCCATTCAAAAGGGCCATACGGATAATTGGTACCTAACTTCATGGCAATATCAATTTCTTCAGTTGTGCTGACGTTGTCCTCCAGTGCAAAGTAAGCTTCATTTACAATCATGGCGATTATTCGTGCAGATACAAATCCGGGTTCATCAGGCACCTCAATTGTGTTTTTCCCCAACGCCTTCAGAACGTCCTGAACAGGCTTATTGATGCTACCTGCAACTTCCCAGGTATTGCGTGCTAAAAAGCCATTCCACCCATTGATGCGAACCACATTGGGGGCAGCATCCATTTCTTTGAGGGTTGTGCAAACAGCATTGATAAAAGTCGGTTTGGAATCAAAATAAAAATCTGTCTTCAATTCTCCCTGTAATAACAAGCAGGCATCGATATCTGGCGCAATGTTTTCCATGCTTGCTATTCTATAATAATTAACCTGTTCGCTAGCTGTATTTATTTCTTTCCACTGGCGGTCATTTGCCAGAACAGCAATTTTCATTTGATTTTTTTTTACAAAAATAGGTGGTTGATAAAAGATATATTTGCATTTCCTAAAAGAAAAGATTTTACAATGAGTAAGCAGATTATCAATACCGTTAATGCCCCTGCACCTATTGGACCCTATAACCAGGCTGTAAAAACAGGCAATTTATTATTTGTATCCGGACAAGTGGCGCTAAAGCCAGGTAGCAACGACTTTGCCAATGCCGATATCATTGAAGAAACACATCAGGTAATGCAAAACCTGAAATCAATTTTAGCAGAAGCTGGTATGGACTTTAGCAATGTGGTTAAAACAACGATCTTTTTAAGTGATATGGATTTGTTTGGAGATGTGAACGTGATTTATGCTAAATATTTTGAAGGTGATTTTCCTGCCAGGGAAACCGTTGCAGTTAAGGGGCTTCCTAAAAATGCGAATGTGGAGATCAGCGTTATTGCAGCAGGGTAACAGCCTTTTTGAGTCAAAATATTCTTGTAACAAAGTACCTGGTGACCTTGAATTTAAGATTGCATTTTGATATTTGTTTTGTATCATTTTGCCGATACATTTATTATTACCCGGTGCAAAACTTAGAATGGTGTTTTTACTTTTTATTTTTGTAATAAATCAGTTTCTTTGCGTTTGCTGTTTTACTTATCTTTTCTCATCTTTCATTTGTTAAAGCACTTCACAATAAGTGATATTAGCTTCTGTGGATTTGATTGATGCTCTTCAATTGAACACTGTTTCAAATTATAAACGGGAGAACTGTTTAGAAGTTAATTTAGATTCGGAATAACAATCGTTAGTTGTTTATTTTTAGTTGAATCATTCTTATTTCACCTGATTTTTTTAAATATGAGCCATATTTCACCAAAGGTAATCATCACGGCTAAGGCGCATGATATATTGATCACTACTTTGCTCGAAAAGGGCTACGAAGTGCTATACCAGCCCGACATCAGTTATGAAGCTTTAAGTGATCTTATTGAAGATGCGCATGGATTAATTGTAACTACCAGATTAAAAATTGATCAACCTTTAATTGACCGGGCCGAAAAATTAAAATGGATTGGCCGTTTGGGAAGTGGTATGGAATTGATTGACGTTGCCTATGCCAAAAGCAAAGGGATACAATGTGAAAGTAGTCCCGAAGGAAACCGGAATGCAGTGGGTGAGCATGCACTTGCATTGGTGCTGAACCTGCTGAACAAAATCAGTTATAGTTTTGATGAAATTAAACAGGGTAAATGGAACAGGGATTGCAACCGTGGCACAGAACTGGGTGGAAAGACCGTGGGGATTATCGGGTTTGGAAATACCGGCAGTTCTTTCGCCAAGTTATTAGCAGCTTTTGATGTAACCGTTTTAGCATACGATAAATACAAATTTGGTTTTGCGAATGAGTATCTAAAGGAAGCCAGCTTTGAACAGGTTTGCCGCTATGCGGATGTAATTAGTTTTCATGTGCCCCTTACAGTTGAAACTAAGTACATGGCGAACCGGTCATTTTTTAGTTCCTTGCTAAAAAAGCCGGTTTTTATAAACGCATGCCGGGGAGGCGTAACGGATACTGCAGCTCTAATTGAAGGTTTACAGCAAGGAAAAGTTGCAGGAGCTGGATTAGATGTGCTTGAAAATGAAAATCTCGCAAAATTGACAACTTTGCAGCAAGAGCAACTTAGCTATTTAACTGCCCAGCCCAATGTTATCCTTACACCGCATATTGCCGGCTATAGCCATGAGGCATTTTATAAAATGAGTTGCGTAATTCTGGATAAGTTGGGTATTTGATATTTTGTTTATATTTGCACCATCTACAACGCCTTAGGCATATTCCTAAGGCGTTGTATTTTTTTTCTACTTACTATAAAAAGAAATGTTATGAGTGAAACGAATTATGTAAAAAAAGAAACATTTGAGCAAATGAGAGCAGAGCTATATCAAATGAAGAGTGTAGAACGGCCGGCTGCAAGCAGGGCAATTGCCGAAGCACGTGAAAAGGGTGATTTGAAAGAGAATGCGGAATATGATGCCGCTAAAGAAGCGCAGGGGATGCTGGAAGCAAAAATAAAATACCTGGAGGGCGTAATTGCAACTGCACGTATTTTAGACGAAACTAATATTGACATTTCTAAGGTATCTATCTTAACCAGGGTAACAGTTACCAATATGGGCACTAAAAAGAAATCTACTTATCAGATTGTATCTGAAAAAGAAGCGGATCTAAAGCTGAGTAAAATTTCTGTAACCTCTCCGATAGGAAAGGGATTGTTGGGCAAAGTAATTGGTGATGTGACCGAAGTTCAGGTGCCTGCCGGGGTGTTAAAATTTAAAGTAGAAAACATCAGTCTATAATTTATAAACTTTAAATTTTTAGCTTATTCCCAAAGGAATGTGTTTTTTGTTTCGTAATTTAAATCAAATTTTTATCATGACTCTCTTTTCCAAAATAATTGCCGGACATATTCCTTCTTATAAAATTGCTGAAAACGAAAACTTTTATGCCTTTCTTGATACTTGTCCGATGGCCGAGGGCCATGTGCTGATAGTGCCTAAAATTGAAACAGATAAATTTTTTGATCTGCCTGATAATTATTTAGGAGAGCTTTTGGTATTTGCAAAACCCATTGCCCATGCAATTGAGCAATCTTTTGATTGCAACCGCTGTGGTATTAGTGTAAACGGATTGGAAGTGCCTCATGCCCATCTACATTTACTGCCTGTCAATTCCGCAGAAGAAGTAAATTTTACCAATCCTAAATTAAAATTAACGGCTGCAGAGTTTAAGGCGATTCAGGAAAAGATTTTAAAAAACTTTAGTAAAATAAATTTTTAAATCACTTTCCGGACTAGCCCTCTTTATCTGGCAGAAGCTGTGGGCATTATTTTTTTAGCCGCTCTGGATTCTTCTTTAAAAAATCATCCCAGCCATTAACCTTAGCACCGGCAGAAGCCATCACCGAGTTTTCCTGAAAATAATGGCAAACAGCTACTGCCAGTGCATCAGACGCATCAAAGTATTTCGGATCGTCTTTGAAATTTAGCAGACGCTGCAACATTTTTAAAACCTGTTCCTTGCTTGCATTACCATTGCCCGTAACCGATTGTTTTACTTTTTTTGGAGAATATTCTGTTACATCCAGTCCATGCCGCATGGCAGCCGCAATGGCTACTCCCTGGGCCCGGCCCAGCTTGAGCATACTCTGTACATTTTTGCCAAAAAAGGGCGCTTCAATGGCAAATACATCTGGTTTATATTTAATGATTAGTCCGCTTACCGTGTTATAAATGAGTTGTAATTTTTTGTATGGATCGTCTACTTTTCCTGGTTTTAAAACATCCATTTCAAGCAGAGAAATACTATTGCCATGAACGGTTACAAGACCATAGCCCATTACAACAGTTCCGGGATCAATCCCTAAAATTATTTTCGATTTTTTTTGCAAAACATTGGGTATTTGTGTATGTATTTCAGCAATTAAAACGACATAGTTACCGTGTATTAATACCGGTTAACTTTGCATAGCTTCGACTGCCAATACTTTAAGTAAATTATTGGTGGCAAATGTAGTGAAACATCACCTTCCCTATGCTTCCTTGTAGATATGGATAAAAATAAAATATCTGATTTGAGTAAACAACTTAAAATTTTTATTAACTATTTTTTTGGACCCTTGTTGTTCTTTGTATTAACCTGGAGCCTTTACCGCCAAATTATCAACCAGCCGGATCTATCGCAACGATGGGAGCAGATGAGTATTGGCTGGAACAACTGGAAATTTTGGTTGATCATTCTGTTGATGTTTGTAAACTGGGGAATCGAATCAAGAAAATGGCAATTGCTCATCAATCATGTGCAACAATTCACTTTTAGCAAAGCATTTAAATCGGTGTTAGCTGGCTGCAGTGTAACTATGCTTACGCCCAATCGTATAGGCGAATATGGGGGCAGAATTTTGTTTGTAGCAGATGAACATCGGATAAAAGCAATCTCCCTTAGCCTGGTTGGTAGTATCAGCCAGTTATTGGTTACGATGCTAATGGGTTGTATTGGCTTATTATATTTAAGGTTTATTTCACACAATAATAGCAATGCGCTGGCTGTTTTACCTGAATTTTGGGGCGATGTGCTGATTTACATGAGTATTGGGGTAACCTTTTTACTACTATTGTTTTATTTGCGTTTAGGCTGGCTTGTTAGGGTAATGGAAAAATTGCCTGCATTACAAAAAGTAGTCAATCATATCAAAGTTTTGGATGAGTTTAACAATCAAGATCTGGTACAGATTTTAATTTTATCCTTTTTTCGTTACTTGGTATTTGTTTTGCAATACGTGTTGATGTTACAGGTGATGCAAATAAATATTCCGGTTGGATTATGTTTCTGGTTGATGACAGTTTTCTACCTGGTGATGGCAGTAGCACCTTCCATTGGCTTTATAGAATTACCAGTACGGGTAAGCGCAAGTTGGGTCATTTTTAAATTGTACACCACCAACCAGTTAGGATTAAGCACAGCTTCATTGGGTATTTGGATGATTAATCTGGTAGTGCCAGCCGTAATTGGGAGTTTATTAATTTTGAGTATTAAAATAGTGAAAGAAAGATGAATATTTTTATTAAGGCAGGTGTTTTATTGATCGGGCTTTCGGCATTTAGCCAACAAGGACAGCCGCCTTCGGATGTATTTTGCGGGGTAAAGAATACCGCTTTTAAGGACGGAGAAGTAATCACTATGAAAGTTTTTTATAATTCACTGGGTATGTACCTTGGTGCAGGCGAAGCCACGTTTACAACGAGTTTGGAAAGATTCAATGGAAAGCTGGTGTATCATTGTGTTGGTGAAGGTAAATCCTATGCTTTCTTTGATAATTTTTTTAAAGTTAGAGATCGGTATGAAACCTTTATTGATACTTCCACCATGCAGCCCATCAAATTTATCCGGAATGTAGATGAAGGAGGGCATAAAATATACAACAATGTAACCTTCAACCATCCGGCAGGAACCGCTGTTAGTACGCATGGTGTTTTCAAAACTCCCAATTGTATCCAGGATGTAATGAGTTCGATCTACTATGCCCGTAATATTAATTTTGATAAATATAAACCAGGCGATAAAATTCCGTTTGATATGTTTTTAGATGATGAAGTATATCATTTATACATTCGCTATATCGGTAAGGAAAATGTAAAAACACGGTATGGAAAATTCAGAGCAATCAAATTTAAACCATTGCTTATTAAAGGAACGATGTTTGAAGGTGGCGAAAAAATGACAGTATGGGTGAGTGACGACCCCAACCATGTAATACTTCGTGTGGAAAGTGCCATCGCCGTTGGAAGCGTTAAAGTGGATATGTATGGCTATAAAAACCTTCGTTACCCATTAACTTCTTTAATAGGCATAAGGTAATTGGTATTAAAGTTCACTTAGCTTAAAAATATCGTTGGACCGAATACCCTTCTCTGTGTTTTGAAGTGTGCAGCATTCATTTACGGGATCGTGTTCAAAAAATAATACTGCATTTTGTTCTGCAGCCCAGGTAAGAAATACCTTTTTCTCTTTTAGTGTTGTAAGTGGAATCATATCGTATGCCATTACATAAGGTAATGGAATATGTGCAATGGAGGGTAAAAGATCTGCTACAAATACAATCGTTTTACCATTGTAATTTATTACCGGCAACATCATCGCATCCGTATGGCCGTTTACAAATGTGAACGAAAGATCGTTAATAATTTCAGAGGGTTGAATAACCAATGCGCTATTGGTATTTTCACTGGCAGTTGGCGGAACTTCCACCATTTTTAGCTGGCCGCTTTCTTTAATTGGAAGAATATTTTCTTTTAAAAAACTTGCTTTTTCCCGGTAGTTGGGTTGCGTGGCCCATTGCCAGTGGTTTTCATTGCTCCAATAGGTTGCATATTTAAAGGCGGGCATCAATTTGTCGCCCACCCTTATAATGCTGCCACCGCAATGATCAAAGTGCAGATGGGTCAATATTACATCTGTGATGTCATCTTTTGTAAAACCAAATTGGGCAAGAGAAGTATCCAGTGTATCATCTCCATGAAGGTAATAATGACCAAAAAACTTCGCATCCTGTTTATCACCCATTCCATTATCGATTAATATTAATTTGTTACCAGCTTCAATTAATAAACACCTGAGTGCCCAACTACACATATTGTTTTCATCAGCCGGGTTTAGTTTATTCCAAATGCTTTTGGGTACCACTCCAAACATTGCTCCGCCATCTAACTTGAAATGACCGGCATTAATAGAATATAATTTCATACAATAAGATATTAAATTTTTTGCTGTAAAGCCCTTTGTTTAACCAATGTGAAAATTAACAGCACAAAGCCAAGGATAAAAAAGATAACCAGTGATAAGATGGAATTGCGGATAGTACTGATGCCTTCAATAAATCCAAAAGTAAAAAGCCCGATTACGATGGCAATTTTTTCGGTAACATCATAAAAGCTGAAGAAGGAAGCGGTATCTTTTGTCTCGGGCATTAATTTACTATAGGTAGACCGGCTGAGCGATTGGATGCCTCCCATCACCAAACCTACCAGCGAGGCAATGATATAAAAATGAGTTTCTGTAGTAATAAAATAGCCTGCAATACACACGCCAATCCAGAGCAATACGGTTAGGAGCAGCACCTTAATATTTCCAAATTTTGCGGATAATTTAGACATGCCAAGTGCTCCGATGATGGCCACTATTTGAATAATAACTGCAGTGATGATTAGTTTTTCATTGGGTAGTTTCAATTCTTTAATTCCAAAGTCTATTGCTACCAACATTACGGTTTGTACACCCATGCTGTAAAAGAAGAAAGCCCCCAGGAAGCGTTTTAAAACCGGCAAGTGTGTTACCTGGTCCCACACGATTTTTAATTCATGAAAGCCATTTGCTAAACCATGTTTTTTAGTTTTCCGTTCGCTTTTGGGGCTAATGGGTAAAGCATTGAACGTGATCTGTGCAAAGCTTACCCACCAAATACCTACCAGCAAAAAAGTGAGCTTAAGTGGTAATGGATTATTTGGCATAGCCATTACCAGTCCGAAGCCGATCATTTGTAACAGCACACTTCCTAAATAACCAAGACTAAAACCTTTGGCACTTACCCTGTCCCGGTCATTCTCAGCAGCAATTTCAGGCAAATAGGAATTGTAAAAAACCTGGCTACCATAAAACCCAATGCCTGCAAACATAAAGCAGATAAGGCCCAGTGTAATATGGTCTTTATCAAAAAAGAACATCAAAGAACAACTGAATGCACCAAGATAACAAAAGAAGCGCATGAAGTTTTTCTTATTGCCTTTGTAATCTGCAATGGAAGAAAGTATGGGAGATAAAAATGCAATTACCAGGAAACCAACTGCAAGGACATAGTCTTTCAGCTCAGTATTTACAAAACGTCTTCCTAAAAAAGTGATTCCATCTGGAAAGTTTGCAAGACCCGTAACCGCTGCATAGTATGCAGGAAAAAAAGTAGTGGTAATTACCAGGTTATAAACCGAATTGGCCCAGTCGTACATGGCCCATCCGTTGATCACTTTTTTAGACGCAGTTTGCATATTGCAGCACAATTATTAGAGTCAGTAAATTAATTTAGGTTAGCTGAAATTAAACAAATAATGGTAACGAAATTCAATTATTAATATCGGATAATTCCCTGCCATATTAGTATCAGCATGATAAGACCTGCAACAATGCGATACATACCCCAAATACGAAAGCCATACTTTTTCAAAAAATCGATAAAGAATTTGATGGCGAGTATTGATACAATAAAGGCAACCGTACTCCCTAGAAGCAAGGTGAGAATATTTGATTTATCCAATACTTCCGGATGATCGAGATAAGTATCTAAAAAGCTTTTTGCTGACGCAGCCATCATGGTGGGTACTGCTAAAAAGAAAGAAAATTCAGCCGCCGCACTACGGGTTAGCTTTTGGCTCATGCCCGTAATGATGGTAGCTGCACTTCTGCTCAGTCCCGGAAAAATGATTGACAGCACCTGGCCGCAACCAATGATGAAGGCAGTTTTGTTGCTTATTTTTTCCTCGGATTCTATTACCGGATTTTTAAAAACATTGTCGATGAATAAAAGTACCACACCACCGGCAACCATTATGCAGGCAATAAAGACAAGGTTTCCCAATGCAGCATCAATATGTTTTTTTAACAGAAAACCAAATATCAATGCGGGCACAACTGCAATGATCAGTTTGATATAAAATCCGAATTTTTTGAAGTCGAAGAATTTTTTCCAGTACAATACAACTACTGCGAGAATAGCCGCCAATTGAATCACCACTTCAAACATATCGACAAAGGGCGAAGGAGTAATACCCAGCAGGGGATGAGCAAATTTCATGTGGGCTGTGGATGAAATAGGCAAAAATTCTGTAAGCCCTTCAATGATGGCAATGATGATGGATTGGATGGTCGTCATGATGTTGGTAGTGGGGTATTAAATGAAATATTATAATGATGGTTTAAAAGTAAATGATGTAGCCACTTTATTTATGCTGGCGGAGAAGACTCTTAATAAACGTTATCAGCTTTTGATTATCTAAACAAAAAATGCGATATTCGAAAACATCGCATTTGTAATTTTATTATCGGAAGAAACAATTCAAAATGATTTTCATGTTTATTCCCTTAGGTGTTGGTTGGTTTTAAATAACTGATCAAACTACCTTTTTGATTACGCCTCTTTTGGTTTTTTCATAATCGCAAATATTTCAATTACAAAGCCGGCTATAATCAGCATCGGGGCTATCGTAATCCTGGTAGTACTGTAAACGTCATCATCGTTGAAAACACCTGGGTCTGCACTTTTGCCCCCAGCCATCAAAAAGAATCCGATTGCCAATACAATCAGGCCACCAAGCATCAACATATAGTTTTCCTTACCGAATAATCCTTTGGTTGCAGTCTGTTTTTTATCAGTGCTCATTATAATTTGTTTTGAAGTGCAAATAAAAGTAATAATTTCCAAATAGCCCTCATTCATGATTTGCCATTTGGTTTCAACATAAACCGATGGCTAATTAATCATAATTAATAAAGGTCATCCAGTTTCATTTGTAAATATTTTAAAACCGAACGGTGTGTACTCAGTAAAGAGATGGTTATGCCCAACACCAAAATGCCGGTTATGATGAATGCCATGTTGCGTCCATCTCTAAGCAAACGAAGCCATGGTATAAAATTTTCTACCAGTAAAATGAATCCGAATACGGCAATGATGGCTATCACGGCTGAAATAAATCCGTTGATAACGGCTCTTATATCCAGCGGTTTTGCAATAAAACCCCTGGTTGCCCCTACCATTTGCATGGTTTTTATTAAAAAGCGGTTGCTGTACATGGCAAGCCGGATGGTATTGTCAATGGAAATAATTACAATTATGGAGAGGATAATAGCAAAAACCAAGATACCTGCTGCAATATATTTGGTATAGGAACTTACGTAGCCAACCGTTTCCCTGGGATATTGAAACTCGGACATTACGCCGGCAAAATTCGATTCAAGGTAATTGCTTAAAATACTCAAACTATCTTTATCCATATAATCGGCTTTTACATAAAAGTCGATGCTTTCAGGTAACGGGTTATTAGTGATAAATTTCTTCCAGGAACTATCGTTTTCAACATTCCATTTCTGAATGGCTTTTTCCTTGGTAACATATTCTGCTGTTTTTACATAGGGAAGTGCCGCTATGTATTGTTGCATTGAGTCGATCTGGCCTTTTATAGCCGATGGGGTTATCCAGGCATGTACCTGTATATTTTCCCTAAACATTTCGCCGGATTTCTTCAGGTTTAGGAACAACCATCCAACAATGCCAAAAAGAAATAGTACCAGTGCAACGCCGATTATTGCATAAGCATAAGATGGTTTGCTGCGTTTGGAGGAAGCTGATTTTCCGAATTGAGACATGGGTTAATTCTTTTTTTTGTTTATCTCCGGCTGAAAGATTGATTCAGGCGGGCTTTAATTGGTTGATCCGTAGTTTATATTCGTTTTAATATTTCAATAAACCGATAGGGGCAAAAGTAAAGGTTTTTACCTGCTTTACTGTACTTTTGCCCACTACAAAACGATTGCCTGCCAAATATATTTTTAATAAACGATGGTGTGCTTGTGTGTCTGAAGAGAAATAACTTTTCTTTCACAGGCCGAGATGATGAGTGATGAATAAGGAGTGATGAGTGATGGGTGATGAGTGGAAGCGGTCGGTACCGCAGGTCAGACCGCTTTAATGAATTATTGATAAAAAATGATTGGAAAGAAGATGACACATCGCTCGTGAGAAACATAAATTGATAAAATGAATAACGATTAAAGAGTGATGCGTAACAAGCAGTCGGTACCGCACGTCAGACCGCTGGTAGTCAATACAAGCGAAGGGCATTTACTTAAACGATTAGAATCAACGCTCAATATTCAATTGTCAATAAAAATGAACCGCCTTAAATAATGAAAATTCAACACTGATAGTTGAACATGGAGCATTTTTCTAAAGTAATACAACAATGCTTCCCAAAAATAACGGGCTGAAAAAAAATATTCAAATTACAATAGTTAACAAGCAATGGAATACAGTTTTAATGCAATAGAAAAAAAGTGGCAGGCTAAGTGGAAAGAAAATAAAGTGTACCAGGTTTCCAACGAATCGACGAAGCCAAAATATTATGTGCTGGATATGTTTCCCTATCCGAGTGGAGCAGGTTTACATGTAGGGCATCCGCTGGGTTATATTGCCAGCGATATTTATAGCCGTTATAAAAGATTAAAAGGCTTTAATGTACTGCATCCAATGGGCTTTGATAGCTTTGGGTTGCCGGCAGAACAATATGCCATTGAAACCGGTCAGCACCCTGCTGAAACCACCCAAAAGAACATTGCCACATTCAAAGCTCAGTTGGATAAGATTGGTTTTTGCTACGATTGGGAAAGGGAAGTACGCACCAGCGACGCATCTTATTACAAATGGACACAATGGATTTTTTTACAACTCTTTAATAGTTATTTCTGCAACACAGCAAAAAAAGCCCGCCCAATTTCGGTGCTGATAAAAAAATACGAAACCAACGGCGCCTTGCCTAAAACAGGCGAGCCAATACCTGGTAAACATTTTACTGCGGATGAATGGAACGGCTTTACCAAACAACGCCAGGAAGAAATTTTAATGAACCGCAGACTGGCTTTTAGTAAGTATGGCGAGGTAAATTGGTGCGAAGCATTGGGCACCGTGTTGGCCAATGATGAAGTGGTGAATGGGGTGAGCGAACGTGGCGGACATCCGGTAGAGAAAAAGAAAATGCGCCAGTGGTATTTACGCATTACGGCCTATGCCGACAGATTGCTGGAAGGCCTGAACACAGTAGATTTTAGCGACAGCATGAAGGAGATGCAAAAGAACTGGATTGGTAAAAGCCAGGGTGCCGAAATGGATTTTGCCATTAAGGACAATGATAAAAAACTGAGGGTTTACACCACCCGTCCGGATACGATTTTTGGTGTGGACTTTATGGTAGTGGCACCCGAGCATGAGCTGGTTGCGGCCATTACAAGTGCGGAGCAAAAAGAAGCAATTGAAAAATATTTGCAGTATGTAAAAAGCAGAAGCGAAAGGGAACGTTTAGCAGAAGCTAAAATAATTACCGGTTGCTTTACCGGTGCGTATGCCATCAATCCTTTCGACGGAAAGGAAATCCCGATCTGGATTGCAGAATATGTATTGGCTGGTTATGGCACCGGGGCCATCATGGCGGTGCCGTGCGGCGATGA
>Ga0105045_10000310_pt1 | contig 33574 bp, 27 predicted proteins | sample MAT02_FD_78089 | JGI IMG/M metagenome (GOLD analysis project Ga0105045, IMG submission 78089) | Freshwater microbial communities from Lake Fryxell liftoff mats and glacier meltwater in Antarctica - MAT-02 (megahit assembly) | ecosystem: Environmental > Aquatic > Freshwater > Ice > Liftoff...
TCGGACGGACGGTACCAACTCATGGCCTCATGACCACTCTCCTGCGGTGGGGGCCAGCGGCGCGGGAGCGGCACCAAAATCTTGCTCGATCGTGGGACCCGGGTAGTGAAAGTGCACCGGGCCGTCAGGACGGGCATGTACATATTGCGAGACCAGCGGATCAGCGCTTTCGCGTACCTGTTGGGGCGGACCCTGGGCTGCGACCTTGCCGTTGGCCAGGATGATCACATGGTCGGCAATGGAAAAGGTCTCCTCCAGTTCATGCGACACGAACACGCTCGTCAAACCCATGGAGTCGTTGAGCTGACGGATCAGCCGCGCCGCAGTGCCAACCGAGATCGGATCGAGCCCCGAAAAAGGTTCGTCGTACATCACCAGTTCGGGATCGAGCGCGATCGCACGGGCCAACGCAACACGACGAGCCATGCCGCCTGAGATCTCACTGGGCATCAGGTAGCGGGCACCGCGCAATCCGACCGCATTGAGCTTCATCAGCACGATGTCGCGCACCATGCCCTCGGACAGTGTGGTGTGCTCGCGCAGCGGAAATGCCACGTTTTCGAACACACTGAGATCGGCGAACAAGGCACCGAACTGGAACAGCATGCCCATGCGCCGTCGCGCCGCATACAACTGTGTCTGATCGAGTGCCCCGACATCCTGATAACCCTCTTTGCCATACAAGCGCAACTCGCCTTTTTGCGCCCGGACTTGCCCGCCGATCAGGCGTAGCACGGTCGTCTTGCCGCCTCCGGAGGCACCCATCAGCGCGGTCACCTTGCCGCGCGGCACTGTCAGCGACACTCCATCGAGGACCACGCGCTCGCCATAACCAAAGCTCAGGTCGAACAGTTCTACCAGGGGGTCGGGGAAAGAAGCATCCATGAGACAAGCCAGGCACCGGAAGATGCCGGGCCGCCAAATGATAAGGGATTTCCCGCATCAGTCGCGCCCAGGACACAAAGCCCTGGACGGCGGGTTGCGCTCAACGCGGCAGGTCGCTCATACCCATGAGAAATTCGTCGACCGAACGCGCCGCTTGACGTCCCTCACGGATGGCCCACACCACCAGGCTCTGGCCGCGGCGCATGTCGCCAGCGGCGAACACCTTGGCAACGTTGGTCGCATAGCCGTTGCTGAACTCGGTGCTGGCCAGCGCATTGCCTCGGCTGTCCTTGTCCACGCCAAAGGCATCGAGCACGCTGACCACTGGCGCGACAAATCCCATGGCCAGCAGGACCAGGTCTGCGGGCAGCACCTGCTCCGTTCCGGGCACCTCGGCCATCTTGCCGTTCTTCCATTCCACGTGTACGGTTTTGAGGCCTTTGACCTTGCCTTTGTCGCCAATGATCTCCTTGGTGGCAATGGCGAATTCGCGCTCACACCCTTCTTCATGGCTGGAGCTGGTGCGCAGCTTGATGGGCCAGTAGGGCCAGGTCATCGGGCGGTTTTCCTCGATCGGTGGTTCCGGCATCAACTCGAACTGGGTCACGCTCTTGGCCCCATGGCGATTGCTGGTGCCAACACAATCGCTGCCGGTGTCGCCACCGCCAATGACGATCACATGCTTGTCGTCTGCACGCAGCTGGTGGCGTACCGTGTCGCCGGCATTGACCTTGTTCTGCTGCGGCAGAAACTCCATCGCAAAGTGCACGCCATTGAGATCGCGACCTGGAACCGGCAGGTCACGCGACTGTTCGGCACCGCCTGTGAGCAATACCGCATCGAATTCCTGGCGGAGCTGGTCGGCCGAGATGGTTTCCCGCGCCCAGTTGGTGACTTTGCTCCCCTTGGGCATCTCACCGATCAGCACACCGGTACGGAACACGACGCCTTCGGCCTGCATCTGTGCGACACGTCGATCAATATGCGACTTTTCCATCTTGAAGTCGGGAATGCCGTACCGCAATAGACCGCCCACCCGATCGTTCTTCTCGAACACGGTGACGTCATGCCCCACGCGGGCCAGTTGTTGGGCCGCGGCCAGGCCAGCAGGACCGGAGCCGACGATGGCCACCGACTTGCCGGTGCGGTGCCGGGCCTTCATCGGTTGGACCCAGTCGTTCGCCCAGGCCTTGTCGATGATGGCGTGCTCGATCGACTTGATGCCGACCGCATCGTCGTTCACGTAGAGCGTGCAGGCGGCCTCACAAGGTGCCGGGCAGATGCGGCCCGTGAACTCCGGGAAGTTATTGGTGCTGTGCAAAACGGCGATTGCGTTTTTCCAGTCGCTGCGGTAGACGAGGTCATTGAAATCCGGAATGACGTTGTTGACCGGACAACCGCTGATGCAAAACGGTGTGCCGCAGTCCATGCAGCGGGCACTTTGCGTCGCAGCCCTGTCGTCGTCCAGCGTAAGCACAAATTCGCGGTACCCCTTGACCCTGTTTTCGACTGGCAGGTATTCCTCCTCCAGCCGCGGGTACTCCATGAATCCGGTTATTTTTCCCATGATGATCCTGCTACGGTTTTGACTGGCACTTATGGCATTCACTTCGCGGCGACCGCGCTGGACTGCACGCTGGCCGCGCTCTGTGGCCGGGCCTGGACCTGGGCCTGGGTCTGAGTCTGGGCCTGCACTAGAGCCGCCTTGCGCGCGGCCAGTTCGCCCAGGGCACGCTTGTATTCGATCGGAAAGACCTTGACGAAGCGCGCGCGCGCCACTTCCCAGTTGTCCAGCAGATCGCGTGCCCGCTTGCTGCCAGTCCAGCGGTTGTGGTTCTCGAGCAGCTTCTTCAATTGGACCTCATCGGACTGACCCTGGTGCCAGACCGAACGGTCGACCAGCGCCTGCTGCTCACGTGCCGACAGCACAGGCTCCAAGGTCACCATCGCAGTGTTGCAGCGTTGCGCGAACCGTCCGTCCTCGTCATACACAAAAGCAATTCCACCGCTCATGCCCGCTGCGAAGTTGCGACCCGTTTGGCCCAGCACGACGACGGTTCCACCGGTCATGTACTCACACCCGTGGTCGCCGGTCCCTTCGACGACCGCAGTGGCACCCGACAGTCGCACCGCAAAGCGCTCGCCGGCAACCCCGCCGAAAAAGGCCTCGCCGGTGGTCGCGCCATACAACGCGGTATTGCCGATGATGGTGTTGCGGATCGGATCGCCACGGAAGTCGATGCTCGGGCGTACGATGACACGACCGCCACTGAGTCCTTTTCCGGTGTAGTCGTTTGCGTCACCGATCAGGTACAAGGAAATGCCGCTGGCCAGGAACGCGCCAAATGACTGCCCACCGGTACCTTCAAGCTGGATACGAATGGTGTCGTCTGGCAAACCTTGTGGATGCACCTTGGTCAGGGCACCCGACAACATGGCACCGACAGAACGGTTCACGTTGCGTACCACTTCGATGAACTTGACTTTCTCCCCCCGCTCGATGGCTGGCTTGCAGCGCTCGATCAACAAGTTGTCCAGCGCGCGTTCAAGCCCATGGTCCTGCTTCTGCACATGAAAGCGTGGAACGTCCACCGGCACGCGGGGTTGCGCGAACAGGCGGCTGAAATCGAGTCCACGGGCCTTCCAATGCGTGAGGCCTGGCGCAGTGTTGAGCAGATCGGCGCGTCCGATCATGTCGTCAAACTTGCGGATACCCAGTTGCGCCATGATCTGGCGCACTTCCTCGGCCACGAAAAAGAAATAGTTGACGACATGCTCGGGTTTGCCGGCAAATTTCTTGCGCAGCTCCGGGTCTTGGGTTGCAACCCCGACCGGGCAGGTGTTCAGATGGCATTTGCGCATCATGATGCAGCCCTGCACCACCAGCGGCGCGGTGGCAAAGCCGAATTCATCGGCACCCAGCAGCGCGCCGATCGCGACATCGCGGCCGGTCTTCATCTGGCCATCGGCCTGCACCCGTATGCGCCCCCGCAGCCGATTGAGCACCAAGGTCTGCTGCGTCTCGGCAAGGCCAATTTCCCACGGGCTGCCGGCGTGCTTGATCGACGACCATGGAGAAGCACCAGTGCCGCCATCATGGCCGGCGATCACCACATGGTCGCTCTTGCACTTGGCCACGCCAGCGGCGATGGTACCCACGCCGATCTCGCTGACCAGCTTGACGCTGATGCTGGCATGCGGCGCGACGTTCTTGAGGTCGTGGATCAGCTGGGCCAGGTCCTCGATCGAATAAATGTCGTGGTGGGGCGGCGGTGAAATCAAGCCGACACCCGGTACCGAATACCGCAACTTGCCGATGTACTCCGACACCTTGCCGCCAGGCAACTGACCGCCCTCGCCCGGCTTGGCACCCTGGGCCATCTTGATCTGGATCTGGTCGGCGCTACCCAGATACTCGGCGGTCACTCCGAAACGGCCGGAGGCGACCTGCTTGATGCGTGAGCGCAGCGAGTCGCCGCTCTGGAGCGCATAGTCGGACTCGACCACGTCATGACCCATGATGTCGCCCAGCGTCTGACCCTGGCTGATCGGAATACCCTTGAGTTCCTGCCGATAGCGCGCCGGATCTTCGCCGCCTTCGCCGGTATTGCTCTTGCCGCCCATCCGGTTCATGGCAACCGCCAAAGTGGCATGCGCCTCGGTCGAGATCGAACCCAGCGACATCGCGCCGGTGGCAAACCGTTTGACGATCTCGCTGGCGGGCTCCACCTCATCGACTGCGATGGCGCGCGATGGGTCGATGCGGAATTCAAACAATCCCCGCAGGGTCATGTGCCGACGCGACTGGTCGTTGATCAGCTGGGCGAACTCCTTGTAGGTGCCCCAGTTGTTCGCGCGCGTGCTGTGCTGCAACTTGGCGATGGCATCGGGAGACCACATATGCTCCTCGCCGCGCACGCGCCAGGCATATTCGCCGCCGGCATCGAGCATGTGTGCGAGTACTGGGTCGTCGCTGAAGGCCGATGCGTGCATGCGGATGGCCTCCTGCGCGATCTCGAACACACCAATGCCCTCGACTCGGCTCGGTGTGCCGGTGAAGTACTTCTCGATGGTGTCGGTGTTCAGGCCGATTGCCTCGAACAACTGCGCGCCACAGTAGCTCATATAGGTGGACACGCCCATCTTGGACATGACCTTGGAAAGACCCTTGCCAATTGCCTTGATGTAATTGGCGGTGGCCTTCTCGGCGCTGAGATCACCCGACAAATGTTGGTGGATGTCATGCAAGGTCTCCAGCGCAAGATAGGGGTGCACTGCTTCGGCACCATATCCGGCCAAGGTCGCGAAATGGTGCACTTCGCGCGCGCTGCCGGTTTCCACGACAAGACCGGCCGAGGTGCGCAGGCCTTCGCGCACCAGGTGCTGGTGCAGCGCGCTCAGTGCCAGCAAAGCCGGGATCGCCAGTTCGGTGGCACCGACACGGCGGTCCGTGACGATCAGGATGTTCTTGCCGCCACGGATTGCGTCCACCGCCTCGGCGCACAGCGAAGCCAGCTTGGCCTCGACGCCTTCATAACCCCAGGACAGCGGATAAGTGATGTCCAGCATGGCGCTGCGAAACTTGCCGTGGGTATGGCGTTCGATGTCGTACAGCTTGGCCATGTCGGCAAAATCCAGCACCGGCTGGGCCACTTCCAGCCGCATCGGCGGGTTGACCTGGTTGATGTCCAGTAAATTGGGCTTGGGGCCGATGAACGACACCAACGACATCACGATGTTCTCGCGGATCGGATCGATCGGCGGGTTCGTCACCTGCGCGAACAGCTGCTTGAAATAGTTGTAAAGCAACTTGTTTTTGTCAGAGAGCACCGCCAGCGGACTGTCGTTACCCATCGAGCCAATGGCTTCTTCGCCGGCCATCGCCATCGGACCCATCAGGAACTTGATGTCTTCCTGGGTATAACCGAAGGCCTGCTGGCGGTCGAGCAGCGAGGGGGTGCCGATCGCGCTGACCAGTGCCGACACGGGCAGCAGCCCTGGCGGTAGCGGCTTGGACTTGCCCTCGGTATCGAGGTCGTCGAGCCGAATGCGCAGGTTCTCGATCCATTGCTTGTAAGGCTTGATGCTGGCCAGATTGGTCTTGAGCTCCTCGTCGTCGATCATCCGACCCTGTTCAAGGTCAATCAGGAACATCTTGCCGGGCTGCAGTCGCCATTTGCGTACGATCTTGTTCTCGGGCACCGGCAACACGCCGGATTCCGATGCCATGATGACCATGTCGTCGTCGGTGACGCAGTAGCGCGAAGGGCGCAGACCGTTGCGATCCAGCGTGGCACCGATCTGGCGGCCATCGGTGAACACGATCGATGCAGGGCCATCCCAGGGCTCCAGCATGGCGGCGTGGTATTCGTAAAACGCGCGACGCCGCACGTCCATCGTGGTGTGTTGTTCCCAGGGCTCGGGAATCATCATCATCACCGCCTGGCTGATCGGATAGCCTGCCATGGTCAGCAGTTCCAGGCAGTTGTCGAAGGTCGCGGTGTCGGACTGGCTGGCGAAGCTGATCGGGTACAACTTGTGCAAATCGGCACCGAGCACCGGCGAAGACATGACCCCTTCGCGTGCCTTCATCCAGTTGTAGTTGCCCTTGACGGTGTTGATCTCACCGTTATGCGCAACGTAGCGATACGGATGTGCGAGTGGCCACTCCGGGAAGGTGTTGGTGGAAAACCGCTGATGCACCAGGCCCAACGCCGAAACGCAGCGCGGGTCTTCCAGATCGCGGAAGTACTGGCCCACCTGGTCGGCCAACAGCAAACCCTTGTACACAACCGTACGGCTGGACATGCTGGGCACGTAGTATTCCTTGCTGTGCTTGAGCTTGAGTCGCTGGATCGAGCCGCTGCAGGTCTTGCGAATCACGTAGAGCTTGCGCTCAAGCGCGTCCTGCACGATCACATCGTGGCCACGACCAATGAAGACCTGGCGGATGATCGGCTCTTTTTCGCGCACGGCTGGCGACATCGGCATGTCGCGGTTCACCGGCACGTCGCGCCAACCGAGCAATACCTGGCCTTCAGCCTTGACGGCACGCTCCATTTCCTGCTCGCAGGCCATGCGCGAGGCATGTTCCTTGGGCAGGAAGATCATGCCTACGCCGTATTCGCCCGGTGCCGGCAACACCACACCCTGGGCGGCCATCTCTTCACGGTACAGGGCATCGGGCAGCTGGATCAGGATGCCTGCGCCGTCACCCATCAGGCTATCGGCACCCACCGCACCGCGATGGTCCAGGTTGTGCAGGATCTGAAGTGCATTCTTGACGATGTCATGCGACTTGAGGCCCCGGATGCTGGCTACGAACCCCACGCCGCAAGCATCATGCTCATGCTCGCCGCTGTAAAGGCCGTTGCGCTGCAAATACTCGATTTCGTCCAAAGTCGCCATGATTGCTCCTCGTCACAACACCCCATAGTGCCCGCTTGCACCCTGCGTTTCACAGGCCCTCGGGAAGGATTTACAGTTTAGTGCACTGCAACATTCACGCCGAAGAAATTAATTGGGGTCAGAACCCGATTTACCATCGATCCGCGATGACATCAATCAATTGGGGACACATTAAAAATTCGAGATCGAAAAATTGCCCTTCGAATCAGTCAATCGAACATTGGCTGCGTCTTGACCGGTCGTCCAGGGGCAGAACGCGTGAGGCGGCGGCCCGCTTTTCCCTGCAATCGCGCGATAAAACCGGCGTCGCCCAACGCCCAACCGTTGACAACGGATTGCCCCAGCGCACGGCGTAGTTCCTGCGGCACACCCGCCTGCACGAGTTCGCGATAGCGCGACTCCCGTGCGAACGGCGTATTTCCCAACTCCCAAAAAAGTGCGTGGGGCGTCACCAGCCGGTCACTGCGCAGACCGGCGTAGTGCGCGTGGCTGGACCAGGGATAGTCCTGCGCTTGCGCAACCATACCCGCACGCACCGGGTTGAGGTCCAGGTACACCATGCATGCCAGCAAATATCGTTCGGACTGCACCAAAGCAGACTTGTACCGCCCTTCCCACAAAGTCCCGCTGCGACCGTGCCGATCATTGAACTGGCGAACATAGCGACGCCCGACCGATTGCATCATCTGGGGCAAGCCCTCTTGCCCATGCGGCGTTACCAGCAGATGAAAGTGGTTATCCATCAGCACGTAGGCATGCACGGCGATATCGAATCGGACTGCGTTTTCCGCCAGCAATCCACACATGCTCTGCCGATCGTCGTCCGAATGGAAGATGGTTTGTCGGTTATTGCCCCTTTGGATGACGTGGTAGGGATACCCCGGTACGGAAACGCGTGCGAGTCGGGCCATAAGGCAGCTGCGTGACCCCTGTGGCCACGAAAATTGGATTCTGACCCCGTTATCTTTGACCCCGTGATCTTAGCGCGGTGCGCGAGTGACGCGGGTCTTGCCGCCAGTCATGACCAGGATGACGGCGTCACCGGGCACCAGTGTTTCGCTGCTGCGGGCCTGCACGATGGCGCGGCGGTCGCCGTTGCGCATCTGCAACAGGATTTCCACTGCGTCTTCGCGGGTGGTCGAGCGTTCAATCGCGTTGCCGGCCACCGCACCGGCCACCGCGCCCAGAACACCCACGATGATGCCCTCGCGTCGTCCGCCCACACTGGCACCGGCCACCCCACCCATCACGCCACCGGCGACCGAACCGACCCCGGACTGGGTACCCTCAACGGCAACGGGCCGCACCGACAACACCGTCGCATCCTGTACCGTGGACAGGCGCTGCGCGTCGACGCGCTGCACCACATCCGGACTGGTGGTCGAACACGCGGCCAGCGACACGACCAACAAGCATCCAATCAGTTTCTTCACAGTGCACCTCTCATTGAGCATCATCGTTCTTCGAGCCGATTCTTGCAGATAGATTCACTTCACCGGTATTGTGGACAGATTCAATTTTGCTGGCGACAGACGACCGCATCAGGTCTGGCGGCAGTCGAAACCGGCTCTCCAACAAGTCTCGCAGGCCAAATTGGTCCAACAAATCCCGCAAGCGCTGTGCCGCGCTGTATCGCATCTGACCCGTGTGACGGGCCATGATCAGTTCGTTTTTGAGGCTGTGCTCCCAACCAACCAATTCGGTCACCGTCACCTGGTAGCCCCAGGCTTCCAGGTATAGGCAACGCAGCACGTTCGTGAGTTGGCTTCCCAATTCACGGGTATGCAGCGGATGTCGCCACAGTTCTGCCAAAGGCGTGCGGCGCAAACTCAAGGCCTTGCCCGCATTGAGTTTGCGCGCGAGTTCGGCCTGACAACAGGGCACCAGCACCATGGCCCGTGCAGTCTTGCGAAGACCAAATGCAATTGCGTCGTCGGTAGCGGTATCGCAGGCATGCAAAGCGGTCACCATGTCGATGTGCTTCGGCAGATCGGAACTGCAAGCCGAGTCGGCAACACTCAGGTTCAGGAACGACATGCGCGCAAAACCCAGTGAAGTGGCCAGCATCCGCGAGCGCTCCACCAGTTCGGGTCGCGTCTCGATGCCGTACATCCAGCCGTCGCTGCGGACGCGAAAGAACAGGTCGTACAAGATAAAACCCAGGTACGACTTACCCGCCCCATGGTCGGCCACCGTCAGGCCTTGGCTGGAACGGACACGATCGTTTTCGGCCTGCAGTTCCAGCAACAGTTTCTCGATGAACTGGTAAAGGTGCGAGACCTGTTTGAGTTTGCGACGGGAGTCCTGGTTCAGCTTGCCGTCACGCGTCAGGATATGCAGTTCCTGCAACAGCGCGATCGACTGACCCGGGCGCAACAGGTCCGCCAAGGGTTCGGCCGCAGGAACGTCAGACCGGGCGGTGCCGGTTTCGGTTTTTTTTCGGCTCATCGTCGTATCTTGCTGCGCCGCTGCGCGGGTGCAGCGGTTGGCTGCAGCACCTCCGGCACCGAACGGCGTATGCCCAACGCATCCCAACCCGCCTGACCCAGGCGTTGCATGGTCTCGATATTCGCCTCGAAAATCGACTCGGCCTGTGGAAATGCAGCCACGGCGTGATCCAGACTCGCCTCGCGCAGGACATGCAGCGTCGGGTACGGTGCCCGATTGGTCGCATTGCCGATATCGTCCCCCCTTGTGCCGGCAAACTGGAACTGGGGATGGAAACTGGCAAGCTGCAAAACACCGTCGAGGTCAAGCGCCGCCAATAATGCGTCGGCTCGAAACAGAAAATCGTTGAAATCCTGAAACGACGTCAAGGCATCGGGCATCACCAGCAAGGTCGTGTCGCGCTGTGCAGGTTCCATGGCGACCAGCTCCTGCATGGCATGGGCCAACTTCGCAAGCAGCAGATCGGGCTCGGATGCACGGGTCACCACATAATGAATCTGCCCGCGCACATGGACCGACTTTGCAAACGGGCACAGCTGCAGCCCGATAACCGCCTGCTCCAGCCAATGCTCCATGTCGACAACAACGGCTGCCTCATAGGAGGGGCGACCCTCAACCCTGCCTTGCGGCAGGCCCCCCGAGGGGGTGCAAGAAGACTTGGGGCGGCCCGGCGTCTTCTTGGGTTCGCCCCCAACCCTGCCTTGCGGCAGGCCCCCCGAGGGGGTGCAAGAAGACTTGGGGCGGCCCGGCGTCTTCTTGGGCGCGTCATCGATGTTCATGCTGCAATTGTCTTTGAATGCGCTGTGCAACCACCAGTCCGAGCACGCTGCAGGCACCGGTGGCGAGCCAGGTCCACTGCCAACCGCCAACGCTGGCTGCAAGCCATGCCACCACCGGAGGTACGATGAACTGCCCCAACGCCGAAAATTGCTGTATCCATCCGACCGTCGTCGAGACGCTGGACTCATCGGGTGCCACCTGCACGGCCATCGAGAACAGGGTTCCCGGAATCAACCCGCCCAGCATCGAAAACAACAGCACGCCCAGATAGCGCATCGTAGCCACGCCGCCACTGGCAGAGTCCCAGCCCAGATCGGCGAACGCCAGCATGGCTCCCAGCGCCATGGCGGCAAACCCGGTCGCGAGCAAATGCCAAGGCAACACGCCGCGTTGCAACAGCCGCCCCGATGCGATATTGCCAACAACGTTCACCAGCGCCGCCACAGCGAGCAAGAGGGCCGCAGCCGTCCCCACCCGGCCGGCCTGCGCGACCACCGACGGCAAGAAGCCGATGACGGCCAGCCACTGCCCGGAATACAGCGCAAAACACAAAGCGACCAGCCACGGCCCGCGCGACGACAAGGTGCGTCGGACCCGAAGCCGCCAGGTGACGCGCGCGAGGGTTGGTGCCCGTCGGCCGGCCAGCATGGCTGATGGGTTTGGCGCGTCGGGAGCTATGGCACCGGCCACCCACACCACCATCATCAACGTCACGCCCGCCAGCAGCAGCCACCAATTGCGCCAACCGACAGCGTCAATCACTGCAGGACCGGACAACAGGGCAATCGCAGTACCCAGCGGCATGTAAGTCCCCCACAACCCGAGCGTCGACTGCATCTTTGCGGGAGGTGCCAGCTTGCGGATCAAACCAGGCGCTGGCGTCACGGTCAACAAGAAACCGAAGCCCTCGCAACCGCGCAGCAACAAGAGCGTGTGCGGCTGCTCGGCCAGCGCGCCCAGGACACTGGCGACCGATAACACAACCAGCCCTGTGAGCATGCTGCGCCGCAGGCCGATGCCATCTGCTGCCAGCCCGGCCAGCAAGCCCAACAGCATGCCGGCGAGCTGCACCATCGACAACAGGAAACCGGCCTGCAACAGGCTCACCGCCAAGGTATCGCGCAGTACCGGGATCGCAGGCGACAACTTGGCCACATGCATCGCGGCCGACACGCCGGCCAGCACAACCACCCATTCCGGGTGGCGCTGAAAGGATCGCGTCACCATCTCAAGTCAGCAAGCGCTCCCCGGTGATGCGCTCATGTTCACGCATGGCAAAGCGGTCAGTCATGCCGGCGATGAAGTCAGCCACAACACGGGCACGGGCCTGTAGTTCATCGAGGTTCTGACGCAGGGCTTCGCTGCGCGCGGCAAAACCTGGCTGCATCGACCGGGGCGCATCCATGTAAGCGATAAACAGATCGCGCACCATGCGCCGCGCCTGGTTGGTCGTGGCCATCACCTGCGGATGGCGGTACAGATTGCGCAACAAAAACTGCTTGAGTTCAATCGAAGCGCGCCGCATCGGCTCGGAGAACTGCACCAGAGCAGGTGCCGCCCGTACCGCGCGCACATCCTCTGGCGCGGTGTTCAGCAACTGGCGACCAGTGGCATCGATCACATCGTAGACCTGCGCACTGAGCATCTGTCGGATGGACTCGTACAGCAGGCGACGGTCTTGCGAGGTGTCACCGAGGTGCGGGTGGCGCAAGCGCGTCTGATCGAGATACTGTTTGAACAGCGATACCGATTCGAGTTGCTCGATGGTGATCAGGCCTGAGCGCACGCCGTCGTCGATGTCATGGGCGTTGTAGGCAATCTCATCGGCCAGATTGCACAACTGGGCCTCCAAGCTGGGTTGGGTTCGTTCCAGAAACCGCCTGCCGACGTCGCCGCCACCGTCGGCATGCACGGGTTCGCCCGCCTCGATCAGCAGGGCACTCTTGTGCGCGCAATGCTTGAGGATGCCCTCGCGGGTCTCGAAGGTCAGGTTCAGCCCGTCAAAATCCGGATACCGTTCTTCGAGCTGATCCACGATGCGCAGGCTCTGCAGGTTGTGTTCAAAGCCGCCGAAGTCGGCCATGCAATCGTTCAGCGCGTCCTGCCCGGCGTGGCCAAATGGCGTGTGGCCCAGGTCGTGCGACAAGGCAATAGCTTCGACCAGGTCTTCATGCAGACCCAGTGCGCGAGCGATCGACCGGCCCAGTTGCGCCACTTCGAGTGAATGGGTGAGCCGGGTGCGGAACAGATCGCCTTCGTGGTTCAGAAACACCTGCGTCTTGTAAACCAGCCGGCGAAAAGCAGAACAGTGGATGACCCGATCGCGGTCGCGTTGAAAATCGGAACGTGTGGGCGCAGGCGGCTCCGCATGGCGCCGACCGCGTGAACGGGCCGGGTCCGATGCGTAGACCGCCAACGGCATGTTCACGCGCAGCAGGCGTCCACGACCTGCCGCACCACGTCATCCGGAGCACCACGTAGCGCCGCGCGGCCAGGCGCGTCGATCACGACAAACTGGATTTCGCCCGCTTGCGCCTTTTTGTCAACGCGCATCAGGTCCAGGTACCGATCGGCGTTGGAGCGCCCATCGTGCTGGCCTGGCAAGCGCGGGCCGATCACCGGCAGACCTGCATGGTCGATCACAGCGATCAGGCGGTCCACGAAGGCGACATCGACCAAACCCAGGCGCAACGATAGCTGCGCTGCCATGACCATTCCGCACCCGACCGCCTCACCATGCAACCACTGGCCATATCCCATGCCGTTTTCGATCGCGTGGCCAAAGGTATGGCCAAAATTGAGAATCGCGCGCAAACCGTTCTCGCGTTCGTCCTGCCCCACCACCTGGGCCTTGATTTCACAACTACGCCGAACCGCGAACGCGAGCGCATCCGAATCGCGCGCCATCAGCGCAGGCACATGGGCCTCGATCCAGTCGAAAAAGGCCATGTCCGCGATCGGACCGTATTTGATGATTTCGGCCAGGCCTGCGCTGAGTTCACGCTGAGGCAAGGTCTCCAAGGTCGCCGCGTCACATACCACCAGCCGAGGCTGGTAGAACGCGCCGATCATGTTCTTGCCCAGCGGATGGTTGATCGCCGTCTTTCCCCCCACCGAGGAGTCGACCTGTGCGAGCAAGGTCGTGGGCACTTGCACGTAAGGCACGCCGCGCATGAACGATGCCGCCGCAAAACCGGTCATGTCGCCGACTACCCCACCTCCGAGCGCAAACAATACCGTCTTGCGGTCGCAGCGGTGTTGCAGCAGAGCGTCGAAGATCAGGTTCAGCGTTTGCCAATTTTTGTGCGCCTCCCCTTCGGGCAGCAGCACGGAGTGGACCTGGCGATAACGCGGCGCCAAGGCAGCGCGAAGCTGCGAACCATACAAGGCATCGATCGCAGCATTGCTGACGATCAGGGCAGAAGCGGCTTGCGGCAGTTCTGCATACGTTGCGCTGTCACCCAACAGCGCGCTGCCGATCACAATGGAATAGCTGCGCCGATCCAGATCGATGGACACGCGCGCGATGGGCTGTGACGATGGCATAGAAGTACTAGTTTAGGGTAAGCACCGCCACCAGCGCTGCGCCAGGGCACCAGGCCCCCTCAGGCCGGCGCTACCCAGGACCCGTCGAGCTCGATCTGCATCACGATCATGTTCACCAGCATGGCCACCGACGGGCGCCCAGTCTCGATCGTGAAGTGTGCGGTTTCACGGTACAAGGGATCACGGATCGCATGCAAGTCCCGCAAGCGCACTAACGGATCGTCGACCTGAAGCAATGGGCGGTTACGATCGTGGCGCAAGCGTCGGAACAATTCCTCAGGTGACGACTTCAGGTAGATCACCCGGCTCCGCTCACGCAGGTGTTGCCGATTCTCCGACCGAAGCACTGAGCCACCACCGGTGGACAACACACCGCGCCGTGGGTCGCGCGTCAGCTCATCGATAACTGAAGCCTCCAGATCGCGGAAGCTGTCCTCGCCTTCCTGTTCGAAGTACTGCCGAATGGAATAGCCGAGCCGCGCTTCAATGACCTGGTCGGAGTCGGTAAATGGCAATTGCAGTCGGCGCGCCAATTGTCGCCCGACAGTGGACTTGCCCGAGCCCGGCAGGCCGACCAGACTGAATATCACGATGCGTTCTACCGCCGCAGGGCGGCGTCAGGCCCGATCAACGTACGGCGGCCTTGTCGGCAATCATCTTGGGCGTGATGAACACCAGCATTTCCTGCTTGTTGGAGATACGCGATCGTGTCTTGAACAGGTTGCCGATCGCCGGCAGATCACCGAGAAATGGCACCTTGGTCTCGCTGTCGTTCTCGGTCAGCTCGAAGATACCGCCGATCACAACGGTGCCACCGTTCTCCACCAGCACCTGGGTCTTGATGTGTTTGGTATTGATGGCGAATCCGGCCGCCGTTGCCTGGCCCACCGTGTCCTTGTTGACGTCCAGGTCCAGGATGATGTTGCCTTCGGGTGTGATCTGCGGAGTCACTTCGAGCTTGAGATTGGCCTTGCGAAAGGCAATCGACGTGGCACCGCTCGAGGTGGCCACTTGGTAAGGCAATTCGGTACCCTGCTCGATCAGCGCCTTGATCTGGTCAGCGGTCACCACACGCGGGCTGGACACCACCTTGCCTTTGCCGTCCGCCTCGAGCGCCGACAGTTCCAGAGTCAGGAATCGGTTGGCGGCCGCGTTGAAAATCGACACCGCGAACGACGCCGGGTCGTAGCCGCCCTGTCCCACCGCAGGCAGGTTGACGAAGCTACCGGAGGTGGTTTGCGCTGCGCCTTCGACATAGGACGAACCGAATGAGGCGTTCAGCGCGTTGCCACCTTGGCTGAACACTCTCACGCCACCCGGCGGATTGATGCCACCGCCGAGCCTGACACCGAGCGACTTGCCGAAGGTATCGGAGGCCTCCACGATACGGGCTTCGATCAGCACCTGGCGTACCGGTATGTCCAGCTTGGCGATTAGCTGCTGTACCTGCTCGAGCTTGCTGGAAATGTCAGTCACGAAAAGCTGATTGGTCCGCGCCTCGGAGATCACACTACCGCGCGGGCTGAGGATGCGGGTGCTGTTCGGTCCACTTCCACCGGCCGTGAGACTCGCTGCAATCTCGGCGGCTTTGGTGTAGTTCATCTGGAAGGACTGGGTCCGCACCGGCTCCAGGTTCTGCAGCGCCACGATCGATTCGAGCTCGAGTTTTTCCTTGGCGCTGATTTCGTCACGTGGTGCAATCCACAACACGTTGCCGGTCTTGCGCATGCCAAGGCCCTTGGCCTGCAGGATGATGTCCAGCGCCTGATCCCATGGCACGTCCTGCAAGCGCAAGGTGACGGCACCGGTAACAGAATCGGAGGTGATGACATTGAAGTTGGTGAAGTCGGCAATCACCTGCAACAAGGCGCGCACTTCGATATTCTGGAAATTGAGCGACAACTTCTGACCGCTGTAACCCGGACCTTGTGTCAGCTTGGTCGGGTCAACCTTTTGCGGCTTGACCTCGACGACAAACTGACTGTCACTTTGGTAAGCACTGTGCTCCCACAGTCCGCGCGGCTCGATCACCATGCGCACCCGATCGCCGGTCTGAAAGGTGGTCACGGTCTGGATCGGCGTGCCGAAATCGGCCACATCGAGGCGTCGGCGCAGCCCTTCGGGCAGGCTCGATTTGAGAAACTCCACCACCAACGACTGCCCCTGGACGCGCACGTCCACACCCACCTGGTTGTTCGGCAACGCGATCACGACGCGGCCAGCGCCATCGGCACCGCGGCGGAAGTCGAGATCCTTGATCGGCAGCGTGTCACGGTTGCGGTTCTCCGAGAACACGGGCGCAGGCGTCACCACCGGCGCTGCTGCGGCAACCGTATCTAGAACGACCAGGAGCGATTTCCCCTGTACCTGCGCCGTGTAGGCCGTGGGTTGCTTGAGGTTCAACACGACCCGGGTGCGGTCGCCCGCCTGCACCACGCTGATCGAGCGCAGGTTGCCCTGATTGACATCGACGGTGGAGCGTCCCATCGCATTGCTGACGCCGGGGAAATCGAGTGCAATCCGTGCCGGTGACTGGATCGAGAAACCGCTGGGAACCGCGCTCACAGGCTGCGAAAAATCGATTCGGATGACCTCCGAGCCTCCTTGCATGGAACCGGACACCGATTCGATCGCAGTCTGTGCAAACGAACACATCGTCACCAAGGCCAGTGTCAGCCCCAGGCCCAGCTGCCTCCAACCCGAAACGGCCGCTCCTGCGTTCACATTGTTCATTTCGCCCCCTCCTGAAGTTGCAGCGCAGCGGTGCGCTCGATCCACTCACCCACAGCGTCTTGCACGATTTCTCGCAAGGCAACCTCTGTCTCGTCAATTTTCATCACACGTCCGTAGTTTTGTCCAAGGTAGTCGCCAGGGCGTACCTGATACAACAAGTTGTTGACCCTTACCAGCGCGACCGGTTGTCCATTGCGTACCATGCTGCCTACCATAACCATCGCGTCCAGCGGGAACGCTTCCAGCGCCTGTTTGCGGCGCGACAGTTCCGGTGCCACCAGCGCACTATTGGCCACGGACTGCCCGCCATCGCGCTGCAAGGCCTGTGTCAGCTTGTCCTTGCTGAACGGGTCCATTGCGGCCAGTTGGTCGTAGGGCTGCGGCTTGAACACCTTGGGCTCGGCGATCGGCACGATCTTGGGACGGGACAGGTTGCGTTGGTCCGCCATCCATTTCTGCAGTTCCTCGCCATTGCCGCCGCTGCATCCACTCAAGACAAGGCTTGTCAATACAACCGTCAACCCGATCGGTACGCGCTTCATTTCTTGACCCCAGCCTTGCGTTGCGCGGCGACCTCGGTCGTATCCAGGTAGCGAAAGGTGTTGGCAGTGGCTTCCATCGTCAGACTGCCGTCAGGTCTGGGTGTCACCGACAGGTTGTTGAGCGTCACGATACGCGACAGGTTGGCAATGTCGGATGCAAAAGCGCCGATGTCATGGAATTTACCGGTGACACGGATCGAGATCGGTAGCTCGGCATAGTAGTCGCGTACAACCACCTGACCCGGCCGAAACAACTCGAATTGCAGGCTGCGGCCCAGGCCAGCCTGGTTGATATCCGACAACAGTGCATCCATCTCTGCCTTGCTGGGCAATTGCTTCTCTAGCTGGGTCACATACTGCAGAACCTGTTCGCGCTGCTTCTTGAGCGCTTCCAGATTCACCGCCTTTGCCAGCTTGGTCTGGAAGTCTGCGCGCAGTGCGACCTCCTTGGCTTGCTCCTGCTGAAGCGCAACCTCGGCGTCACTGAGCCAGGCGAACCACAAACCAGCGACCACGGCAATGATCACGGCGGCAAACGTGCAATACCGCGGCAATGCCGGCCACAGGGAAGGGTCCTTGGGATCGAGCCCCCGAAACTGCCCGAACAGCTTTTCCTGCAAGGCAACAAAATCGATTTTCTTGGAGGGTTTAGCAGCCATGTCCCTGCCTCGCTATTGCTTAGCCGGTGCAGCGGCAGCGCCCGCTGCCGGTACCTGAGCCACTGTCTGGATTTCGCTGGCACGGGTGAGTTGCACCCGCATGGTGAAGTTCGACACCCGCTTGACATTGCCGGGCGCGAGGGTCACGGTGCCGGATGTGATTTCCACCAATTCGGGCCTTGAAAACCAGGGGGTGCCGCCGGACAGGTTGCGCAGCAGTTCTGAAACGCGCTCGTTCGACTGCGCCACTCCCTGCAAGGTGACGCTTTGCTGGGCCTGCTTCATGTTCAAGATGTAGACACCATCAGGGAATTGCTTTACCAGTTCCGCCATGAGGTGCACCGGAACATTGCGATCGGCCTGAAGGTCTTCCACCGCCTGCTGGCGCGCGCGCAATCCAGCAATCTCCGCCTCAAGGCCGGCGATGTCCTTGATCTGACCTTCGAGCCGCGTGATTTCGCTCGTCAGCATGTTGTTGCGACCCTGCTGGTCGGTAATTCTGCCCTGGAACCAGAGGAACACCATGCCGGCGATAAGGCCACCGACCAAAAACGCCGCTACGATATTGACGTTGAAGGCATCCCTGCGCTGCTTGCGGGCAGCTTCCCGGTGCGGAAGCAGATTGATGCGTATCACTGCGAAAACCTCCGCAAGGCCAGGCCGCACGACGTCAGATAGGAAGGTGCTTCGCGGGTCATTTTCTTCAGACGGACCCCGCTGCCGATTTCCATACCGTCAAACGGATTGACCAGCGAGCAACTGAACGAGGTGTGTTTGGTCACCGCGTTTGTCAGACCCGGCAGCGCAGCCGATCCACCCGCCAGCATGATCAGATCGACCTTGTTGTGCGGCGTGCTGGTGAAAAAGAATTGCAGGGCGCGCCCGATTTCCTGCACCATGCTCTCGACGAAAGGCTTGAGCACGTTGGGCTCGTAATCGTCTGGAAGTTCGCCGCTGCGCTTTTTGCTTTCTGCCTCCTCGGGCGAAAAGCCGTATTGGCGCACGATGAGCTGCGTCAGCTGCGCTCCGCCGAACGCCTGGTCCCGGTCATACAGCACCTCTTCGTCGCGGATCACCTGCATACTGGTCGTCAGCGCGCCCACCTCGAAAAGCGCAACGATCGTGCCGGCCCCCTTGTTGGGCAGGCTTTCGATCAGGCGTGCGGTGGCCAGGCGCGAGGCATAGGACTCGACGTCCACCACCACCGGCTTGAGCCCGGCAGCTTCTGCCAAGCCCTGGATATCCTGCACTTTCTCGCGCCGGGACGCAGCGATGAGCACATCGAGGTCGCCCACCGATGCGCTGCTGGGGCCCACGACGCAAAAATCGAGGCTCACCTCGTCAAGCGGAAATGGGATGTACTGATTGGCTTCGGCCTCGACCTGCACTTCGAGTTCCTGGTCGGACAAGCCGCCAGGCAATACGATGCGTTTGGTGATGACTGCCGATGGCGGCAATGCCATCGCCACATTCTTGGTCTTGGCACCGCTTTTCTTGACCAGCCGCCGCATGGCACCGGCGACTTCGTCGAATTTCTCGACGTTGCCGTCTGTGATCCAGCCACGCTCTAGCGGCTCGATGGCACAACGCTCCAGCACCAGGTTGCCGGACTTGTCACGCCCCAATTCGACCAACTTGACGCTGGACGAACTGATGTCAAGGCCCAACAACGGCGCGGGCTGACGACTGAACAACGACCCCAATGCGATCAAGGCTATCCCCTGAAACTGGCCGATCGAGAACCGGCGAAACTTAAGAAATCACTTGAATGCTATCAGTAAGAACCTTGTCCAGCAAAGGATTTTCCTGATTTGGCATCTACCAAACGTTGCCAAAAGCAGACGGTTACGCATTCGAGCCCGGCCCAGTCCGACAATTGCACCCTTGGCGCGCGGGTGACTGCGACCGAGCGGACTACCAGGTCCCCGTTGCTGCAACAGACCCGTTTTTATAATATCCGTGCGCCGTTACGAAGGTTTTATGTCACGAAAATCCGCTTCTCCCGAATCCGACGACAGGCCGAAACCCGACCACCCTCCCCGAAACACGCTGCAATCGATCGTGTGGATCGCGCGCTGGATGCTGGGCCTGGCCCTGGCCGCAGCGGTTTCACTGGCAATGGTCATTGCCATCGCACTGGCGGTGGCCTTTCCCAATCTGCCCGATGTGTCAGCCTTGTCCGACTACCGCCCGATCCTTCCTTTGCGCATTTACTCGGCCGATGGCGTGCTGATCGGCGAGTTCGGGGAAGAGCGGCGCAACCTGATGCGCCTCAAGGACATGCCCAAGGTCATGACAGACGCGGTGCTGGCGATCGAGGACACGCGTTTTTATGAACACGGTGGTGTCGATTACAAAGGCATGCTGCGCGCAGCGCTTGCCAACTTGACCAACCTCAAGAGCCAGGGTGCCTCGACCATCACGATGCAGGTAGCGCGCAATGTCTACCTGTCGTCGGAGAAAACCTATACCCGCAAGATTTACGAGGTCCTGCTGACCTTCAAGCTAGAGCACTTGCTGGAAAAGGATCAGATTCTCGAGATCTATATGAACCAGATCTTCCTGGGCAATCGGTCCTACGGTTTCGCGGCCGCCAGCGAGTCTTACTTCGGCAAGCCGCTCAAAGACGTCACGGTGGCCGAAGCCGCCATGCTGGCCGGCCTGCCCAAGTCACCGAGCAGCAACAACCCGATCAGAAACCCCAAGCGCGCCCGGGCGCGCCAGTTGCTGGTGATCGACCGGATGGAAGAGACCGGCTTCATCACCGCGCAACAGGCAGAGGCGGCGCGTAAGGAAACGCTCCAGCTCAAAGGCGGGGCCGCCGCCACGCGCGTCCATGCCGAATATGTGGCTGAAACCGTGCGCCAGTTGGTGTTTGCCCAGTATGGAAACGAGACCTATACCCGTGGGCTCAATGTCTACACCACGATCAAGTCGGCCGACCAGGACGCCGCCTACAAGGCCTTGCGACGTGGCATCATGGATTTCGAGCGGCGCCAGGTTTATCGCGGTCCGGAGAAGTTCATTGACCTGCCAACCAAGGACGCGCAGTCCCTGGAAGACGCGATCGACGAGGCGCTGGACGCGCACCCGGACAATGGCGATGTGATGTCCGCCATCATTCTGGAGGTCAATCCCAAGCTGATCCGCGCCGTACGCCAAAATGGCGAGACGCTGGAGATCACCGGCGACGGACTGGAGCCGGCACGCTCCGGTTTGTCCGACAAGGCACCCCCCAACATCAAACTGCGACCAGGCGCTGTGATCCGTGTCTCGCGTTTACCCAAGCAGCGGTGGGAAATCACCCAGCTGCCGGAGGTCGAGGGCGCGTTTGTCGCCATGGATCCACGCGATGGTGCCATCAAGGCCCTGGTCGGCGGATTCGACTACGACAAGAACAAGTTCAACCACGTCACCCAGGCCTGGCGCCAGCCCGGCTCCAGTTTCAAGCCTTTCATCTACTCCGCTGCGTTGGAAAAAGGCTTCACGCCTGCGACCATCGTCAATGATGCCCCGTTGTTTTTCGACGCATCGGTGACGGGGGGACAACCGTGGGAACCCAAGAACTACGACGGCAAATTCGATGGCCCCATGACCTTGCGTACCGGTCTGGCCAAGTCCAAGAACATGATCGCGATCCGCGTGCTGCAAGCCGTCGGGCCGCAATACGCGCGCGACTGGGCGATGCGATTCGGTTTCGATGGCGACAAACACCAGCCCTATCTCACCATGGCGCTTGGCGCTGGCTCCGTCACGCCCATGCAGATGGTCGGTGCCTACGCCGTGTTCGCCAACGGCGGCTACCGGGTCAACCCCTGGCTGATCAGCAAGGTGTCCGAGCAGACCGGTCGGGTGCTGATGGAACACAAACCCCAGGTGCTCGACGAGTCGGTGCGCGCGATCGACGCGCGCAATGCCTTCGTCATGGACAGCCTGCTCAACGAGGTGACCCGCACCGGCACTGCGGCGCGAGCGCAAGCCACGCTCAAACGCCCCGACCTGTATGGCAAGACCGGCACCACCAATGACTCCATGGATGCCTGGTTCGCGGGTTTCCAGCCGACCCTGGTGGCAGTGACCTGGATGGGCTACGACACGCCCCGCAAACTGGGCAGCAATTCGCTGGCCACCGGTGGCGGGCTGAGCTTGCCGATCTGGATCGCCTATATGGAACACGCGCTCAAGGGGGTGCCCGTCGCTCCGTACGGCGCCCCCAACGGCGTCGTCAACACCGGCGGCGAATGGTATTTCAACGAATATGCCTATGGAGGCGGTATCACCAGCCTGGGGATGCAAGATTTGCTCCCAGGTGCCGCCAATGGAACGGTCGAGGTCGTGCCGCAAGCCGAGGAACGCAACCGCATCCTCGATCTGTTTCGCAATCGCGGCAACTAGACGGTACTAACTTTCATCATGCCCACCCTTTACCCCGCAGCATGAAAGTTATTTCACATTAAGAAGCTGAAAACGCCAGCGGCTGCCCGCTCTGGGCACTGGCGTCTTGCGACAGGCGCTCAAACAGTTCGCCTTGCCCTTTGGTGTCGGTCCAGCGGTCGGCATCGAAACGAAAGTGGTATCCACCGCTGCGGGCGGCCAGCCAGATTTCATGCAAGGGCTTTTGCAGATTGACCACGATCTCGCTGCCATTGGCAAATTTCAATGTGACCATGCCCCCAACGCGCTGGTTGTCGATATCCGCTTCGGAGGCATCGTTGATACGGTCGCAACCCGATTCGATCGCCAGCAGCACCTTCTCGGCCTGGTCCATGAATTGCGGGTCGGTCATTACAATTTCACCATGTTGCGCATCCGCCAAATTTTAGTCAGTACGGTTATCCTTGCCACCGGTGCAGTTGTCCTTTCGGCCTGTGGCCAGAAAGGCGCGCTGTTTCTGCCAACCGAACCGGCGGCCGCGCAACGCGCCACTCTGCCGCAAACCCTGCGCCAGGGCATGTCTACACCTGCTCCAGTCCCATCGCGTCCAGCGGCCCCTTCATCCTCCCCAAGCGCCCCATGACATTGCCGACCGTGCCTGGTGCACCCCATATTGCCTACCGCAACCAGCAACTGTACGTCGAACAAGTACTACTGGCGACATTGGCCCAGCGCCATGGAACGCCGTTGTTCGTCTATTCCGAAACTGCCATCCTGGACGCACTGGCGGCCTATCAGCGGCCGCTGGCGGGCCGGGATGCCCACATTTGCTATGCCATGAAGGCCAACTCGACGCTGGCCGTGTTGCAGCTCCTGGCCCGAGCGGGCTGTGGTTTCGACATCGTCTCCGGGGGTGAACTCGAACGGGTGATCGCCGCTGGCGCGGATGCATCCCGCGTGATTTTCTCCGGTGTGGGAAAAACCCGCGCCGAAATGCGGCGTGCGCTGGAACTCGGTATTGCGTGCTTCAATGTCGAAAGCGAAGCTGAACTGGAAGTGCTCAGCACGGTAGCCGTGTCCATGGGCCAACGGGCACCGATCAGCATCCGGGTCAATCCCAATGTCGACCCCAAGACACACCCTTACATTTCGACCGGTCTCAAGGGCAACAAGTTCGGTATCGCCCATGAGCGCACGGTGGCCACCTACTGCCGGGCCGCACAATTGCCCGGCGTGCAGATTGTCGGGATCGACTGTCACATCGGCTCGCAGATCACACAGGAGGCACCCTACCTCGATGCGATGGATCGCATGCTGGAACTGGTGGAGGCGATCGAGGCAGAAGGTATCCCCATCAGGCACCTGGACTTCGGTGGTGGATTGGGCATCGACTACAACGGCGACCAGCCGCCGGCGGCCGACGCCTTGTGGACGCAGTTGCTCACCAAGCTGGACGCGCGCGGCTTCGGCGACCGGACGCTGATGCTCGAGCCTGGCCGCTCGTTGGTGGGCAACGCCGGCGTCTGCATCACCGAAGTGCTCTACCTCAAACCCGGCGAGCAAAAGAACTTTTGTATCGTCGATGCGGCAATGAACGACCTGCCGCGCCCGGCAATGTACCAGGCCTATCACGCGATCGTGCCGCTGCAGCCGCGCCCTACACCTAGCGCCGTCTGGGAGGTCGTCGGTCCGGTGTGCGAGAGTGGCGACTGGTTGGGACATGCACGCGACCTGGCCGTCGACAGTGGCGATCTGCTAGCAGTCCTGTCAGCCGGTGCCTACTGCATGAGCATGGCCAGCAATTACAACTCGCGCGGCCGTGCGGCCGAGGTGCTGGTCAAGGGCGATCAGTCGCGACTGATACGCAGGCGGGAATCGATAGCAGACCAGTTGCGCAACGAGCAGGCGCCCGCGCTGGCAGCGGACCCGGAGCCCAGTTTCATCCCACGCTGACCGGACGCGCGAGATTGCGCCGAAGGCGCCAGGCGTGCACGACGCGCCATAGCAGCAGTGCAGCCAGCACGGCCCCATACACGAACACGTCGGCGTAGTCGTTCTTGCCCGAGCGCATCCAGTAAAAATGCAGCACGGCGAGCATCGCCACCGCATACACGAGTCGATGCAGCTGCCGCCAACGGCGCGCACCCAGCAACCGGATGGCGCGGCTCCATGAGGTCACGGCCAGCGCGGTGAGCAGCAGCAGCGCCAGGAAGCCGACCAGGATGAATGGCCGCTGCGCAATGTCGCGCGCAATGTCGCCTACGACGAATTCCATGTCGAGCCAGCTGTAGCACAGCATGTGCAGCACGGCATAGAAATAAACATACAAACCCAGCATGCGGCGAAAGCGCGCCAATGCAGGTGTGCCGGTCATGACCCGCAATGGAGTTACGGTCAGCACGATACACAGAAAGCGCAGCGTCCAGTCGCCGGTGGACCGGATCAGCGCCTCGGCCGGATTGGGGCCGAGGTTCTGCGTCAGGGCACCCCAGAACAGCCACGCGAACGGAATCAGCGCTGCAGCAAAAACCACAGGCTTGGCACCAGGATGCAACAACCAGCGTCGGATCATGGCGCAACCCACCGCCCCTGCCCAGACACAAGCTCCCGCGCAACGACCCAGCCCGGGCAGGCCATGGGCAAGGTCAGTAGAACTTGCGCAGGTCCATGCCTGCGTAGAGTTGCCCCACTTGCGGCTCGTAGCCGTTGAACATGAGGGTCTTGCGCTTCTTGGCGAACAAGCCGTCTTCACCGATGCGCCGTTCCGTGGCCTGACTCCAGCGCGGGTGATCCACCTCGGGATTGACGTTGGAATAAAACCCGTACTCGCTCGCCGCCGCCTGGTTCCAGGCGGTGGTTGGCTGCTTGTCGGTGAACCGGATCTTGACCAGGCTCTTGCCGCTCTTGAAACCGTACTTCCACGGTACCACCAACCGCATCGGCGCACCGTTTTGATTCGGCAACACCTGACCGTACATGCCAAACGACAACAGGGTCAATGGGTGCATCGCCTCGTCCATCCGCAGGCCTTCGACATACGGCCAGTTCAATACACGGGTACCGAGACCCGGCATCGTCTTGGGATCGGCCAGCGTGACGAATTCGACGTATTTCGCACTACCCAGCGGTTCGACCTTGTTGATGAGTTGCGACAACGAATAGCCAACCCATGGAATCACCATCGACCAGCCTTCGACGCAGCGCAGTCGATAAACACGCTCCTCCTGGGCGCTGAGCTTCAGCAGATCTTCCAGCGCGATCTTCTGCGGCCGCTTGACCAGACCTTCGACCTCAACCGCCCACGGCGTGGTCTTCAAGGCATGGGCGTGTTGCGCCGGATCCGCCTTGTCGGTGCCGAATTCGTAAAAGTTGTTATAGGTGCTCGCGTCCTTGTAGTCGGTGCGTTTTTCCATCGTCACCGCACCGGGAACACCAGAACGCGCGCCGGGCAAAGCCTGCAGCTTGCCGGGTTGCGCCGTCTGGGACACCGCATCGCGCGCAGCCCAGGACATCAACGCCGCGCCAGCCACGCCGCCAGCCATGGCACGGATCAGGGTGCGGCGATCGTGGTACACGGCCCGCGGCGTGATGTCGCTGGGAGTGTCGTGTTCGAAACCGGTGTTGTGGGTACGGATGATCATGGGCGAGTCCTCTTGTTGGCCAAGTTCGTCAGAACCCCGAGCAACTTACAAAGTTCCTGCGATGACGATTGGAGACGGCTTCATCTAACCCGCACGGTGACGGCTGCTGCGCGGCGCTCTCACTGACAGCGCGAATCAAGCGGGCAACTTCCGTTGGCAGGCTCAGCGCAAACCAGCCATGTAATCGGCCACAGCGCGAATTTCGCGGTCGTTCATGCGCGCGGCCACGCCCGTCATCTGCACGTTGTTGAGACGGATGCCGTCACGGAACGCGGTGAGTTGGGTAGCGCTGTATTCGGCGTGCTGGCCGCTCAAGCGCGGATACTGGGCCGGAATGCCGGCACCATTGGGGCTGTGGCAACCGGCGCAGGCGGCAATCTTGCGCTCGGCGATGCCGCCGCGATAGATTCGCTCGCCCAGCGCCACCAGTGCCTTGTCTTTGGCAAACCCTGGCTTGGGCTGCTTGCTCGCCAGCCAAAACGAAATGTTGACCATATCGTCATCCGACAGGGTGCTCGCAAACCCCTTCATGATGGCGTTATTACGCTTGCCGGACTTGTACTCCTGCAATTGCTTGATGAGGTATTGAGGATGCTGACCCGCCAGCTTGGGGTTCTCAGGCGTACCCGAGTTGCCATCGGCGCCATGGCAGGCGGCACAAACTCCCGAAAAACTCGCTTCACCCTTGGCCAGATCCGGTTTCTTCTCCTGCGCGACAACACTCAGGGAACTCAATGCCAGAGTGGCGGCAAGCATCAGGCGGGCAATAGACGTCATGGGAATGGGCATCGCGAAAAGGGTGCAAGACAGCCTGTATTCTACAATGCAGGCCGCAGCTATCGCCCTGGAACCCATGAAAAGCCACACCCACACTCCAGCTGCAAAGACCCCCCGCGCCGCCACCGCAACCGCATCCCCTGCCATGGTCGCCTCGGGCTGGCTGCATACGGCCCGATTCCTGACCACCGCCCCGGAACTGCATTTCCTGCCGGCGCTCGAAGTACCAGAGATCGCCTTCGTCGGCCGGTCCAACGCCGGCAAGTCGACCTGCATCAACACGCTGACCCAGCAAAAGCAACTGGCCTTTGCCTCGCGCAAGCCGGGCCGCACGCAGCATATCAACCTGTTTTCGCTTGGCAAGCAGGGCGTCACCGACGCGGTGCTGACGGATCTTCCAGGCTACGGATACGCGGCTGTTCCCAAGCAGGACAAAATCCGCTGGCAGCAGGTCATGGCCAACTACCTGGTCACCCGTGAGAACCTGCGCGGCATCGTGCTTCTGTGCGACCCGCGGCTCGGATTGACCGAACTCGACGAGGTCCTGCTGGACATCGTGCGGCCCCGGGTCGAACAGGGTCTGCAGTTCCTGCTGCTGCTGACCAAGGCCGACAAGCTCACCCGCGTCGAGGGCCACAAGGCTTTGTCGATCGCCCGGCTGCAGGCCGGTGGTGGCCATGCCATGCTGTTTTCAGCGACCAAGCGTCAAGGCATCGATGACGTGTCGCAGTTGTTGTGGCAGTGGGCGCATCCGCCCGGCGGCCCTGCCGAAGGAAGCGCCCCGACCACCGATGGCGAACCTTCGGCGCACCATGACGCGTCGACCCCACAAGCCACCGAAGACGCCAGACCTGCCTGATCTGTGCGCAGGCAGGCACCCACCGTGGTGTCTTCCGTCAGTAGACCGAGGGCTCGCCGTCCGGTCGCATCTTGAAGCGCTTGTGCACCCAGTAGTACTGCCCCGGCATCCGGTCGATGAAATCCTGCAGCCGTCGGTTCATGGTCGCGGCGTCGGCCCGGAGGTCATCGGTCGGGAAATCTTCCCAGGCGGGATGCACCTGCACCTCGTACCCGGTGGCAGTGAGTTCGGTGATGACCGGCACCACCTTGGCCCGACCCATGCGCGCAAATCGCGACAAGGATGTCAAGGTCGCGGTCGGCACCCCATAGAACGGCACGAACACCGATTCCTGGCGCGTGATGTTCATGTCGGGCAGCAGGTACAGCGGTTGGCCCATCCGAAGCGCCTGCACCACCGGTTTGAGGCCGTCGTCGCGACCGAACAGCCGTGGCTGGCCAAAACGCTGGCGTCCGTCAAGAATCCATCGGTCCAGCGTCGGATCGACCTGGTTGGAATAAATCGTCATGAAAGCCCGTGGCAACTGGTGGGTCAGCGCGGTCCAGCCGGCATCGAGGCCGACAAAATGCGGCGCAAAAATGACGGTAGGCGCATCGCCCTGCAACGCATGCACAGCGCCACGCAGTTGCAGACGCTCTTGCAGCAAACGCGGATGGCCGTGCCATAACCAGCTCCGATCGAGCCAGGCCTGGGCAAATGTGGTGAACGTCTGGCGAGCAATGGCCCGCAGCGCCGACTGCGACCGCTGCGGGAAACACAGCCGCAGATTTGCCCACACCACCCGCCGGCGCGAGCCCGCCAGCGCATACAGGAACCAGCCGAGCAACCAGCCCAGCGCCCGCACCCAGGACAGCGGCAGGTGCGCCAGTATGCGCATGACCCCGATCCCGAGCCGACTCAGCATGCATGCGCTCCCGAGGTCATGACGCTCCCTTGGGATGCTTGTACCGGGCATACCCCCACAGATACTGCGACGGGCATTCGCGGATCAGGCGTTCCATTTCCCGGTTGACCTGCGCAACCGCCGCATCCAGATCGGACGGCAGCGGTTCGCGCAACTCCCGGAAATGCAGCCGGAACCCACGCCCCCCGTTCAAACGCTCGCCCCACATCACCAAGACGGTGGCACCGGTTTGCTGCGCCAATCGCGCCGACAGCGTCATGGTGTAAGCATCGCGGCCGAAGAACGGCGACCACACGCCCATGCCGTCAGGCGGCACCTGGTCGGGTAACAAACCCACCGCATGGCCTTTGCGCAAGGAGCGGATCATCTGGCGCACGCCGGCCAGCGAGGTCGGCGCAGTGACCAGGCCTGGTCGATCCCGCGACTGCAGCATCAGTTGCGCCAACCAGGCCTGGCGCGCCGGCCGGTACAACACCGTCAGCGGTCCATACCGTTCAAAATAACGCGCCGCGACTGCCTGCGCGGCTATCTCGAAACAACCGAGATGCGGCGTCAGGAAGAGCACACCGTGTCCGGCAAGGTAGGCACGGTCGACACTGGAATCGTTGTCCCATTCGCAAACGATCGGCGCGCCCAACCACAGGCGCGGCAACTCAGCGACCATCCGTCCGGCACTGCCGATCGCGCCCCGCACCGTTGGCATGCGGTACCCCGCTTGGGCCGTGTTTTCGACAAACTTGCGCCGATACCGCGGTGACAGCAGAAACGCCGTCCAACCGAGCCACCAGCCCAGGCTGTGCGACAGCCACAAGGGCAGACGCGCCAGCCAGCGAAAAACGTGAATCATCAAAAGGTAGAATCGGCCGGTCGCCGAGTTATCGAACTACTTGCAGGGCGACACCCACAATCGGCGCGCAACCCAAAGCGGCCATTGTGCCTCGTGAAACTGCTAAAGCGTTCGCCAGAGCACTCCAAGCCCCGGCAACGCAGATATCCATGTGTTGATGGAGCAATAAAGGAACCCCAATGGCGAACGATTTTCTCTTCACGTCCGAATCCGTATCCGAAGGCCATCCCGACAAGGTCTCCGACCAGGTCTCGGATGCGATCCTCGATGCTATTTTCAAACAGGACCCGCGCAGCCGGGTTGCTGCGGAAACCCTGTGCAACACCGGCCTGGTGGTGCTGGCAGGGGAAATCACGACCAACGCCCATGTCGATTACATCCAGGTCGCGCGCGACACCCTCAAGCGCATCGGCTACGACAACACCGAGTACGGCATCGACTACAAGGGTTGCGCGGTGCTGGTGGCCTACGACAAGCAAAGCAACGACATCGCACAAGGCGTCAACCATGCTTCCGACGACCATCTGAATACCGGCGCCGGCGACCAGGGCCTGATGTTCGGCTATGCCTGCGACGAGACACCGGTACTGATGCCCGCGCCGATCTACTATGCGCACCGTCTGGTAGAGCGCCAGGCCGAATTGCGCAAGGACGGCCGACTCCCTTTTCTGCGACCGGACGCCAAGAGCCAGGTCACGATGCGGTATGTGGACGGCAAGCCGCACAGCATCGCCACCGTGGTGCTGTCCACGCAGCACCATCCCGACCAGAGCGAGACGCCGACCAGGATGAAGGCTTCGTTCAATGAAGCCATCATCGAACAGATCATCAAGCCGGTACTGCCCAAGGAATGGCTGAAGGACACCGAGTACCTGATCAATCCGACTGGCCGCTTCGTCATCGGCGGCCCGCAGGGCGACTGTGGCCTGACCGGGCGCAAGATCATCGTCGACACCTATGGGGGTGCCTGCCCGCATGGCGGTGGCGCTTTCAGCGGCAAGGACCCGAGCAAGGTCGATCGCTCGGCCGCATACGCCTGCCGCTACGTGGCCAAGAACATCGTCGCGGCCGGGTTGGCGCGTCAATGCCAGATCCAGGTGGCCTATGCCATCGGCGTCGCGCGGCCGATGAACATCACCGTCTACACCGAAGGCACGGGCCTGATTTCCGACGAGAAAATCGCCCAGTTGGTGCAGGCGCATTTCGACCTGCGACCCAAGGGCATCATCCAGATGCTCGACCTGCTGCGTCCGATCTACGAAAAGACCGCCGCCTACGGCCACTTCGGCCGCGAAGAACCCGACTTCACCTGGGAACGAACCGACCAAGCCGCCGCGCTGCGTGCGGCGGCCGGGCTGTAGTACCGGCAGCGCTGCAGCGTCTCGGTTGTCCTCGGTGCCAGCTACCGATCTCCCTTGCGCAACCACCGCCGCAATCCCCAGGCTCCCACAGCGATCAACAGCACGGTCAGGCCCAGCAGCACAAAGGTCACAGGCGTGGGCGCGCGCAGCGCAGCGGTGATCTGATCGACAAACAACACCATCGCCAGCGTGCCGGGCGTGATACCGATCGCAGTGCCCAGCACCAGGTCGCGCAACCGGATGTGGCTGGCACCGGCGACCATGTTGACAACGGCAAACGGTGCCACCGGCACCAGACGCACCAAAATCACGGCTATCAGGCCTCGACGGGCCATGCGTTGGCTCAGCATGTTGATGCGCGGCCCGGCCAGGCGCACCAGGACCTCATGACCCAGATAGGTGCCAATGCCATAACTGGCCGCAGCGCCGATCAACGCGCCGACCATGGCGCAGCCGAAACCGGCCCAGGGGCCAAACGCCACCAGCGCCACCAGGGTCAGAAACGTCAGCGGCACGGCCAGCGTCATGGCCAAGGCAAAGACCAGCGTCGCTGCAATCGGTCCGGACGCCTGACCCAAATGCTGTAACGCCGCCACCACCCGATCCACGTCCAGCCACTGGCGCAGCGGCGTCCAGGTCCAAGCGATGGCCAGGCCCAGCACCCCCACGACGACAACGGCCAATAGCAGCAGACGCCGACGCAAGGCGCGCGATGGCAAGGAACGCGGCTCCATACTCACAGGCCAGGCGGTTTCATGGTGCGCCGCGGACGATCTCAACCAGCACTTTTGCCAGATCCCGCACGTGTCCGGCACCAAAAATCGAGCCATGCAATCCGGCGACGCGCCGCTCCTGCAACTGCGCACCCATCAATAACCGCCACGAACCGAACAACGCTCGCTCCCAGCGCAACAGACCGGAGGTTTTGATCAGCGTCGTCGGACCACCGAACGCGCCGGCGCGGTATCCACCCATGGCGCGCACCTGCGCCACCAGACCAGCGTCGTTGATCATGGCACCCAGACGCCTGCCATTGATGCTGAGTTCGTGCAGTCGCAAAAGGCGTACCAGGCCGGTGAAAAGGCGCCAATAAAAGGTCCCACCCCAAACCATCTTCGGATAGACCGTGTCGATCAAGATCAAGCCACGCGGCGGCATGCCACGTTGCTCCAGCAGGCGCGCCGTCTCCAGTGCCGCGATGCCGCCGATCGAAAACCCGGCGATGAAGCCCGGTGCCTTGCCCTGCGCCTGGATGCTGTCGGCATACAGGGTGGCCAGTTGCGCAATACGCTTGAAGCCCAGGTCGGACGGCGGCTGCAACATGCAGAGGTCACAGCGACCTCCCAACGCATCGGCCAGCGTCTGCAAACGCAGCAGGTCGCCATGCCCGGAAGCGGCAAGGTAAATGGTGTCGGCAGCCATGCCCGGACTCAGCGGCACCAGCAGGCCCGGCGGTATCGCCTGCTGGTCGAGCGCTTGCGCGAGCCGCTCGACGGTCGGGTTTTCGGTCAGCAGGTAGAGCGGAATTCTGCAGCCCAGCAAACGCTCGGCTCCCGCCAGAATCGAGATGGCGGTCAGCGAATCGCCACCGACATCGAAAAAATTGTCTTGCACCGACAGCGGCTTGCGACCGAGCTCGGTTTCCCACAAAGCCAGCAATTGCGCTTCACGCGGATTGGCCGGCATGCGTCCCCCATGACGCGCCGGCCGCGCGGGCGTGGCATCCGGCAAGGCCGCATCGTCGACCTTGCCCGTGCCGGTGGTGGGCAATACCGGCAGGCAACAAATCGCTGAGGGCACCATGTAGTCGGGAAGACGCACACGCAAGACACGCTGCAAACGTTCAGGGTCGTCGGGTCGCTGCGGCGCAACCCAGGCATGGATGGCGGCATGACCGTCCCGTTCAACCTTGCGCACCACCGCCTGGGTGACGCCCTCGACCGCCAGCAAGGCAGCCTCGATCTCGCCCAGTTCGATGCGGTAACCGCGCAGTTTCACCTGCCGATCGAGCCGCCCGTGGAAATGCAAGCGCCCAAGGCCGTCGAGCGCGCCTTTGTCGCCGGTGCGGTACAGGCGCTCGCCTGGCCGGAACGGGTCAGTGATGAAACTGGCGGCGGTCAGTTCGGGCTGGTTGAGGTAACCACGGGCCAGACCCTGGCCACCGATGAACACTTCGCCGGCCACACCGTCGGGCACCGGGCGCAGCTGGCGATCGAGCACATGGATGTTGGTGTCGTCCACGGGCAGTCCCACCGGCACAACCCGCGCATCGTCGCGCGGCGTACATTCCCAGGCCGTGGCGAAGATACAGGCTTCGGTCGGGCCATATACATTGAACAAACGGGCACCGGTCAGCGCCAGATAACGCCGGGCCAGTTCGGGCGCGAGCACCTCGCCGCCACAACACGCCACCCGTAGCGCCAGTGCCAGCTGGCCTTGCATCCCATCGAGAAAGCCGCTGAGCGTCGAAGGCACGAACGCCATGATGGTGACGCCATGGCGCAGCGCAAATTCGGCCAGCGATTGCGGTGCCAGCCGTCCGGGAGGAGCTAGCGCGATGCTCGCGCCATGCACCAGCGGCAGGCACAACTCGATCAGTGACGGATCGAAGGTGGCCTGTGTTGCCTGCCCGCTGCGGTCCTGCGGCGTGACCGCATAGGCCCGCGACAACCACGCCAGTCTGCGCGCCAGCGTCGCGTGGTCGATCATCACACCCTTGGGCCTGCCGGTAGAGCCTGAGGTGAACAGCACGTAGGCCAGGTCATCGGATGCCGGTGTGGCTGGCGCATCGTCCAGCGGCACGTCCGGCA
>Ga0105045_10000312_pt1 | contig 33411 bp, 36 predicted proteins | sample MAT02_FD_78089 | JGI IMG/M metagenome (GOLD analysis project Ga0105045, IMG submission 78089) | Freshwater microbial communities from Lake Fryxell liftoff mats and glacier meltwater in Antarctica - MAT-02 (megahit assembly) | ecosystem: Environmental > Aquatic > Freshwater > Ice > Liftoff...
ATATTGCTTTAAACGCGGGTGATATCTTCTCTTCAGAGAGAATGTTTTTTGCTTGAGCAATCATTGCATCAATATCTTTGTTATCAACTTTCAAGTCAATGTAACCCTTAAAATAATTGATAATAGGATAACATGACTTTTTAAGATGGATTTTTCGTTTGCCAGAAGGGAAGGGTTCAATTATTTTTTTGGGGTTCAGCCCTCTGGGATTAAATGATTTCAAGCTCTTACGCTATCCTTAGTGCGGTTTTAAATAGGGTAAAATAAGCTTTAGGGATAGTCTGTGTATGCTTTTTTTACGGCTATTTCATGTCAAGTGCTTTTTGACATATTTTTTCAGATGGATTGCTTCGCTAAAAGCTCGCAACGACAGAATCCATACATCGACTCACCTGAATAGTTACAACATAGGTACATAGCACCAATCCCAATATTACCGAAGATGATATCAACGATATAAAAGAAACTCATTATAGACCACGGTGGTGAACTCTATAACGATCAAAAGCAAGTAGTTGAAGACAGCGGATTGCGTCCCGATACCGCACATTTTATACTTTAATGCAAACTACTTAGTTTAATGTAAGTTTGGCGCTATCGCAGGCACAGTTTAATATTGAATTGTCAACTGTGCCCAAAATGTATTCCCTGTATTTGAAAGGGAGGTCGCAACACCACTTGTAGACAAACTGCGCAGGGTTAATCGAATTGAATAGCCAGCATGGCAGTGGCGAAGGGATTTTTGCTGACCGAAGCATGACCAATTAAGCCAATACCAAAATGCTTGAAAGGTGTGTAAAAAAGTTGCGCTTCAATCGGTTCAGAGAGATTCGCTTCGTGTATAAGAATATGAATAGTAGTTGGCGTATGAGACATATTCTCGTTCATAACGCGCTGCACCCACCCCAGCTGCGGCTGACCAATAACAGCTTGGACGTTTGCTTTTATAGCCTAATAAAGCACCGATATCTGTTGCGAATTTATTATTTCGATAATCATTGTTATTAAAGATATCAGTCCATGCTAGCGTGATAAACATAGAGTTGGTAATCATGCCATTGAAGCTTAATTGAATGGCAGGTGCTGTAAAGTCGGCAGAATCATTAGAAGCAACCCCAATGCCAGTGCCCACATTCCACCACCAACGATGGGAGTAATCGCATTCGCTGGAATCCTGCGCAAATAGCACAGTTGACTGAAGTAGTAATGCAATAATACTGAGTTTTGTATAGTTCATGATAAAACATCCTTATGAAAATCAGGGCTAAGATCAAACTTAATTTTTTCTTATCAATGATTAGCCATACATTCGTCAGGATTATTTGCAGCAAATAAACCTGGCTGAATTAAAGCCTCCCACTTTCGTAGGAGGATCAAGGAGGGGGGAAGTTAGACTGACGGAGTTGATGGCTTGAAAATAGGGGTCGTTTCTAGCCCAGCAATGAGGTTGCATTGACCTCGAACATTTTGTTCCTTGTAAGCAGCAAAACCTGGGGTAAGGGTTTTGACTGTTTGCGGTGGTGCAAACTGCGCGACATGTTCTCTTAAGAAATACCTAAAGTGATCTGTTAGAGCCTTCGTTCTAGTAGTGTTGTTAAGCGCTGCTAAAAAGGTTTCCTCTGCTTTCTTTAACATCGTCTTTGCTTCTAGGACCTTTCCTTGCGATCGATAATGATTGCCTTGCGATTCATAAACACGGGCAAGTGAAATATAAGGCGCTCCCCATGTAGGCACGTTCTGAATCACGCAGATCAAGAGCGTGGTTGCTGAAGCTAAATTTTGCAGGCCAACCATGGCTCGTGCTTGGCCATACAAGCAACCATTTACTGTTTGTGGATCATTTTTAAAAAATTTTGCTGTCGTAGAAAAGTATTCGTCTGCTTCTTCAAAGCGGCCTGACTTAAGTAGCTCATGGCCCGGGCTAAGGTCGTGCATAAAAAACCTACCAGAAAAAATAAAGGACTATGATTTTAAAGATAAAATTATCAAAAGGAAACAACCGTAACATATCTATAAAATCATGTCATGAAAATATTTTCGCCGACAAACTTATTAATGGACATGTTGCACTATAAAAAGTCAACTCCCCAACATTTTAAAAGAGGATGAAGATCGAACGCTTGGAGTTTTATGGTTGACCCACTTTTGTTAAAAAGGTGTCGATGGTTTTTGTGTTATTACTTGTGCTTCTTTGTCATTTGGATTATGGCCCATGCCGAGTCCCAAAAAGGATTGCGCATGAATGCCATTTTTTCCTAGTTGTTCGGCATAAGCTTTGCTAAATTCAGGCCATACCACATCATCAGCGGCGCCAGCTAAAAGCCAAATAAGTGTATCGTGAGGAATGTGATTGGTATGTTCAATTGCAGATAAGCTTTTTTGCCAATCTGGTCACCTGTGTTTGATGTCGCAAGGGCAGTTAATGAGTAAAGCGCCATCGGCAAGCTGAGGAAATTCATTCAATAATAATGCCGCAATCGCTGCACCCCCGGAATGCCCAATGATTAACAGTCGTTTAGGCTTGTAATGGCTTTTAAGGTTTTGAATCACTCGGCCAATGATTTCAATATTTTACTTTGTATAATTATCTAAACGCCTAGCAATCCCTGTGCTTGTTACACCCAATGAATTACCCGTTGAGAAATGCCCTTCATCATCAAAATAGCCCGGTCGGATCAGTGTGAGATTAAGTCAATTCGTTTTTTTGAAATGCGCGGCTATGTTACTCATGTAACCTGAGCCCCCCACCCCATAATCACCATGAAGATAAATCACTAATTCCTCAGGATGCGAGTTTGATTGGTCGCTGATCATGCGTAGCCATTGGTTATTCTTGCTATCAATTGTAGTGATATAATCAGCTTTGCATTTAATCGATAGTGAGACCTCTTTAATATCTGCTTGGAGTGCAAATGACACTAAAGTAAAAGACAAGTAAATGAGAAATTTTAAGATCATTTTTGGATCCTGCAAATGAGATCCCTAATATTATAGCTTGCCTAATATTGGGATTATTAAAATTCTCAAACTTGATATAAAGTGAGAATATATATATACTCTAAATTATTGACATTTGAGTATTTAAATGTTCTCATTATGAAAAATATCAAGCAAAATCAAATAGATAGATATTTGGCAAATTTTGACCAAATAAAGCAATTACCCATGCCAAAGCAAGGTTGGGTTAAGTATGTTAGAAATGCGCTAGGAATGACTTCCTTGCAATTGGCCAAGCGTCTTAATGTGAGTCGTCGTAGAGCCGTCATGATTGAACAGGCTGAAATTGAAGATTCCACAACATTAAAAACATTGAAACAAGCAGCCCAGGCAATGAACTGCAAATTAGTTTATGCCATCGTGCCACAAGCAAGCATTACCCAAATACTTGAAGAGCAAGCAAGAGAATTTGTTAAGCGGCATTTAAAAGATGTTTCACATCACATGGACCTAGAATCCCAGTCTGTTAAAAATCAAAAAGCTATTGACGCTCAGATAGATGAGCTCGTACAACAATATTTATCAAAAGCAACAAAAATTATTTGGGATGACTAATTGTGCAGTTTAAATATATTGATGGTGCAACGCCGATTGATGCCAATGAAGCAGCTGGCCTTATTCCTAAAAATATTTTGCTTCAAAGCGAACTAAATGAAATTGAGCAGTCAAATATTTTGAAAGCTGAAATATGGCTATCCAGTCATAAAATGACACTTGAAAAGTTTGCTACTGTTGAATTCATGAAAAAATCACATCGTAAAATGTTTGATAAAACCTGGAGATGGGCAGGGCAATTTAGATTAAGTAATAAAAATATTGGTATTAATTGGAATTTAATTAGCACGAACTTAAAAAATCTTTGCGATGATACCATTTACTATATATCAAATAAAAACTATTCTAACGATGAAATGGCAGTTCGCTTTCATCACCGGCTTGTCAGTATTCATTGCTTTCCCAATGGGAATGGTCGACATGCAAGAATAGTGACAAATTACTTACTTTATTTATTAGGCGAGAATAAATTTAGCTGGGGTAAGGACAACCTCATTAAGGTAAATATAACAAGAAATAATTATATTCTGGCTTTGAAGCAGGCCGATGAAGGTAGCTATGAAGCACTATTGTCCTTTGTGCGTTCTTAAAAAAAGCAAGTAAAGCTATGCGCACCCTTTTGCTTGAACACGCCGCAGTGTTGTTATCGAACCATTTTAAACGCCATATAGGCTATGAAAATACAAACCTGGTCAAAAAAAAAGCAACAATTTTTTCTGCAATGGATTTCGCCCGAGAATAATTTCAAGAATCCAAGCGTTTATCTGTTGTGCAGACCAACACAAATCACAACCTTTGCTGAGTGAAGCATCGCGACAACTATTGATCTATTTAAGTGCAAAGTGGCCAGAAACTAAGCCGTTAGATTTGTACCCGGTATTTTGCAAGCCGTAGTTAAGGGCTTTTTTTGGCGACTATTTCAAACGGATAATACCAGTAGATCAGTTTTGTTGAAGATTGCATTGTCAATCTTGCGTATTTTTTCGTAACTGCAGTATAAAATGGCGTTTGCAGCGGGGCAGGGAGGTAGGCCGTTTGGGGCATAAAGGCTTGTATCCAAAGCGCAAATTTTTCATAAAATTCAAACTCCATTCTTTTCGTCGGTTCTTTGCCGTTAATATCCTCAAAACCAACATATTGAAGTAAGTGTTCATATTCATCGAGTGTCATAAAAGGCATGTAAGGGGCTTCTTCAAAAGCCGAAAAATAAGGTACCCATTCTTTAAGTGCCATGGTGGAATATATCGCATCAAGCAGGGGTAGCCCTATTCTCGGTGGGCATAATGTTATTAATATCATACCACCCGGTTTTAAGTGGTCATAAAGGTTAGCCAGTAACTTTGTTTGTTCAGGGATCCAATGCAAAGCACTAAAAGAGGTGATGAGATCGTATTGTTCATTAGAGTTAAAATAAGTCGCATCAGCTTGCACAAAACTCAAATTAGGGATTGCTATAAACGCTTGGCTTGCAAACGTTATCATAGCTTGTGAATAATCGATCCCTTTCACATGGCCTTGTGGCACTTGATTGGCCAGAAAAGTGGTAATTTGACCCGTTCCACAGCCAACATCTAATACCGCTTCAGATCCATTAAATGTAACATCTGTTAGCATTTCCATGGCTAAGGTAAACTGGGGATCGGAATTCTGTTGGTAGCTGAGTGGATCCCAATAGTTTGGTTTTTCGTCTTCCATCGGTTTCTTATAGGTTGTATATTTTTACTATTCAATTTCAATTTTAATGTTAATGCCTAGTTATATCATAGTAAAAATGTGCTAGTTTAATACCCCCCCACCTAAATGGCCATTGATTCACCCGTACGCTTAATTATTACCATGTCGTTAACCAGTGTAGGTTGCAGAGCAAAAAAGCACAGCGCAATCTTTCGCTGCGCTTGCTGCATGACACAAAAACAAATTAATTGGCTCTTACACAGATCTATGACCTACAATCATTCATACATGATCTATAGTTAATGCATCGCCATCCCAATGAGAATAATTCCATGCTTGAGATGAACTTACGTGAAATAATCCTCTGTGCGCCTTTACAGCAGCAGTTTTTGCCAGAAGAGATCATTGAAGCGGTTAGAGCGCGAATAAAAAGCCATCCTGAGGAAGTGAATCAACAAGGTTTACTGGGTCTGACGCCATGTCATTTAGCCGTGATTGGTTCTCATCCTAAACTACTTGAAATTCTCGTGCTTGAAGGGCAGGGCGATCTTAGTTTGATGAGTTTTTCGCAGCATAGCGCTTTGACATTAGCGACTTCACAATCGCTTCAATTACTGTTATCGCAGTTGCAACAAGAAGCGACGCGACGCCAGATTTGCAAACAACGGCATTTACATGATTTGCTGCGCAATCACAACCAGTTTAAAAGTAGTGCTGAGTTTGAAGCGGCAGTAAGAGAAAGAGTTGTAAGTTATTCTAGTGAAGTGAATGAAAAAACGTATCTTGGACGCAATGCTATCCATTGGTGTGCTTATTATGGTCATTTTGATTTGATCCCAATGATCGAAGATTTATATCCTGCGGCTGAAATGGACTTAAAAGATATTTACCAATTAACCGCGACCGAGTTGATTACCAAACAAGCTTCCAGCGTACTGGAGGTACAAAGCACCAGGGTATTGACGTGCTCACGTAGAAATATCTCGTTTGCTCAAGTGGAAAAAAAAAGAGAGAATGAACAAGAAAAGGAAGTCGTCGCTACGCCAAGACTTGCGCAATTTCCCAGATTAAAGATAGTTCATCCAAGTACTGGGGAGTCAATTGAAGACGAAGTAGTGCTTGCAGCAGAATTAAGAGAGTTAAAGATCAGTGAAAAGGGTAAAGATCCTAAAGAGTTATACCTTGTTCCTTTATTAAAATCAGTCAATGCCCGTCGGGGTGATTTTTTAAAAAACTATCTCAAGGAAGGCTATTTATTATCTGAATTTGAACAATTCCAACAGCAAAGTTTATTATCATATGCTTTTGATGAAGGACTCGAGGAGACGTTTTCACAGCTGCTTACTCACGGTGGCCGCATTAGAAGTGACGCACATTTCAACCAGCAACGCGTTAGATTGGCAGAATTGTTGCGTACTGAAAACCATCGCAGAATGATCCTAGTATCACAAAACAATGTTTTAGAGAAAGTAAATTGGATCGAGCTCAAAAAAATTAGAATTGAAATAATAAAGCAATCATCGCAATTTAATGAATTACTAAATCTGTATGGCTTGGCGCAAAGCATGCAAGAACAGGATTTTGTGACATTATCAGACGATATGCTTAAAGCATTTGCAATGGTTAAATTACTCCCTTTGCCATTAGTCAAAGAATTGTACTATATTTGTTCAAGCTCTGGCAGTCGAATATTTGAACCCGATGAGATTGCAAATCGTGTTGCAGGTTTAAGTGCGCTACATAAGCCATTTGAAATGATTTCAGGATTGATAAAATTACAACCAGAGCTTGGGAGGGCACAAAAACTCATTTTGCTTTATGTGTTAAAGGAATTATTAACCCATAATAGAGAATTCAGCAACCTGGATTTTCGTATGCTCTCCAGCATTGCGCTACCTGCACTATTTAAAACACGCGAACATAAAGAGTTTCTGGAAATACTAAGGATCATATTACTATTACGGTGGCAAGCTTCAGAAACCAGGCTAGATACTTATTTCTATTGTGAGTCGCTGATCCAGCATCATGTACGCATACCAGGTCAAACCGATTTTCATTATCAATTCCAACTCTCAAAAGAAGGAACCAGTAAGCGAGCAGTGAGTATTGCAAGCGCCTTACGCGCACATTCTTTAATGCTTTTCCATAATCTGGATGTTAAGGAGTTAACCGATTTAGGTTGGAAAACAGCAAATAAACAACACTTAGCACCTAGCGTGTGTGATATTGAAAATCACTTTAATCATTTAAGTAATTGGGTTACCTGTCAATTATTAGCACATAGCGACATTCGACAAAGGGCCAGATATCTAAAACTCTGTATCAAAGTGGTTAACGAGCTGGTCGAATCTGATGCTCCCGACTATACCTCAGCAATGGCAATATTTTCAGCGATTAATCAGGCTTCCATTACGCGCCTTGCCGGTACGTTCGCTTTGTTAGATAGAAAAACGAAAAAAACTCGAGATCAATTAGAAGGCAAACTTGCGCCACATAAAAATTATCAGCTGATGCGTGAGTCGATTGACAGAAATACCTATGCCATTCCTTATATTGGTCTTATCACCACTGATCTGACTTTTGCTTTTGAAAATCAAGAGGCTAATAAAGCTTCGATTGTCGGTAAGGTTGTGAGACATTTGTTGCAGAAAAAATATTATCTCGATATGTTTCATTTATCCCAAACGGCCAATGTAGGTGCCTTTATTCAAAAGTTTAACATAGTGGATCATAATGAATTATTTAACTTATCTTTGGCATTAGAGCCAAGACCGCAACAGTTAGAAAGTGCTATCGACTTTAATAGCTTTAAAGCCGCTTTAATGGTTATTAATCGAAATGGTAGTAACCTAAAAGTGGTACTCCACGGTGTTTGTTTAGAAGATAAAGGGGCATTGGAACCCTTGATGGCATGGCTCAAAGAGCAGTATGTGCAAGATAAATTTGATATCCGCTATTTTGCCGAGGTTGCCACAATTGCGCATAGCATTGTGTATCCGGGAGTTGTGTACAAATTTAACGAATCGTATTATGCACATCTAATAGTTCCCGCGCCTGAAATGGCGGTGCTATTTCGCCGACAACAAAGACGGATCTCGATGACAAAAGTAGCAGATCCCGACGACGATATTAAAACCGCCGATAAGCTAAGACATTCTAAACAGTAGTGATGACTTACGGTGAAAGTGATGCAGCTCAATCTTACTCAAGCTGCATAATAGACAAGGACTTAGTTTTGGATCATAAAGAAAGTAGGGTCAAGTGCATAGCAATTCCATGAAGCGTTGGTGCTATCACCTAATTTAACATTGATTGTTACCACATCCAAATTCACAAAATCAGGTCGTTTATCCAAGAAGCAAGCGCGTTCTTTTCCATCAACATTCACATATTGATGGGTTTTTGAAAGCTGAGCATTTTGGGGAACCATATAAATATCGCCATTCTTCTCAAGCAAGATAGGTTTACCAGTAATGACAATTTTATCAGCGGCAAAAGCACTGGCACTGCATACAGCTAAAAGTACGGCAGCAGTTTTAAGGATGTTTTTTTTCATAATCGGATTTCCTATACATATGTAATTAGACGTTAACAAGATCAATTAAACAGTATGACTGAAGAGATCTCTATCAAATATAGTCCCTATCGGCAAATAATGCGCATTTTATTTACAATCTTGCATCTACAAATAGTCACTGAATTACTCTTGCACGCACAAAAAAACGGTTAGCCTTCCAGCTTAATCTATAGTCATGTTTAAAGTTCTCGTTGCAAACCTTGATCAGTGATTTTATATGCATGATGGTAGGAATAGACTATGAAGCGATTTATTTTAATTATTGCATTAGCTATGTTATCTCCTGCATTGGTAGCGGGATCCCAAGTTGTCCCAAAAGATAGATTCTCGGGGCGTGGAAATGACAGATCACTGCCACCACGTGGCAATGACACAACATTACCTCCACGTGGTAATGATGCCAGTTTGCCACCGCGCGGTAATGACTCATCGTTACCACCACGAGGCAATGATGAATCATTACCCCCGCGTGGTAATGATGAAACGTTGCCGCCACGTGGCAATGATCCGACTTTACCACCACGTGGTAATGAATCATCTCCTGATGAACCTGAAAAGGGTTCAGCGAATGACACCGGTTCGCAGCCAAATGACACGAGTACGCTTCCAAACAACAGCTATTCCCCAATGAGGTATTAAAGACATTAGGGTAAAAGGGAATCACGTAAAACTATTTCGGAGATAAAAAATTCTCTCCTATGGAGAATAATTTTTACAAGGAACATTTGGAGAAATGGGTTAACAATTCATCGCATCCATTTGTAAGTTCGTCTATCGGTTTTTCATCTCGTCTATTTTTAGCCAATTGAAAACAAACTTGCACAGAATTGTTTGAAAGTGGAAATGATTTGGAAATAATAGGTTCGATTAACTCATCACTAAAACCGAAAGCGGTGAAGTAATTGATGAGCTGAGCGCTTATAAGAAGATTTTTCACCCTTTGTTGCAGATTATTTATAATATCCGGCGTGCAGGGAACTTTGAGGTTTCTTGAGTGATAAGCTTCAGCTAATAAATTCGCCACCTCGAATTTATTATTAAAAGAAGAAATTTTAATTGCTTCATGATCTTTTGCAGTAATATCACAGACATAATCTTGACGACGATAGTTAAGTAAAAATTCAACAATTTGAAGATGCCCCTGATATGAAGCTTTGAGCAGTGCATTGTTAATGTTATCTTTATTAAAAACAAATGTGGCACTGCCATTTTGATCGGATCTTTGTAAATCTGCCAAGTATTTTACGATAGCAATATGATTTTTTTCAGCAGCTATTATAAGGCAATACCCAGTATCAACAAGAGGATCGCATTCATTGAGTTCAGATAAGATTATGACGATAGGGTAATGGCCATTTTTTGCAGATTGTTGAAATGCTAAATTCTGGTTAAAATTTGCTTGAAAGTGAATTCCCCCTTTAGTTCTTTCTTGCAGCATAAATTCAACAAGCTCTTGTTTTCCTTCTAGACAAGCCCAGCAAAATAGCAATTGTTCACGTGATACGCTTCTTGGGTTATTTAAAGAATTAACCCACTGTAAAAATCCAATATTATTTAACCAATTGCCCAACATAATAAACTCTCACTATTTCTGAATATAGTGAGTATAACTAATTGCCATGAATAACAACAACAACCAAGCGAGTGAATGGATTTCTGGTGTAGACAAATGGTTTTGAATAGCTTTTGTTTAACAAAAGGGTGGTGGTACACACTAGGTTAATTTGTGTTGAACTTTATTTATATGAATATGTCCCATAGATATAAATCATAATTTTATTTCATAAGGGTACAATTATGAATGGTGGTGCGCGAATTGAGGATGTGGATGTTGCTTTTGACGTGAACGGAGCTCCTGTACAATTTAAATTAAAAAAACATGTATATACGAAAGGTACTGGCTTTTATAATTGGGGTCAATTAGATGATGCTGAGCTAAAAGTAGCCAATGGCAACATAAGAGGTAATGTCAATTTCGTATTTGAAAATGGTAAAGAATCGACTGGATATTATAATAATGGCTTTTATTTGTCTGTAAACCCAGCCGATTCAGAAATTTTTGGTGGGTTTGGTATTCGTGTTGATATGAAGATAGAAGGTGGGGTTCCCTTTTTGGATCTAACGGATATTTTTCAAAATGAAGTTGAGTTAAAAAAATTTTTTATATTAAGAGGTGATTATTCTGAAGACAATGCGACGATAATTGAAATATACAAAGCTCAGGAAGCAAGAAAGCTTGAGAAACAAAGAACTGAAAATACTATCTCACAAGAAGAATTTGAAAAAAAAATAAACGAGCTAAATATAGGTCAACAAGATATAAAGAAAATAGCTGGAATTAAAAATCAATTATTGAGCAAAGCAAGAGATAATGCTGTTTGTGATGTGATTCATGCAATGGGACATGAGAAGTTAAAAGAATTAGGGGTTGTCGGTGTCATGGATTCGAAAAACAGACCTAATTGGGTTTGTTTGGTAACAGATGTCATGGATCATAGTGTGCGTTTTATGGATTCTAGCGATTTTAAATTACCAAGCCTAGATGAAGAATTAGCTCGATTACGCACATCAACAGATGAAAAGTTGCGAAAAGAATTACAAAATGAGAAGGATCTAACTAAAAGGACTGAGATTGAGACTAAGATAGGGAAAGAATGGATATTAAAAAAACTAGAAATAATTAAAAATCATCCAGAGCGCGATTGGACAACGAAAGTTCAACTGAGTGACATATTTGCTATTGATGCAAAAATTCCAATTGATGCAGCAACGCTTGGTAAAATAAAGAAATTAAAAGATTCTTTGTATCTCGAACCAATGACGGAAAAAGTGATTCGAGATCTTCTGGCTCAATATAGAACTGGAATGATATCAAAGAGTGGATGGGATCCACATGATGCAATATACCTTAATCCTGCTGAAGAAATGGATAACAATATACAAAATCGTGTGCAGAAGAATTCTCCACCCTTTATTAAAACACCCTTACAAGATGATCTCTATAAAGTGATTGCTAAATTTCTTAAACAAAATCCTGAATTTATAATTCATGAAACGCATCAGACCTTTTTTGAACGATTAGAACAAACCCATCAAAGTGGATTAGAACTTAGCGAACAAGAGTTAAGAACCCATTTTTTGCGTAATGGTCCAACAAAAGATCCTTTTTTGAAGCAATTAATGTATGGTCTTAACTTTATTGACAGTAGTGATTATTTGAGAAAAATGGCACTTGGAGATGGTATGCCTTGGGCAGCCTATGACCCTTGGGGAGCGCCTGGACATAATCTTGGAAAATGGCAACAAGCGATGAAAGTTTCTTATCGGACTAAAGCTAAGAAAATGAAGCCAACTGAAGGCCTTGCTGAAGTATTTAAGATTTTCAGTGGAGATAGCCAAATTAAATTTAGAGGGCATGCCGTTACTGCAGGTGGTCCATTTGATAAAGAAGGAAAACTGATGACAGGTGATACCTCAGAAGGGCAGGGATATTTTAGAGTTACTGCAGAACAATTAGAAGTATTAAGAGGGCATACGTTCATTAAGAATATTGATGCCATTCAAGTAGATACGGCAGTCGAAGGTGCTGGCTATATTGTTCGTTATGATTATCCTGATGCCAGAGATTATGAGAAACTGAAGTCGTTGGCGCCAAAATTTTATGAAGCAATACAAAGTGAGATAGCAACTAAAGGTCAAGATGAAGTTGATATATTATTATCACAAGTATTGCCCAGCACCCTTGCTGGGCAATTAGCGAATGATGGAAAAGATCCGCTTAGTCCTGACTGTATTGACCCACAATACCATTTTTCAGTTAAATTTACTTCAATGCTTATTGGTGAATTATTTACAAAACTTGATGATTTAAAAATATCCGCGGAAACGCGCTACCAATTGATGTTAACGTTGCATCCATTTTTTGATACTAATGGTAGGTGCGCACGTGCGTTTTACCAAATAGAAACCGGCAATCCTTTCATGCTTAAAAATTGGGATTTTGATATTCTGTATTCCCCAAAGCAATTAAAAAAAGAAATTGATGCGGGCATCAGTGACTGGGCTCGGTTTGTAGGTGAATGGAAAAAGGAATCAACCCAAGCATACAAAGAGCATCGAGCTCCTTCCTTTTATGCACAGCCACAAATGTGGCTGAGGAATGTTGGTATTGATCCAAATAAATATACGTCTGATGATCAAAAGCATATCATATATAAGCTTCAAGAAGTTTTTAAAAGTGATCGGTTTTTCCGATTTCAAGAGAAAAAGGCTTGGTTTGATTGTCAAGCATTGGTTAAGCAAGAACTAAAACCGGTTTTAGATAAAATTAATGCTCCTAAACTAGAAGAGGAAGCCAAATTTAAACCTCAAGAGGCACAAAGAATGAAGGTCAAAAAGCTTGAGGATGAAATCAGAGTAGTTAAAGTTTCTGAAAAGGAAGCAAAAGTTGGTGGCGTTGTTATCACGGGTTCTTCGGCTGGATTGCAAAAGCTTCAAATGCCAGAGCAAGTTCAGAAAATGAAAAAAGTACATAAACGCATGGACAGAAAGGCTGAAATTACATGGCGTAAAGATCATGCCTTAACTGAAGATAGGTTAAACCAATCTTTAGGTGCGAAAGTTGATGGGGCTGAAGAACCTGATATTATTAAGGGTGCAAAAAGGGTTGCTGATTTTGCGGATTTGAAAGGAACGAAATATTCTAAAAATAAGACAACCGAAGATATTCGAACTTTAGCAATCACAATGCGAAATATTTTGAATTCGCAACAAGCAATTACAAAGGATAAAGTTAAGTCAAACTTGGAGTCAAATCTCTTTAGAAGAACTTTTGTCAACTATTTTTATGCATCTTATATTAATGACTTAGATAAAACTACTAAATTTTTAGTTGCCGGCAGTCAACTTATTGAGAATTTCATAGAAAACCTTAAAAAAGCCGAATCTGAAGAGTCTAAAGAACCTGAAGTGGAATTTAATATCTTAATCAAAAATATTACTACGACATATAAGCGTTTAGGAGTAAACGAAGCAGAGATAGGGACCAATATTAAAAATGCATTAAAAGCTTTGGAAGCACAAACTACTAAAATATCTAACTTCAAAGCTGGCCTTACTAAGAAAAAGTAATAAATTATGTACACGGTCGTATATAATTTTTACCGTCTACGTATTTCGTCAAAATATTGGTTTTTTGGATTTTGGACCTGTATCCTGTGATATTTGAAATTCTGATAACAAATGGTTCATTTGATGATAAGCATTGTATGGAAAATTATCTTGATGGAGCTTGTTGTGATTGACAACTTCAAGTGAGGTACGAGCAAGCGCAACTAAATCGCTGTTGAGTGATTTGAGCTTATCGTCATTTTTTGTTGCCTGAATAAAATGGATTAGAGATAAAAGAACTTTACCTAACCGAACCTCATAACCATTCCATTCCACTGTTTGTGCAAGCAAATATAAATTAAGAGTAGCGCAATAGCGGTTTACAAAACCTTCATTGGCTAAAAGTGTGGCTGTTCTGACTGGGTTTAGCGAATAAAAAGCTGCAGTATCGCTCCAGTACTGATCACGTGGCATTTCAACAGGAAATAGCCACCAGTCATAATGAAAGGAAGGCGTGTCATATCCGTTTACTTTTGGTTGGTATATTTTTTCAAAAGTACTTTTTTGATTGGCGATTAAGTTCTCAATACGATCTAATTTTGCGTCGTACCCTTGTACCTTTGAGGTGTCATAGGTGTGTTCATGGCCATTTAAACTCATTGAGTTCCCCTAAAATGTCGACATTACCTATATTAGAATAGACTGTTTTGTTATTTTATCGGAAGTGAAATAAATACAGTTTTTTATTTCTACACACTCTGTCAGGGTAGTTGCACGACAAGTATCAATTGCGTTAGATGCACCAATAACGCCAGTTATCGTATTGAGATTGCATTTGTAGTGCTGTCACTGTAAAAATTACTTCAATTATTTCACTTTTTAGTGTTGGTGTTCCTTTATTATGCTTATATACAATGCTTTTCCTTTTGCTTATCGCAATCTTGATCAAGTTACTGATCAGCTTAAAAAATTGCATTATATGGGTTTTCAAGTAATTTGGTTTAATCCTATTCAATATAGCAGACGTTATGATGGCTATTGTGGGGGTAGTTTATATTCTATGACTCGTAATGATTCGTTTTTAAGTCAATGGCAAAACGGGGACGTGAAAATGAACGAAGAGGCGTTATTGAAAATTTCTAAAGAAGCTAATCGCCATGATATGACCTTGATGTTTGATTTGGTGATGAACCAGGCTGGAAGAATGCTAGCATTGAATGAAAAATTTAAGCACTTATTTAGTAACCCTCATAATGGACAATTTGATTATTCAACATATCAGGCTCGTAAAAGAGTCTTTGATGAGTTTTTCAAACCATTTATTGTTCGTTATGTAACGGAATATGGATTTACAGGAATGCGAATTGATGCAGCAGGCGTTGTGCCATGTGATATGCAAGTAATGGCAATAGAATTATTTCGAGAGCTCTGCAGAAAGTATCACCGAAAGGAAGGCGTAGTATTAGGAGAATATCTAGAGTCTAATGAAAAAATTGATTTTTTTAAAACCGAAGGTGTTCATTATGATTTGATTACCAATTCATCTCATTGGTCTGTTAATTCGAGCCCCTATTTTGATCAATGTAAAAGAGGCGGGCATAACGCTGACATGGGTGAGCGACGAAGAATTGCTACCCAGGGAACGATTGGTTGGACTGGCAATCATGATGTTAAAACGCTCTACCAATTTTGTGAGGAAAATCTACCAAAATATACCATGCAATCTATCGCCCAAAGAAACAACGCTTTAGCAAAAATGATGCGTGAACGAATTGCTGTCATGGCCTTTATTTCGGATGGTGGTTACTACATGTTATGCGGTGATGAATATGGAAGTTTCCAGCCAAGAAGCTGTTTTGAATGGGAAGCTGATAAGAGTGGAGAACCTGCATTAAGAAATGGCCAAACCTATCACGATAACTGGGGTGGTAAGTTTGATATGACGGAATTTATTAGAATGGTAAATTTAATGCGAAATAATTTATCTAAAAAAGTATCATCCCATTTTTGGTCTGAACAATATGTTATCAGTCAAGATTTTGATCCTTACCATAATGTGAAGTGCATTGTGCGCAATAATGAGTTTGGCTTTTCAGGTGATATGGATATTGTTTTAGTCAATATTAATCTTGATCAAAGTATTGTTGTTGAAATTAATTCAGGGATTATTGATAATATCAAGAATCAAATCAAAGAATCTCATTCTGAGTTTGATATGCAAAAACCTAACATTAACATTCACCTTGCCGGTCGATTTTCACTGAATGGATCGGTGCATTTCGATTGTTTTATGGTTGATCAAAAACCAGAGTCTTCCTGCCAAGAGCAAACTCAGCGTAAAGTTAATTTAATTTAAAATACAATATATGCTTAATTCTATCAAACTAAAATATATAGTCATAACAACACCTATTCCCCAATGAGGCGGCGGGTATTAAAGACATTGTAAATACACTAGCCGCAGCCTGTCAGTTGAAATGCATTATTTGAAACTTTTTGTGTGGGTTATGAGTCCATTTTGTAGATGCTAAATGTCTCGTAACTTATACCATTATCAAATGGCCTCACAAAAATACAGGAATGCAAACATGAAATTACTAACACTCATTACTGCCTTGTGTATTCTCTCGCCCACCTTGTTACGAGCAGATGCAGCTTGGACTAAAGAAGTGGATAACCCTACAGATACGCCAATTGCCCCCGATCCGAACGTAACGGATCAACCGAGGCCTTCATTACCTGAAAAGCCCGATAATCCTCCACCCAGTGATGGAGCTGCTCCACCACCTCGTCTACCTCAAAGTGACGGTAGAATGGGGCCACCACAAGGGCTGTATCATCCGCAGCAGAATATAGTGTCCAATGCTTGTGATTCACAAAACAACGGCCAATGTGATTTGCGTGACCGAGACAATCATTTAAAAGTTCAGTCGTGGATGAATTAAGGATGTAATGTTTGTGATGGTATGAATGTATTCGGAAAGCCCTTAAACGAAGTTACCCTCGCCGACGTTGAATTTTTGGTTTCGCAAAAAATCAAAGAAAGTAAAATCGATGATGACAAGCTTCTCCTCAAATTAAATGATGATAAAGCCCAAATCAATTTGTTGAAAGATTTTGTGGCATTTGCTAATTCACAAGGCGGTTGCTTAATATATGGTATCTAAGAGATTGACTCCGTTCGCACCTTCAAGTGCGAGCGGTATATACCTATGCACACAAGAGCGAAACGAATAATAGTCTATTTTGCAAAGGGGGCGACCAGCGTAGCGAGCGGGGCATTTGATTTATAGCGTAACAGTAAGTTCTTTGCGTAGGATTATCTTAAATAGAGTTTGATAGAAATCTGATCTATTCATCCAGGAACGAGTGTTGCAGAACAGCCATCGCATTGATGTTAATAGTAACAATAAAACGGTGTGATGTTGAAATCGCATGATGAGTTTGGCATGATACGCGGCGATGTATTAAACCAGAAAGGATGCGACGATGAATAATGGTCACAATAACAATAACATAGACAACACACCTCAATACCGCCACACGCCCTTTTCTAAATTCATGGGCACCGCTCTTGGAGCCTTAGGTGAACAAACCTTATTTCATCCTGTTGATACTACCGCGAAGACTGCAATGGCGAACAGTCAGCCAGCTTTGCCTAGGCTGCGTGCTCTTTTAGTCGAAAAAAGACTAGTGAACACCACAAGTCAATTGTATAGGGGTTTTATTTTAGGCGTAGGAAAAAAGCGCCACTCAGAGCGTATAAATTCTGGGTGCAAGATGAAATCGCCACAAATTTTAAAATGAACTATGGGGAAGCCGCTACGGCGAAATTTTGACCGTATGGTCACGTTGTGATGCAGGCCGCTGCGGGTGCACTGACGGGGGTTTTTGAACCGGTATTCTTTCAGTGGATTGGCACCTAGGCTAATCATGTCTGGCAAAGTGGGCACCGGATTTTTGCTGATTGAAAAGAGTATGCATTTGGCTAAAGACTGGTTTGGTAAAGAGGTGCTGAAGGCTTCCTCCTCCCATGAAAGTAATGCACTTTTTGAAAAATGCCCTACGTTGCTCACAAAGTATGATCCAAAGGCCTTCGAATGTTCTACTACGGATGAGACCTCGACAGAAGAAAATAAAGTCGATGATGAATTAGCTGATCGAATGAAAAAGATAGGAATTAGACAGTAGTCATTTCATTAATTGTGCCTGCGATGACGGGGGCACAAATTCCCGAAGACTAAATTAAAACCTTTTTCACGCGCTTTATCGCGCTCTATAGTCACCGTAAGCGTTATGATCAAATATAAGAAAAAATAGGTGCAGTTAAACAGATTAAATACTGCACACGCTATACTATTAATAATAACGTTCCTATTAGTTTTGAAATGATAAGTTGTAATGAAAAAGCTATCATCATTGCCACAGTCGCTATTGCGCCCTGCCATTGATCCTGGTCAGTTTTCCTTTTCTACTACTGATGAAATTGCTAACCTTGTAGAAAATATTGGTCAAACGCGCGCTCTACAGGCATTGGCATTTGGCATTGAAATGAAGCCAAGTTCCTATCATTTATACGCCGCCGGCCCCTCTGGCTTAGGTAAGAAGTATTTTATTAAACACTACTTACAGAAAGTTGTTTCATCAGAGCCGCCACCAGATGATTGGTGTTATGTAAATAATTTTAAAGAATCAAATAAACCGATAGCACTCAAATTCCCAACCGGTGAAGGTGTTATCTTTAAGCAAGATATGAAGGCATTTATTGATCAATTACTTTACGCACTACCTGCCATGTTTGAGAGTAAGGATTATCGCACTAACATTGAACGCATTCGAACCAAGTATAAAAATAGAGAAGAGAAATTAATCACCAAGTTGGCTCTCGAGGCGAAGGCGAGTGGCTTAGTAATATTTGGTAAGCCTGGCAATTATGAAGTGGCGCCGGTTTTCAATGACGAAAAAATGTCTAAAGAGCAATTTGAGAAAATAACAGAGAAAGAAAAAAAAGAACTTGTTAATAAAATGAATAAAATCCACATTCGTCTTGCTCGCATCAAGGACGAAATGCCGGTTTGGTACAAAGAAAAGCATAACAAGCTAAAAGAAATAAGAATAGAATATGTAAATACCATAGTCAGCACCTTAATTGTTGAGTTGAAAGAAAAATATACTGATATTAAAGTCTTAAACTATTTAAGAGAAGTTCAGGAGGATATTATTGAATCACCTGAAAACCTTTTGAACAAGAAAGAAAATAATAATAATAATGAAGATGAAGGGATGAGTGAAAAATCGCATCTTATCCGTTATGAGGTGAATGTGATTGTTGGTAATGATAAGCAAGCGCATTCACCGATTATATTTGAACGAAATCCCACTTATACCAATCTTGTAGGGCAATTGGAAGGTACTGCCCAGCATGGTACCGTGATTAGTGATTTGACATTAATTAAACCGGGTGCCTTGCACAAAGCCAATGGTGGTTATTTAATCATTGAAATTAGTAAATTACTCAACGATCTGCATGCTTGGGACAGCTTAAAACGCATTTTACTGGCCAAGAAAATCACCATCGATCCCTTGCAAGCCCAAGGAGTGATCAGTTCCACTCAACTGCAACCAGAGCCGATCCCTTTAGATGTCAAAGTGATATTGCTTGGCTATCGAGATAAATACGACTCGCTTGGCGATGAAGATGATGATTTTAATAAACTATTTAAAGTGTTAGTTGATTTTGAAACCACCATGGAACGCAATGATGCTCAAATAGATAAGTTTGTGGCATACATTGCAAGGATCATTAAACGGCGAAAATTGCTTCCCTTTCACAATAGCGCAGTAGCGGCTATTATTACCCAGTGCATTCGTAATGCCGGAGAGTCGCATAAAATTGCTTTGCAGCGAAGCATGCTAGTTGAAATAATGGAAGAATCTAATTACTGGGCCGCTAAACGTGGTGAGTTTATTGTTTATAAAGAAGATGTTGATAAAGCGTTATCCGCCAAAATGTTTCGTATTGATAAAATACGTAAAGAATATTATGAGGACATTACGACGGGTACAATTTTGATTGATCTTAAAAATGAAGCGGTTGGACAAATCAATGGCATTTCCATCCTTACGTTGTCTAATTTTTCATTCGGTTTACCCACCCGTATAACAGCGACCACTCGCTCAGGTAAAGAGTCAATAGTGGATATTCAACGTGAAGTGAATCTAGGTGGTGCCAATCACTCAAAAGGAGTGCTTATTCTATCAGGTTTTTTAAAAGGACGTTACGCACAAGAGCAACCCTTTTACCTTTCAGCCAGCATCGTGTTAGAGCAAACCTATGGCATGATCGATGGTGACAGCGCATCTCTTGGGGAGCTTTGTGCTTTACTCTCTTCGCTTTCCAAAGTGCCCATTAAGCAATCATTGGGGGTAACAGGCTCGGTTAATCAGTATGGTGCTGTGCAATCGGTAGGGGGCATCAATGAGAAAGTTGAAGGCTTCTTTGATATGTGTCACTTAGAAGGATTAACAGGAAAGCAGGGCGTCTTGATCCCCTTGACCAATATTAATAATTTAATGTTAAAACAATCAGTAGTTTCAGCCTGCGAACAAGGTGTGTTTCATATTTATGCAGTTAAAACGGTTGATGATGCGCTAAGCTTGCTCACAGGACTATACCCAAACGAGATCCATGCCCTTTGCGAAAATACGCTCATTAAGTATGCCCAAGTAAGAAAGTGAATAATGGAGTGAATCAAATAATACATGGGAGTGTCATATGAAAACCACAAAACAACCTGATATTGAAAAAAATACAAGCCGTCCTGATCTTCAACCGAAGGTAGGGGACCCTCTACGCGATCCTGCTCCCCACAAAAGAAAGCACGATCCTGATCCTGGTCATGACGCTAAACCTTCAAAAAAAGATAAAAGCCGAGATAATAAATAAGACAAGATAGTATAAGCCTAGTGCTGTAATAGCACTAGGCCAATGGACTCTTATTCCCAATACCCTTTGGTATTGTAATAAGTTGAAACCGACTTGCCCCAAGTTCTGTCAGCCATATCGGGCCAATGATCTTTATCAAACCCAGGTGCATTTTTTAAGCGATCTTTATCAATGTTTAATATAAAGCATTTTTCTTCCTTGTCAAAATGGATAGAATGCCAAGGCAGAGCAAATAGTTTACCCCCCATTCCTAAGAAGCTACCGCTATCGAGTACTAAATAAGCGACTTGCCCCGTGGACTTATCGAGCATAATTTCTTTAATTTCACCTAAATCTTCATTAGCATTGTTTTTGACATCAACGCCAACGATTTGATCATTTGCTTTAACGACATTAGATGTTGCCATAGTATTATCCTCCGCAATATGTTTTATTTGTTCTTTATTGTAACTTCGTTAACGACTTTATTAACACCATCTACTGATTGACTCATTTTAATGGCATTATCAATTTGTAGTTGATTATCAGCCGTCCCACTTAAGTTAACAACTCCATTATTGGTTATCACTTTAATGGTAACCGCACTAATATCGGCACTGCCAAAAAGTTTTTCACTGATAAACAGCGATTTGATTTTAGTCGTGATGCCCGTATCAGAATTATCCTTTTCATGAACAGCATTATCAGCGAGTATAAGATGACCGCTATAGCTCATATTGGCGCTGGCGACGCTTGTGCACAAGGCAGATATTGCTATTAAAGAAACCTTTGCGAATGTATTCATTGGATAACCTCATTTTACTAAGCAACAAAATCGATATAAATCGGTAAATAAATGATGAGCGCTCATCGCTTCTTTCTTTCTTAGGTACGAGGTTTATTGGCGTCTTTGTTTCCATCCTGATGTTGTTTGGTTTTGTCTTGGCCTTGACCTATGTTTTGATCGCGTTCATGTCCTTGACCTGATTGTTTTCGTTTAAGTTCTTCGTCACGACGTTTTTGATCTTCATCTTTGTCTTTATTCATGATGTGTTCTCCTTATTCATTTTGGGATTTTCACGCAAATAGATAATTGCGTATTAGAGAAAATAGCTTATTTTTTAGAATTGTGTGATTGTTTTTTATCTATAGTGAAAATCTTTTTAAGATCAGTGGTGGGATATACAGCTTAGGCTTAAAAATAAGGCGACATCTGTAAAAGTATGCTATTGGTTAGCTACTGAAAGATGAATGCGGCATGTCTATTAAATGAGGATATCGCTATGACACAAAATGACAATCTCCATCAAACACAGCTTCAATGCAGTACGCAGGGTTACAAAGCCAAAACGATTACTTGGTCTGCTGTTATCGCAGGGGCCATGATAGCATTTGGTTTAACTTTTCTATTTAACCTAATTACTATCGGGGTTGGGCTTGTAATATTCCCTGACACCGCCAAAGAAATGAAAGAAATGGCCTACATAGGATTCTTGTGGACTGTCTTAGGCGCTTTTGTCATTTTGTTTTTCGCTGGATGGAAAACCGGTAAATTAATCAAATTATGCCCAATGCATTTTAGCGATTACACCGCGGCCGTTCCCAATGCAACTACCTCCCAAGCAACACCGGTGTATCATAAATCTTGCTTGTGCGCCCATGGCATGACACATGGTTTTTTAGCGTGGGTATTACATTTGATGATAAGCTTGGTATTTTTTATCTTTATTGCGCAGATTGCGACAGCTTCCTATTTAAGTAACTCGTTTTTGAATTTACCAGTAGGCTATTCAGTTTCTGATGCTGTGGCAAGTAATGAAGACAATGCTAACGCTCCTAAGGCATCCAGAGCTGCCGTAGTTAGACAAGACGCAACCGGCGATGTAACACCAACCCCTGCAACCCAAGCTGCCGCTCATAAAGCGGGCTCGAATGCGGTTGTGTTATTCTTGATATTTGTTATGGGAGCTGCAGGTGCAGCACTCGGTAGCTATTTAGGTTTAATCTCGCATAAAAAATGTTTAGCCAAAAAACTAGGTAATATTTAATGTCAGATTTAATAAATGAGGAAAGGGGTTAATACCATGGCAAGCACAATTTTATTAATACTTCTGATCTTGTTAGTTTTAGGTGCGGTTCCAGCTTGGCCTTATAGCCGCGATTGGGGTTATGCGCCAGGTGGCACGCTGGGTTTATTGCTCTTAATTGTTGTTTTACTGATGTTGATGGGTCGGTTCCCGGTTTATTAGCATTACATTGGTGTTAAGCGTTGCTTCATCAACATGAAGCAACGCCGCTTAATCGCTACCCGTCCAAACAGGATGTTGTACACACTTGTTTTATTGATACTTAAGGCCTATATCTTGATATTAATAGTGGGTGGCAATTTGAGGCTTATATGAAACAAACGCACATAACCAAACAAGATATTTCAGAAGCAAAAAGCTTTAACAAGCCAGATGAAGTGCGGGAATTTCCACTTGGCCGCCTGGAAATCATTACGATTGGTGGTGTTACCGTCGGTAGAGCCACTTTTCAGCCCGGTTGGCGCTGGTCAAAATCCCTGCAACCCATTGCTAAAACCAACAGTTGTGAAGCGCCTCATTTTCAATACCATGTTGCCGGAGTGATGAAATTTAAAATGGACGATGGCATGGAATACGAATGCCAGCCCGGCTCATTGTCGTTGCTACCATCAGGGCACGACGCATGGGTAGTAGGTAATGAGCCTGTTATCGTGGTTGACTTCCAAGGTATGTATAACTTTGGTAAATAACTACACACCTTAATAGTTGCTAAACTGATTGAATGGCAGCTTACGGGCAACATATGAAAAAAATAACAGCACTTCAATTTAAAGTGGCCAATCAGCCTATTACCGCCACAGAAACAAAGTTTGGCGGTCAACCCGTATGGTTAGAAAGCCCGCAATGGCCACTAAACTGCGAAGGTAAGCCACTGCATTTTGTTGGACAAATTGAGATTGAACGTAGTTTGTTTCCAGATTCGTTTTGTCGAATGGCTTATTTATTTATGTCCATAGAAGATGACGCGCAAACATGGGATCCAGATTCTGGTGATAATGCGGTTATTGTTCAGCCTGGTACACCTAGAACACACGTAAAAGTTGAAAATATGAGTGAAGGTCCAAGTTTACTCGATAAAGAATTTACGGTTGAATTGCGCACCAAAGAAGAAGCCTATCAAGTAGTACCCGATTTACTTGAGGAAGATGCTTATAAAGACTATTTCCGACAATTAAGTGGTAATAAAATGGGGGGTACACCGTTGTTTGTGCAAGGTGAAGAATACCCCAAAGGTTTTGAGCGGCTACTATTACAATTAGATTCTACTCAATTACCTTTTTCAATCAATTTTGGTGACAGTGGTACGGGTTACTTGTTTATTAATTCGAATGGAACACAAGCGAAGTTCTTGTGGCAGTGTTATTAAAAGAGGAAGCATAACGTATGCGTAGCATTATCTTGGCGCTATTTATTCTAACACTCACAGCATGCCAATCTTCTGAAAAGACGGGCGAGACAGCTTTTGTTGTGGCTAAAAGCGAAGAAATGAATAAGCTAGCTGAAGACTATATTAGCAAAAAGCAATGGAAGCATAGCAATCAACAAAAAGCAACTCGGATTGTGATCGTCATCAGAACGGCCGATCAGAACCCGCTATCTGAAACCTATGCCACACTCAGTGAATTAGAAAAGGCAGCGGATAGCAAATTAGACAAAACAAGTAATGCTTTTGTTATTTATTCATTCGCCCAGGACGATAAACATAAACTGTCTGTGGTCGAAAAGATTAGCATAGACGATCCTCTGCTTAAGAATTGATTGCCATTTGATGCTTATTCTTTGCGGACTTTATTTCTTTTAAGATATTCTTGCGAAAATTGTGCCACTATCTTTTCTAAGGCATTATCCGCTTTTACTTTAGTCAATAGCCTTTGATTCACTTTGTCGGTTTTTACCTTAATTGATTTTCCAATATCTGAATTTGCAAATTGCTTAGCATAAGCCAATTCATCTTTAGTCAAAATCTGCGATGATGCGGTATCTAATGATTCAATATTTTGTAATTCACGAATAAGCGGGAGCTTTTTGGTAATTTTTTTTCCTACTGGAGAGGTGTAAAGTGCGGCCATCGCTTGTAGCTCTATTTTATCATAAATTTCCATTCTGGTTTTAAGTAAAATGCCAGATAGGTAAATTGATAAAGTGGTTATTAATTGCTGTTTGAATTCGGCGCTTTGCGTTTTGGATAATCCCAATGCGGTTGTGTTGTAATTATTAACGATGGGATTTAATAATATGTGAAAAGCTTCTTTATCTGAATCATGTAAGGCTTGTGATACCGTTGTGATCGGCGCCTTTTTATCGGCCTCTTTAGCGCAAAATTCTAGGAACGGCTTTACTGATGGCATGATAACGCCCGCGATTTCAGTTATTAGTGCGATTGAAGGTTTAGCAATAGCTTCGCCAAATTTTAGCCATTACACTATGCCAATTACCATTGGTATTTTACTTGCGCTGTATTTTTGCCAACATTTTGGTACTGCTGAAATTGGCAACTTATTTGGACCAATAATCGTTATTTGGTTTTTGACAATCGGTACACTGGGTGCTATCCATATCACAGATAATACCTTGGTCTTTAAAGCACTTAACCCATATTATGCAATAAACTTTTTTAAGGTGAATGGCTGGACTGGCTATATGTTGCTAGGCGCTGTATTTCTAGTTGTGGCAGGGGGGAGGCACTTTATGCTGATATGGGACAGTTTGGCAGAACGACGATTCGTTTTGGTTGGTTTTGCCTTGCAATGCCTGCGCTGTTGTTAAATTATTTTGGGCAAGGAGCCTACGTTTTAGAGCACCCAGAAGCGATTACGAATCCCTTTTATTCGCTTGCACCTCAGTGGTTTGCTTACCCATTACTCGTTATTGCCACTTTAGCAACGATTATTGCATCTCAAGCAGTGATTTCAGCGACTTTCTCTATCGCAAAGCAAGCGGTGTTATTGGATCTCATTCCTAAAATTCTAATCATTCAAACATCTAGCGATGAAAAAGGGCAAGTCTATGTGCCACGAATAAATTTACTTTTAGCAATAGGTACGTTGATTTTTGTCTTAGCATTTAAGAATTCCAGCAACATGGCTTCTGCTTATGGCATTGCGGTAAACCTTGAAATGATTACTGTTACGATTTTAATGATGTACGCAGCACACTTGGTATGGAAGTGGTCTTGGTTAAAAGTCTTTAGTTTGCTCTCAATATTTCTTTTAATCGAGCTCGCCTTTTTCTGTTTATTGATTATGATAACCTGGCATATGGGGATTCAGTATTTACGAAACTCTTTTTACAAAGGAAAAGGGGATATAAAGCAAAATATTTCTAAATTTTCTTTAAGAGGACTTCATTGCATTCCTGAGGCTGTGGCCGTTTTTATCACGAAACCCTATGATAAAAGCACAGCAAACTTACTACAGTATTTTAAACTGAATCATAATTTTCCCGAGAAAGTGATCATTGTTAGTATTAATACAACGAATATCCCTTATGTATTTAGTGAAGATCGCTTTGAATTAGAACAGTTATGTAAACATATTTATAGCTTGAAGATTCATATTGGTTTTATGCAGTTGATTAATATTCCAGTGACGTTGTCTCACGCCAAAAAGCGCGATCTCTTTCTGTTTGAGTTTGATCTAAAAACAGTTACCTATATGGTTGAAATTACGCATATCTCGGCAACTGAGCGAAAAATGCCCTCCCATTCTTTTGGCAAGAAAAACTTTTTGGTTTTTTGATGAGAAATTCTACGTTAGATATTGAATTCTACCATCTGCCGTATAACCGAACGATTGCCATTGGTAGCTATTGCGAGTTTTAAAGAGGGCGGCATCCTTACAGGGATGCCCATCGATGAGTTGAATTGCTTAGTCTATCGATTTAGCGTTTTGAGCATCTTTGTTAAATTTACTTTTCCAGCCATGCTCTTTGATGAATTTCATGATTTCAGCTTCAGCGTTTTCTTTTGTGAAAGCATATTTTAGTTGCAGTAACGAGCAGAGTTCTTCGGCTTTGCCTTGCATTCTTGCGATATCATGGGTCGTGAAATCTGTCCATTTCTGACTTAACTTTAGTTTTACTTCTTGCCAATTAAACTGGATCACATCTTTAATATCATCATTAACAGCAAGTGGATCTTTAACGGTTGATACCGTATGAGAAACAGCAGGCCAAAGACCCTTTAAACGTTTATGCATCGCATTCTCCTTGCTAGGAATGAATTGAATAAGGTTATTCGTGTAACGGAAGTCTGTAAGTGTCGTAATGCCAACGAGGGCATTCAGGTAGGCTGATAAGAGTGTACGTGCATTGTGGTTTGCAGCGGTAAATTTGTCTGAGCAGATTAACCAATTTTGGTCAAAAAGTCAAATCGGGCCGACGGCTTGAAGGATAAGCTGACCGCCTGCTGTTAATTCTTGGGGGTTAAAAGATAACACATTTACTTCCTTTTCTGACTAGCTGTTGCAATTGCTCCTGCTTCATTTTTTGAATAAAATATTCGTTAATGCGTGTCCTTAGCATGACTAAAATCCTATAAAATAATAGTCAAAACAAGAGATTATATTTGAAAAGAAATGCATGACCTTTGCAACATTATCTTGATATCAAAGTGGCAAACAAGCTGCATCACGACGATCTAACTCATAATAATAAACTATCAAATGACCTATTTCTAGTGTTGCCTGTAATCGTTATCGGAACACCTAACACCAGAAATAGGCTATTTCAATCAGGCACTCGTTAATGCTGTTAATGGCTTTTGAATGGGATTCTTGACTGAGTGCAAAACATTCGCTCCAGCTTTAAATTGAGAGTTGAAAATCAAGGGTTCTTGATGGATAGCAGCAACATCAATTGCTTTAATCGCCCCTTGATCAAGCTCACCCAACGCAACTTCTGAGGCAATTCTTCGTCTAAGACTAGCAACTTTACATTCAGGGCTGAGGTTATCGATCATAAATTGATAAAGTCCTGAAGTGGGAGAGCCCTTTAAGAGTAATTGATACAATACACTCTTAATCGATTGTTCTTCCGTGCTATGTATTAATTTCATTAAAAATTGTGTGGCATTACACAGTGAGGAAATAAATTTTTGAGAAGCCGTTTTTAAGATATATTCCCATAAACTATCTTTGCCGACCATATAATTAGCAAGCGTATTCTCTTCATCAATGCGCGACTGAATCAATGTCGTGAAGCCTGGAAAATGCGACTGAACAATGGCTTCTTGAAGTGCATTGCGGCCACTGACGGGATGTTTTTGTGCAACGCTCATGCCGTACTTTAATAAAACTTTAACCATCTCAAGATTATTGTTTTGTAAGGCAACCCTAAATAATGATGGGTTAGCATTACTTAGCAGTTGCTGGAGCTGACCATGTGGGCTGGTTAACTTGCCATTATAATAAGCTTTTTTTAAAGCTCTCATCAAGATCTGCAAGACTTTATCTGCCAAAGCAGGGTTATTTCCCTTTACTAACATATGTAATAATTGGCCTTGTTCCTGCTGTGCTAATATAATAATATTGCTTAGTTGGCTTTTTAATAATTGCACAGCAACCTTCGGTTCTGTTGAGAATTTACTACAAATTCTTTCCAATATTTTTTCAGGTCGAATCATATTCCAACGAATGTTACGATTGATTTCTATTAACGTTGCACCTAGTTGGTCTATTGTACTGGCATTGGCAAAAGCGCTTTGGGTTATATCTCTCCGCTTTTTGCCACGAAGTTCGCTGTATTTTAAGATATGGTCTGATAAATACCTGAGGCGTGCATTTCTCATTATCGCTTCGTCAACATTACTTCTTAATTGCTGTTTTTTGACTTCCTTTTTAAAGTCAATAAAAAGATTAGTGAGTTTAGTGAAAATAAAGGATTCTTTATCTTGGGCCAATTGTTGCTCTTCGTCGCTTGATAATCTCTGGTCATGATGGAGCTTATGGACGTAACTGTCTTTTGGATCTCGGAATTGTTCTAGCCACAGTTGCGTTGCTTCTTTACCATTATCAACCAGTCGTTCTAAACGTTCTTTTGATAAATGAAATTCTAATGTAGTGACATCTTCAGGCCAAACTTGTACGGTTTGATCAAAGTATACTTTTTGTTTATCCGCAATATTTTCTGGTTCAGCCTTTCCAAATAGATGCCAGATTACACCTTTGGCAATATCTATTAGGCGCCAGCTGCGGGGTGGGATAGCCGCTTTATCAAAGATAGATGCCAGATGCGATATTGCATGTTGTTTTAAAGCTTTGACTCTGGCTGTCAGCGGTGTAAATTCTTCATTTAAGTCTTCAAGGGCTGTTAAGCTAAATCCCACTACGTTGGGGTTCACTTTTACTGGCATATTATGATGATCAAGGCGTTCTAATGTTTGATAATGAGGATCAGAATAACATTGTTTGTTATAGCAGGTAATGGGAAAATTATTAAGAATGCCGCCATCAGCAAAGAATCCGAGCAATTTAAAATTCACCTTGCCATTGATTATTTCCTTTTGTCGAACTTGCCAAGGTTCAAAAAGGCCAGGATAACTGATTGTTGCACGAAAAGCGTCTACTATCACTACATCGGGAGTGGTTTCAAATGAAAACACTTGCTCCGCATAATGGTCATTTTTTGTACCGTAGTGAGTTGCTGTGAAAAGCAGATCTTTTAGGGTAGGATCGGTTGCTCTTTTATTATGCAAATCGCGAAAGGTCGCGTTTTTATCGCCTAATACCTGCTCTGTATAATAGCTTGCCCATTGATGAAATAATTTTCCAGGTGAAGCTGCACCATAGCGCGCCACATCTAAAACGCTTCCTAAAACATGACCATTTAAAAACTCACCCCAACCCTTCTTTTTAAAATCTATAAAATCATTAAAATGCATACTTCTAGAGATAAATGTAAATTGTTCACTATCAAAACCTAAGCTCATAAAGAAGGCAGGGATCCCACCAGCAGATGCACCGCCCGGGCATTCCGCTTCGTCTAAATACCCCATTTTATCCAGCGCTTCATAGACACCAATATAGGCACCGCCTTTAGCGCCACCGCCTTGAAAAACAGGAAATTTAATGCGCGACTTAGGAGGGTGAATGTTTCCTTGAGAATGAATTATTTTAATAATACGAAGGGCTTCGTCAATATTTATCGACGAGGGATCCGATGCATTAAGATAGCTTTTTATTAGCCGGGAATGTTTCATAAATACCCTCCGCAGGTTGTTTATACAGAGTTCACTCCTTCGATTTATGACCTATAGCGAAATTCATTTTTCCATATTTCCAACTTAGTACATTTGCGAAAAAGGATTAGCAATCGTTCATACAGTGTTTAAATGAAACAGACACGATAAGGGAACATTTATCAAAATAGGTTTGTTTTAATAGTGTAATAAGAGATACTTCTACGCTTTTATTAACGTCTGTAGGATGTTAATAGCCAAATTCCGTGTAATTACGGTGAAAGGAGAAAAGCGATGGACATGATGAAAGGTACGGGCGCAGGTGATCCAAGTCAAGGTCAGGATCAATCTGCTAAGCTGTTGAAAACAGCGATGAAAGAATTAGGCCCGATAGCGAAGCAGGCGACTAAAGATGCGGGCTTAACATCAAAAATATCTGCTGAAGGTGCAAGTCACACGTTGACTCGCAAACAAGGAGTGCAAGCAATGGAAGGTAAAGAAGCGCCACCCTCAACCGTGGCTCAAGAGAACAAACAAGAATCGAAGAAGAGTGTAGGCGCTGGAAATGACGCGCCAAAAGTCGGTCCAGAGGCATCTCCTGTTAATGATGATAAGAATAAGCTAAAAATAAATAGCTATATGTAAGCATAACCTCCATCGTGTAAGCGCGGTGAGGGGTTATGATCTGATAGGTTGCCAACAGCAAGGCAGTCGATATGACAGTAAATCTCGAAAAAGATGAGAGTGACAATTCATCAAAGAAGGATAACGTCGATATAGACTCAGATAATATTGAAAGCCAGGATTTATTAGAGATTATTTCCGATGAAGCCAATGAAAAGCTTGCAGACACTGAAGAAGAGTATGAAGAAGCGAAGCTTGATACGGAAGATTCACGAGCCATGGTTGTGATGAGCCAGAAGGATGTTGAAGAAACAAGAAAGGTAAACACGCATGAATCTAGTGAAGAAAACCGTTATCAATTATTACAAGCCATGGCGGCCAAAAATGAAACCACTGAGCAATTAAGCCGTGTTAAAATGTCTAAAAAGCAATGTAAGGCCAATCTCAACTATCGTGAGCAGCGCCATATTCCCGATGAAATCAAATACGGAAAATATGAAAGAAAATCTGGATCTCAAACAGGCACATCAGCAGGCGCTGGTGTGGATGTTGCCCCCGTTGCCCCGACTCGCATGGGGGGCGGTTCTAAACTGAAATAGCTTATCCACAAGACCCTTACTGAAAAGGGGGCCTCATCAGGTTGCCATTTGTATGTTGCTCGATAGAGGGGGATGTGCGTAAAATCTGAGGCGAACGCTCATAAGCAGGTGTGTAAGGTTTTGCCGATATTGCCACCAGTGCATCAACCGGTATTACATTCAATCTCGCGAATGCCTGTGCTAAATGTTCTACATTCTCTACATTGCGGGATTGATTTTCTTTATCAGATGCCAGCGCATTCAGTTTTTCACGTAAAATATATACTGTTTCAACGTGCTCTTGAAATAAGGCGATGTTCAAAGCATTTTCATAAAAATTCAGTTCGGCTTTAGCATCATCATGCTTGATGAAATCATCAACTATCTCATGCTGTCCTAATTGCACAGCAAGCAGTAATAGTTCACGCTTTACATAAACACGAAGTGACTCTCTGCAATGTTGTATTAAATGCAAAGCGACCGTATTATGCCCATTTTGCATGGCAGATCGCACAGCTTGAAGTATTGTTGATGGAGACTTTAAGAGCGCAGGAAATGAAGCAAAGAAGGTAATCAGGTTCAGATTGCCTTGTGCGGCTGCAATCTTCACTATTTTACAAATGGTTGTGTCATTAAAATGAACAGCTGCTAAATGATAAGCTTTAACGATAATGGCATCTTGATTATGTTTGGCGGCTTCAATCACGCCATTGCTGATTTCTGCTGAATAACGTAAATGCTGTTTTTCACGTAAGAGTAAGGTTAACATTTCAGGGTAACTATGGCTAATCGCCAATTCAACAACTTTTTTAAGTGAAAAGGAGATCATTTTTAAATATGGAGATAATAAAAGTGGGGCGACAATACGAGTGTGACCCTGCACAGCAGCTGCTAATAAAGCATTACGTAGGCAATTCGCATCAAAAGCCCCGTGACCATGTGTTAACAATAGATTAAACAAGCGTTGATGGCCACTGCGCGCGGCAAGAAGCAAAGCCTGCTGTAAAATGTCATGACTAAAAATAGTATTCTGTTTTTCGAAATGCCATTCAGCAAAATCGTTATGCCCCATAGTGGCAGCGAATAAAAGGGCTTGCTCTACAATGGCAGCATTAGGTGCTTCGCCCTCTAATAGCAGATGCCCTGCAATTAACCGTAAACCTTGTAGTGCAGGCATGCTATTTGGGGCTACTGGGGTTTGGTGTAGTACCGATGCGACGTAATCTGCAAAATTAAGATGGTTTACGTGCAACAAAGGCGTAATATTTTGATACAAAAAAACAAACAAAGCTTTAGGGCTTTCTGCTTTTTGCATTTTTTTATGGGGCAAAATCCCAGGAAAATAGACATTAAGAGCTTGATGCCAAACAGAGCGCTCATTTGCTAGCACGTGCCCTTTAATGCCCGTTAAACTGAGATTTATTACGGAACCTGGGAAATTTTCATGCGAAACTAATTGCGCAGCAGTTTCCATTTGTAATTCGTATACTAGATCTATCCATGGGAATTGTGGGGTGAGCATAGTGTGCCTCCTTGGCAGAGAACCCACTGTTTTTATTATTATGGTGAGTTGAATTTTAAAGATACTCATAAAGCAATATCAAAATTCCTAACTTGATGCAACAACCTTATTAAAAATCATTGCGAGTAAAAATAATCTTGTTCAGAAACAGCGACTTGAAAATGGGTATAATAATTGCTTCATAAAGTTAAAATGGTGCACTACGGAACATCATGTTGTTAAAATGAGAAAGGAACTTTGCATGAAATTTCAAAGTGTTCAATTGTACTCATTCCATTAGTCCCTTGATGTCATGGATGTACCCATTACACTTCAAGAAGCAAAGCTTAGAAGAAGTGCTACCTTACGCGATGGGGGTTATCAGGGGGGAAAAACGCGATTTTCCCCCTGATTGCAAGCGCGAATGCATTCGCGCGCAGCATTCAATCAAGATTATACCGTTCGCACCTTCAAGTGCGAGCGGTATATACCCATTACACTTCAAGAAGCAAAGCTTAGAAGAAGTGCTACCTTACGCGATGGGGGTTATCAGGGGGGAAAAACGCGATTTTCCCCCTGATTGCAAGCGCGAATGCATTCGCGCGCAGCA
>Ga0105045_10000314_pt1 | contig 33365 bp, 34 predicted proteins | sample MAT02_FD_78089 | JGI IMG/M metagenome (GOLD analysis project Ga0105045, IMG submission 78089) | Freshwater microbial communities from Lake Fryxell liftoff mats and glacier meltwater in Antarctica - MAT-02 (megahit assembly) | ecosystem: Environmental > Aquatic > Freshwater > Ice > Liftoff...
CGGGAGCTGCCACGTGAGCATCTTCATCGACAACCACACCACGCTGCTGGTGCAAGGCATCACGGGTCGCGACGGCTCGTTCCATGCGCAGCAGATGATGGAGTACGGCACGAAGGTCGTGGCCGGCGTCACGCCGGGGAAGGGCGGGCAGCAGTTCAAGGAGACCGTCCCGATCTTCAACACGGTCGCGCAGGCCGTGGCCGCCACGGGCGCGAACACGTGGTGATCTACGTGCCGCCGCCGTTTGCCGCCGATGCGATGATGGAAGCCGCCGCCGCCGGCGTGAAGCTCATCGTCTGCATCACCGAGGGCGTGCCTGTCCTCGACATGACGAAGGTCTATCCATACGTGAAAGAGATGGGCGCGCGCCTCCTGGGCCCGAACTGCCCGGGGCTCATCACGCCCGGTCAGTCGAAGGTCGGCATCATTCCGGGACGTATCTGCATGGCCGGCCCGGTCGGTGTCGTGAGTCGCTCCGGCACGCTGACGTACGAGATCGTGAACCTGCTGACCAAGGCCGGTATCGGTCAGAGCACCTGCGTCGGCATCGGGGGTGACCCGATCAACGGCACCAACTTCATCGATGCGCTGGCGGCCTTCGAGGCGGACCCGCAGACGACGGTCGTCGCGATGATGGGTGAGATCGGCGGCACCGATGAGCAGGAAGCGGCCGAGTTCGTCCGGACGAAGATGACCAAGCCGGTCGTCGGCTTCATTGCCGGGCAGACCGCCCCGCCGGGACGGCGGATGGGACACGCCGGTGCGATCATCTCCGGCTCGGCCGGCACGGCGGCAGAGAAGCTCGAGGCATTCGAGAAGGCCGGGATGGGCATCGCCAAGCGCCCGATGGACTTCGTCGAGCTGGTCAGGGCGCGGCTGTAAGGTTCGGCCGGTCTGGAGTAGCTTTCCCGTCGCGCCCGGCCACCCTCGGTGTCCGGGCGCGTCTTTCTGACACCCACGGCGCCCCGGACGGGCGCCTGAACCACACTGGAGCTGGGTACAATGGCCGGAAACCGCACGCTCACCATCATCAAGCCGGACGCCTTCGGAACCGGGAAGGCCGGCACGATCCTCGCGCACCTCGAGGCGCAGGGATTCGTGCTGAAGGCTGCCCGCGTCATGCACATGACCCTGGATGAGGCCGCCGCGTTCTACGACGAACACAAGGAGCGGGGCTTTTTCGGCGAACTCATCGAGTTCATGAGCTCGGGGCCGTGCATGCCGATGGTGCTGGAGAAGGACGGCGCCGTCCTCGACCTGCGTGCGGCGATCGGCGATACGGATCCGACCACGGCGGCCGCGGGCACGGTGCGGAAGCTCTACGCCGAGTCCAAGGGACGGAACGCCATCCATGCCTCCGACTCCGACGCGAACGCGGTCAGGGAGTCGGGCTTCTTCTTTCCCGGCCTGTCCTGATCAGCCTCGGGGCGGTTCGCCCCCCGCCGCAGGCGTGACGCGCTAAGTGATGATCCCGTGGGCACTTGTTCAGTGCCCGTGGCTCATCTATTTTTGATGGCTATGCTGTCAGTTGATCTCCGAAGTCTCGAAGGCCAGGCGGTACTGGTGGATGGGTCGGCTGACCCTGAAGACCGGATCTGGACCGACGTGGCTGTCCGGCCGAGTTCGCCGGTGACGGTACATGGCCGGCTCTCACGCGCAGGTGATGGACGATACTTCTTCACCGGCGAGTTCGAGGGTACGGCGGTTGGTGAATGCACCCGGTGCCTGACAGAGGTGCTGGTGAGGGCAGGCGATTCCATCCAGTGCCTGTTCGTCGAGTCGGACGAGGACGGGCTGGACGATGACCCTGATGTGTTCCTGCTGGACACCAAGTCGCGCAGCATCGACCTGCGTCCTGCAGTCCGCGAAGGATGGATCCTTGCAGTCCCGTCCTTCGTGTTGTGCCGTGAAGATTGCAAAGGCCTGTGTCCGACGTGCGGCGTCGACCGCAACACGACAGCCTGCGCGTGTCCCGAGCATGGGGATCCGCGGTGGGCCGCGCTCACGCAGCGCACGGCCGAGCCCTAATCGTCTTTATACCGGGAATGACCCATGGCCGTACCGAAGCGCAGGACATCCAAGCAGCGCAAGCGCCTCCGCAACACGCACAAGGTTGCGCCGCGGATCGTGATCCAGAAATGCCCGCAGTGCTCGAGCATGAAGCGGCCGCATCGCGTGTGTGACGAGTGCGGGTATTACGGTGGTGAGCAGCGGATTGCGGCCCGGGAAGGCTGACCCTTGGCCCGGATCGCCCTGGATGCGATGGGTGGCGACTTCGCCCCTGTCGCACCGGTGGGTGGCGCATTGCTCGCACTGGCCGAGCTGGGAGCTGAGCACCGCATCCAGCTGATTGGCCGCGTCGCCGAAGTGACGGCGGCGCTCGAGGTCGCCTTTGCTGGGGACTATGCGGCGCAGGCGACACACCGGGACCGCATCGATGTGATCGATGCCCCGGAGATCGTCGGCATGGCGGAGAAGCCGACGGCGGTCATGCGGCGCCCGAACTCGTCGATGGCCGTTGGCCTCCGACGCCATGCCGAGGGACTGGCCGACGCCTTCGTCTCGGCCGGCAACACAGGCGCCCAGATGGCGGCCTCGGTGCAACTGCTCGGATTGCACGGTGGCCTCAAACGTCCAGCGATCGGCACGATCTTTCCCACGGCGCTGCAGCCGGTGGTCGTCCTCGACAGCGGCGCGAACGTGGATTGCAGCCCCGAGGAGCTCGTGCACTTCGCGCGCCTCGGGCTCGTCTACGCGGAAGACATCATGGGGCGCAGCAATCCCGCCGTCGGGCTGCTCAGCATCGGCGAAGAGCCGGCGAAGGGCAACGCGGTCGTGAAGGCCACCCATCCGCTGCTGGTGGCCACCGGCCTGCACTTCGTCGGGAACATCGAGGGTCGCGACGTCGCGGCCGGTCGCTGCGACAGGGGGCCGTTCGACGTCGTCGTCTGCGACGGATTCACCGGCAACGTCATCCTCAAGTTCTACGAGGGCCTCGCCCCGATCCTGATCGGCATGGCGGCGCAGGCCGCCGGTGCCGACCCGAAGGAGCTGATGAAGGGACTCGCGCATCTGGACTATTCCAACTACGGTGGCGCACCGCTGCTGGGAGTCCGGGGAGTGAGCATCATCGCGCACGGCAGCTCGTCGCCGCGTGCCATCAAGAACGCCGTGATTGTCGCCGTTCGTGCGGCTGATTCGGGGATGTCCGAGCACATCGGACGCCGGCTCGGCGGCACGGACTGACACCCGGCAGTGCTGGCGGTCCGCCGCGCGCGGGGCTGGCACACAGCGGTGGAGAGAGGCCATGAAGCGTCCGATTGCGGCAGTGACGGGGACGGGGCACAGTGTGCCGCGCCACGTGATGACGAACCACGACTTTGCGGCGATCGGCATCGACACCTCGCATGAGTGGATCTTCGAGCGCTCGGGCATCGTGCAGCGTCACATCGCGCGCGACGGCGAGACCACCTGCAGCATGGCGGCCGACGCGGCGCGGAAGGCGATGACCACGGCCGGCATCACGGCCGCCGAACTGGACACGATCATTCTCTCCACGGCCACGCCGGACCGCCTGCTGCCATCGACCGCCGTCGAGGTACAGGCCGCGCTCGGCGCCGCGCGAGCCTCGGCCATGGACCTGTCGGCCGCCTGCACCGGCTGGCTCTACGGACTCACCGTCGCCGAGGGGTTGATCGCGGCGGGCACGATCGAGACGGCGCTCGTCGTCGGCTCGGAGAAGATGAGCGCCATCATCGACTGGCAGGACCGTAGCACCGCCGTGCTGTTCGGTGACGGCGCCGGCGCGGCGGTCGTGCGGCGCAGCGACGGCAAGCGCGGTATCCTCTCGGCCTACATGCGCAGCGACGGCACACTGGCCGAACTGCTCTGGCGGCCCAGCGGCGGGGCCAGCAATCCGTTCAGCCTCCCCGTCCTCGAGGATCGCTCGACGTACGTGAAGATGGCCGGCCGGGAAGTCTTCCGGTACGCCGTCAGGTCGATGGCCGAGGCGTGCGACCGCGCACTCGATGGCGCGCGGTTGACCGGCGCGGACATCGACCTGCTCATTCCGCATCAGGCCAACGTGCGCATCATCGAGGCGACGGCCAAGCATGCCAGCGTGTCGATGGACAAGGTCTATGTGAACGTGAACCGCTTCGGGAACACGTCGTCCGCCTCGATCGGCATTGCGCTGGACGAGGCCATCCGCGCCGGCCGCGTGCGCATCGGAGACACGGTACTTCTGTGCGCGTTCGGCGCCGGACTCACGTGGGGTTCCATGGTGGTACGGCTCTGATGGACATCGCGCTCGTCTTTCCCGGACAGGGCTCACAGAAGCCGGGCATGGCGCAGGATCTCGTCGCCGCTTTCCCGGCGGCGGCGGACATGTTCCGTCGCGCCGATGCAGCGCTTGGTTTTCCGCTTTCGACGCTCTGCTTCGAGGGGCCGGCCGAGACCCTGATGGAGACGCACAACGCGCAGCCGGCGCTGCTCACCCATGGTGTCGCGGTCTGGCGTGTCCTCGCGGCGCACCTCGGCGCGCGCGTCTGCTGCGCGGCCGGTCACTCGCTGGGCGAATTCACCGCACACGTGGCGGCAGGCACCCTCGACTTCGAGACGGCCGTGAGACTCGTCCGGACACGTGGTGAACTGATGCAGGCGGCCACTGTCGCACGGCCGGGGGCGATGGCGGCAATCCTCGGCGACATCGACGTCCGCGTGCGCGATCTGTGCGAACGGGCGTCGCGTGAGGCAGGCGCTGTCGTGCCGGCCAACTTCAATTCGCCGGGGCAGGTGGTCGTGTCGGGTGAGGTGACGGGGGTCGAGCGGCTGATCGAGCTGGCGACGGCGCACGGCGCGCGCAAGTGCATGCGTCTGCAGGTGAGTGGGGCGTTTCACTCGCCGCTGATGGATGCCGCCCGTCCCGGCTGGGAAGCGGCGCTGGCCAAGGTCCCGATGCAGAACGCCACGATCCCGGTCTACGCCAACGTCACGGGCCGCCAGGTGATGGCCGCCAGGCACGCGCGGCGCCAGCTCGGGCAGCAGATCGCGGCACCGGTGCGCTGGACCGAGACGATTCGCAACATCGTGGAGGACCATCCCGGTATCACGTTCATCGAGATGGGTCCAGGGCACGTGCTCGGTGGCCTGATTCGCAAGATCGTCCCCGACGCCGTGGTGCTGCCGGCCGGGACGGCGGCGCAGGTCGAGGCCATTCTTTCACAGCCGGGAGCCTGATGCAGATCGACTTGACTGGGAAGGTTGCGCTGGTCACCGGCAGCACCCGTGGGATCGGTCGCGCGATTGCCGAGACACTGGCCGGGTGCGGCGCACGTGTGGCCGTGGTGGGCCGTGAGCTGTCACGGGCCGAGGCGGCGGCGGCCGAAATCGGGCACGGCGCGCAGGGGTTTGCCTGTGACGTCAGTGACACGGCGCAGGTCACCACACTGGTGGCGGCCGTGGAGGCGGCATTCGGCACGCTCGACATTCTCGTCAACAACGCCGGCCTGACGAAAGACAACGTGATCGTGCGCCTCAAGGACGACGATTGGGACGCCGTGCTCGACGCCAACCTGCGCGGCGCGTTTGCCAGCATCCGCGCGGCATCACGCGGCATGATGAAGCGCCGCAGCGGCCGCATCATCAACATCAGCAGCGTCGTCGGCGTGATCGGCAATCGCGGACAGGCGAATTACGCCGCCAGCAAGGCGGGCCTGATCGGCCTGACCAAGTCGGTGGCGAAGGAGCTGGCGTCGCGCAACATCCTGTGCAATGCGGTCGCACCAGGCTTCATCGCCACGGACATGACTGCAGCACTGGGCGACGACCAGCGGACGGCGCTGGAACGTCAGATTCCGCTGGAGCGGCTCGGGTCGCCCGCCGACATCGCATCGGCGGTGGCATTCCTCGCCTCGGACCACGCCGCGTACATCACAGGGCAGGTGCTTGTGGTGGATGGCGGGATGGTGATGTAACGTTCGACCCGGCGGGCCGGCCACCGGCCCTGACGGACTCACCCACGCAGCAACCATCGCACGGAGCGGACATGGCGGACCATACGGAGAAGGTGAAGACGATCATCGAGCGTGAACTCGGGGTCGAGCGCGACAAGTTGACGCCCGAAGCCAGCTTCATCGAGGATCTCGGCGCTGACAGCCTCGACATCGTCGAGCTGGTGATGGAGTTCGAGAAGGAGTTCGACATCGACATCCCGGACGAGGATGCCGAGAAGCTTCGCACCGTCGGTGATGCCCTGGGGTACCTGAATTCCAAGGTGCAGGGCTGATGAGGGCTCGTCGGGTCGTCGTCACCGGGCTCGGGTGCCTCACGCCCGTCGGCAACGACGTGGCGACGACCTGGGAGGCGCTCCGCTCCGGCGTGAGCGGCGCAGGGCCGATCACCAAGTTCGATGCCGAGAAGTTCTCCACCCGCTTTGCCTGCGAGGTGAAGGACTTCGACTCGAGTGCGTACATGGAGCGCAAGGAAGCCAAGCGCGCTGACCTCTACACGCAGTACGCGGTCGCGGCCGCGGTGCAGGCGATGCGCGATGCCGGACTGGCCGACGGCGGCTTCGATCCGGACCGGTGTGGCGTGATCATCGGCAGCGGTATCGGTGGGCTGAAGACGATGGAAGACCAGCACACCAACTACATGACGGGCGGCCCACGGCGTATCTCGCCGTTCTTCGTGCCGATGTACATCGTCGACATCGCCGCCGGTGTGGTGTCGATGCAGTTCAACTGTCGCGGCCCGAACTTCGCCACGGTGTCCGCCTGCGCCACCAGTGCGCACGCCATCGGCATGTCGATGCGCACGATCATGTACGGTGACGCCGACCTGATGCTGGCCGGCGGGTCGGAGGCAGCCGTGACGCCGATGTCGGTCGGCGGATTCGGGAGCATGGGAGCGCTCTCCAGCCGGAACGACGACCCGGTCCATGCCTCCCGGCCGTTCGATCGCACCCGCGAGGGGTTCGTGCTTGGCGAGGGCGCGGGGGTGGTCCTGCTCGAAGAGCTGGAACATGCACGGCGCCGGGGCGCTCATATCTATGGCGAGGTCGTGGGATATGGCGCCACCGGGGATGCGCACAGCCTCACCGGCCAGCCCGATGCCCACGAGGGGCTGCAGCGGTCGATGCGGCTCGCGCTCAAGGATGCCGGTCTCTCGCCGGCTGACGTCGAATACATCAACGCGCACGGCACCTCCACCCCCCTGAACGATTCGAACGAGTGTCGCGCCATCCGCGCGGTGTTTGGCGAGCATGCCGACCGGCTGAGCGTGAGCTCGACGAAATCGGCCACCGGGCACATGCTCGGCGCGGCAGGGTCGGTCGAGTTCATCGCGTGCACGCTGGCCATCCGCGACGGCATCATCCCGCCGACGATCAACTACACCACCCCCGATCCGGACTGCGACCTGGATGTGACGCCCAACGTGGCGAAGGCGCGCACGGTGCATGTGGCGGTGAGCAACAGTTCGGGCTTTGGTGGTCACAACGTGTCCATCGCCGTCCGGCGCTATCAGGAGTAATTCCCGCATGTCTGCAGGACCCGCCGTGATTTTCGACCGCCTGCGCGACAGCGCGCTCCACCCGATCGGGGAGAAGGTGCGCCGCGGCGAGCGTCTCACGGCAGCCGACGCAGTGACGCTCTACCAGACCCCGGACATTCTCGGCGTCGGCCATCTCGCCGATGCCGTGAACCGGGCGCGGCACGGCGATGTGGTCACGTTCGCATCGAATCAGCACATCAATCCGACCAATGTCTGCGTGCTGCGGAAGACCTGCGTCTTCTGCGGCTACGCGCGCCTGCCGAAAGAGGAAGGCGCGTACCGGTACACGCTCGAGCAGGTGCTCGGCGAGGCGGCGCAGGCCACCGACAGCATGACGCGCGAGTTCCACATCGTGGGCGGGCTCGACATGCAGGCCGGCCTCGAATACTACACCACGATGTTTCGCGCTCTCAAGGCGGCGCATCCCCAGGTGCACATCAAGGCGCTGACGGCGGTGGAGATCGCGCACATCGCGCGCATCGAAAAACTGACGTGGACCGAGGTGCTCGTCGCGCTGCGCGAGGCCGGCTTGGACACGCTGCCCGGCGGCGGGGCCGAGACGTTCAGCGCAGCCGTGCGTGACGTGATCGCCGACAAGAAGCTCGGCGGAGCCGATTACATCGGCGTGCACCGTGCGGCGCATGCACTGGGAATTCGCAGCAATTGCACGATGCTCTATGGACATGTCGAGACGATCGCCGATCGCGTCGAGCATCTCACCATGCTGCGCGACCTGCAGGACGAGACGGGTGGGTTCCTCGCTTACATCCCGCTCGCCTACCATCCCGACGACAATGAGCTCGGGAAGACGCTCGGCCGGCAGGGCACCAGTACCACCGGCTTCGACGATCTCCGCAACCTGGCCGTCGGACGACTCTACCTCGACAACTTTGCGCATGTGAAGTCGCACTGGATCATGGTGTCACCGGCACTGACGCAGGTCGCCCTCGCGTTCGGCGTGAACGACATCGAGGGCACCGTGGTCCGCGAGAAGATCTATCACGCCGTGGGCGCACAGACCAAGCAGGGGATGTCGCTCGACGAGCTGCTCAAGCTGATTCGCGGCGCTGGCAAGCAGCCTGCCGAGCGCGATTCGTTCTACCGTGTCCTGCGCACGTTCGACGACGAGCCGGCGGCCCTCGCGGTCGCGGCGGCCTGAGATGCTGCGCGTCGGACGGATTCCGTACATCAACACCTATCCGGTGTATGGTGCCGTCGACCGCGGTCTCGTGACGCTCGACGCGACGATGGTGAACGGCGTGCCCAGCGCCCTCAACGCGGCGATGGCCGCGGGTCGGATCGATGTGAGCGTGATCAGCGCGGTCGAGTACGCGGTGCATGCGGACCGCTACCTGCTGCTGCCCGACCTTGCGATCACCTGCGACGGGCCGGTGCGGAGTGTCATGCTCTTCAGCAAGCGCCCGGTCATGGAGCTCGATGGCGCGACCGTGCTCGTGTCGCGCAGCAGCATGACCTCCGTCGAGCTCCTCGCGCTGCTCTTTCGCGAGCGGTGGGGCGTGACGCCCCGGCTGGTCGCGGCCGATGCCGAAAGTGCCGACATTGCGCACTTCGCCGGGGAGGCGCATGACGCGCGGCTCGTGATCGGCGACGCCGCGCTGCTGCTGTCGTCCGGCACGAGCGACGTGAGCCGTCTCTACCCGCATCACGTCGATCTCGGCCAGGAATGGAAGGAGTGGACCGGGCTGCCGTTCGTGTTCGCGGTCTGGGTGGCGCAGCGGAGCACACCGGTGGCGAAGGCCCTCCAGGTCCACGCGGGCCTCATCGCGTCGCGTGACTGGGGCGTGTCCAACCTCTCCGTGCTCGCCGCGCAGGCGGCCGAGGTGACCGGCGTTCCGCGCGACACCTGCGCGCTGTACTTCAGTGGACTGGATTATCGACTTTCGCTCCCGCACCTGCGGGGACTCACCGAGTTCTACCGGCGGCTCGACGCGTCCGGTCGCGTGCAGGCGCGACCGCTCGTGTTCCTGTCCGCGGCCTGAGGCCAGACATGCGCGACCTTCTCGACTTCTACACCAACGCCCCGTTGATCGAGCTCGGGCTCGAGGCCGACCGCATCCGTGAGCGGCTGCACCCCGACGGCGTGGTGACGTACATCGTCGACCGGAACATCAACTACACGAACGTTTGCGTCGCGGATTGCGGCTTCTGCGCCTTCTACCGTCGTCCGAAGCACAAGGAGGGCTACACGCTCTCCTTCGAGGAGATCGGGCAGAAGATCGAGGAGACGAAGGCGCTGGGCGGCGTGCAGATCCTGATTCAGGGCGGGCACAATCCCTACATCCCGTTCGAGTGGTATCTCGACCTGCTGCGCTACATCAAGCGCAACCACCCGATCCACATCCACGGATTCAGTCCGAGCGAGGTGGACTTCTTCGCGACATTGTTCCGGATGGAACCGCGCGACGTGATCCGCGAGCTCAAGAGCGCGGGACTCGATTCGATCCCGGGCGGTGGAGGGGAGATTCTCGTGCAGCGCGTGCGCGATTACGCGGCACCGAAGAAGGCGGGCGCCGATCGCTGGCTCGAGATGATGGAGATCGCTCATCAGGAGGGCATGAAGACCTCGGTGACGATGATGTACGGGCTCGGTGAGACGCTGGCCGAGCGCATCGAGCACCTCGAGCGCGTGCAGACGCTGCAGGCGCGCACGGGAGGGTTCACGGCCTTCATCACCTGGCCGCTGCAGCCGGAGAACACCCCGGCGTTTTCGCACATGGAAAAGACCGACGCGACCGAGTATCTGCGAACCGTCGCGATCAGCCGCATCGTGCTGGAGAACGTGCCCAACCTCCAGAGCAGCTGGGTGACGATGGGCATGAAGGTGGGCCAGATGGCGCTGCGCTTCGGCTGCAACGACTTCGGCTCGCTGATGATCGAGGAAAACGTGGTGTCGGCGGCGAACACGACGTACCGCACCACCACCGACGAGATGGAGCGGCTGATCAGCGACGCCGGCTTCACCGCCGCCCGCCGCCGTCAGGACTACTCGATCCTCCCGATCGACGCAGCTGCAGTCGCCGCCTGAGCTCCACCCTGCCGTCTCCATTCCGTCTCCCCCGTTCCCGATCTCATGCCAGTCCGGTTCCAGCCAGCGGCCCGAAAAGCCATCGACTTCGCGATGGTCGAGATGGAGCGTACCGGCGACGTGACGCTGTCGTCGCTGCATCTGCTTCTCGGATTGCTCGAGCCGGCCGCCGATGGGTCACAAACGGCCTTGCGTCTGCTCGGCGTGAATCCTGCCGCGCTGCAGCTCGACACACGACGTGACATCCATCTGGCGCGGACCGGCGTCCTCCCCTCCGAGCTCGACGACGCGCCGGAACTGTTGCTGGAGCGGGCAGGCCGCATCTCGGACCAGTGCGGTGCCACCGACATTTCGGACGCCGATATCCTGATGGCGGCAGCGCAGGACCAGCGCACCTGGGCCGGCAAGTTGCTCGCCACCGCTGGCGTCACGCCGCCGCTGCTGTGGGGCGTGTTTCCGGAGGCGCGTGGCGTGCTGCGCGCACCCGGCGCGCCCGACCCGATGGCCGGGATCGAGATGCTCGACGTCAGCTTTCCGCCGACGTTCACACCGGCGCTGCCCGTGCGCACCGGGATTGGGTACGACTCGCACCGGTTCGGTGTCGGCGGCCCGATGGTGCTGGGCGGCGTCGAGATTCCCGGCGAGATCAAGCTCATCGGCCACTCCGATGCCGATGCGATCTGTCATGCCATCACCGACGCGGTGCTCGGTGGCGCCGGAGCGGGGGACATCGGCGAGCTCTTTCCCGACACGGACGTCGCGAACACGGGCCGGAACTCGATCGAGATGCTGCGGCTGTCGTGTGTGGCCTCGGAGAAGCGGGGATGGCGCGTTGCGCAGGTGGATGTGACCGTGATCGTCGAGCGACCGAAGTTGCTGCCATATCGCGACGCGATCCGTGCCTCGCTCGCGACCGCGCTCGGACTGCCCGGAGACTGCGTGAGCGTGAAGGCCAAGACCAACGAGGGCATGGGTTGGGTGGGTCGCGGTGAGGGCCTTGCCTGCATGGCAGTCGCCACGCTGATCCCGGTTCGTACGGCCACCTGATTGCCCGTGGATGCGCTGCTGCAGTGGCTCGGCTCCCTGCCACCGGGCGCGTTGTACGCGATGCTCGCCCTCATCGCTGCGGCGGAGAACGTGTTCCCGCCGCTCCCGGCCGACACGGTGGTGGCAGTCGGCAGCTTCCTGGCTGCGCGCGGCACCGGATCGCTGCCGGCCGCAGCAGCCTCGATCTGGGCAGGCAACCTGCTGGGAGCGCTCGGCATGTACTTCGTGGGCCGGAAGTACGGGAGCGCGGCGCTCATGAAGCGCCTCGGGGGCGCGGAAGCCGAGGCTCGAGTCGCGCGGATGTATGCATCGTACGGCATGTGGGCGCTCTTCGTGAGCCGATTTCTGCCCGGTGTGCGGGCCGTGGTTCCGCCGTTCGCCGGCGCGCTCAAGGTGCCGCTGCGGCAGGTCGTGCCGACGATGGCGGTGGCGTCCGCCATCTGGTATGGCGCCATCGCCTGGATCGGCTTTCGCTTCGGTGAGAACCTCGAACAGATGCAGGCGCTCATCGGTACCGCCACACGGACCTCCGGGCTCGTGGCGGTCGGGATCGTGATCGTGGCCGGCGTGATCATCTGGTGGCGCCGGCGACGGGTGCGGTGATGGCGCCGTCTGCGGCGTCGCATCCGCTGCGCTACGCGGACGAGTGGCTGTCGGCGCTCGCGCTCGAACAGGGCTCCTCGCCGCGAACGATCGAGGCGTACGCCGGCGATCTCAACCGGCTGCACGAGTATTTGTCACTGCGCGGGAGTCCGTCACCCGAGGAGGTCGATGCGCGCCTGTTGCGCGGGTTCATTCACCACCTCGTGGATCTCGGTCTCGCGCCCGCATCGGTGAGCCGGATGGTGAGCGCCGTCCGGGGCTTTTTCCGCTTTCTCGTCGGTGAGGCGTTTCTTGTGCACGACCCGAGCGGGCAGCTCGAGACACCGCGCCGCTGGCGGACGCTCCCCGATGTGCTGTCGCCGGAGGACGTGGATCGCCTCATCGGCGCGATCTCCTTCGACGAGCGACTCGCGTTCCGTGACCGCGCCCTGCTCGAGGTGGCATATGGCGCCGGCCTCCGCGTCAGCGAGTGGATCACGCTCGGTGTGGGCGACGTGCACCTCGACGAGCGCATCGTGCGCGTCATCGGCAAGGGCAACAAGCAGCGCCTCGTGCCGATCGGGCGTCGGGCGTTGGCGGCAGTCGCGATCTACACCCGCGAACTCCGGCCGTCGCTGGTGCGTGGCACGCCGGCGCCGACCCTGTTCGTGAACGCGCGCGGCGGCCCGCTGTCACGCATGGGCGCATGGAAACTGCTGCGGAAGTACGTGGACGTGGCCGGCATCACGTCGCATGTCACGCCGCATACCTTGCGCCACTCGTTTGCGACACACCTGCTGGAAGGCGGCGCCGACCTGCGCGCCGTGCAGGACATGCTCGGGCACGCCGACATCGCGACCACGCAGCTGTATACGCACGTGGACCGCAGCTATCTGCAGCAGGTCCACCGCCAGTTCCATCCCCGCGCATGATTCTGATCCTCGACAACTACGACTCCTTCACCTGGAACCTCGTGCAATACTTCGGCGAGATGGGGGAGACGCCAGCGGTGTATCGAAACGACGCTCTGTCGGTCGAAGACGTGGGCGCACTCCGCCCCGAGGCGATCGTCCTCTCGCCGGGGCCCGGCACACCGAGCGAGGCGGGGATCACGGTCCCGGTCATCCAGCGGTGGGGTGCGCATGTCCCGATTCTTGGCGTCTGCCTGGGACATCAGGCCATCGGCGAGGCGTACGGTGGCGATGTCGTGCGCGCCGGGCGAGTGATGCACGGGAAGACGTCCGACATCGTGCACGATGGCTCGGATCTGTTCGCCGGGCTCCCGTCGCCGCTCCGGGTCATGCGGTACCACTCCCTCGTGGTCGCGCCCGGATCCCTTCCGGCGTGCCTCGAGGTGACCGCTCGCGCAACGGACTCAGCCGACGAGATCCACGCCGTGCGGCACCGCGAGCATCCCGTCCGAGGGGTGCAGTTTCACCCGGAGTCGGTGCTCACCGAGCACGGACGGCACCTGCTGCAGAATTTCCTGACGTTGGCGCGAACCTGGCAGGCCACCGCCGTCTGACACGGCGCGCGCGCGCTCAGGCAGCCGAGCGGCTGTGGCTGAGGCTGCGGCTGCACAAGAGATCGCAAGTGCCGACTCAGCAGTGGCCGTAAGTACCATTGCCATTGGCCCGCTGCGGTCTACGTTACTGGAATGATTCTTGCGCCCAGCGAGCCGACGAGGGAAAACGCATGAAGGTCCTCGCGGTCATTCCTGCCCGCAGGGGCGCGACGCGGTTGCGCGACAAGCCGTTACGGCTGCTCGGCGGCGTGCCGCTGGTGGTGCGGGTTCTGGAGCGCGTGCGCTCGCTCGAGGTGGCGGACGAGGTCGTCGTGGCGACCGATGATCCTGCGGTGGTCAACGCGGTGCTGCTGGCTGGCGGCCTGGCTGTCCTGACCCGGCACGATCACCCCTCCGGCACGGATCGTGTGGCGCAGGTGGCCGCGATGCGAGCATGGTCCGACGCCCACGTGATTCTGAACGTGCAGGGCGACGAGCCGTTCGTCGATGCCCGTGCCGTCTCCGGAGCGGTCGAAATCGTGCGCTCCGGCCACGCCCCGATCGGCACCGCCGCCGTTGCGGCGACGGCGGAGATCCTCGCACGACCCGACAGCGTCAAGGTGGTGTGCGACGATGCGGGCCGTGCCATGTATTTCTCGCGCGCGCCGATCCCGTTCCTGCGCGAAGCCGCCGATGCCGCCGTGCGTGCGCCGCTCGTGCGGCTGCATCTTGGTGTGTACGCCTACACCCCTGCCGCGCTCGATCGCTGGGTCACCCTGCCAGTGCACCCGCTCGAAGTGGTCGAACGACTCGAGCAACTCCGCCCCCTCGCCGCCGGGATGACCATCGGCGTCGCCGTCGGCGACCGGGTCGACATCGGCGGTATCGACACCGAAGCAGACCTCGTGCGCGCGAATGCGCACTGGGACCTCATCCACGCCGTACGGAGCCCCGCATGAGCGCGCTCGCAGAACCGCAGCGACCCACCAAGTTCATTTTTGTCACTGGCGGCGTCGTCTCCTCGCTGGGGAAGGGCATTGCGGCGGCATCGCTCGGACGCCTGCTGGTGGCGCGCGGGATGCGCGTGACGATGATGAAGTTCGACCCGTACCTGAACGTCGACCCCGGGACGATGTCGCCGTTTCAGCACGGTGAAGTGTTCGTCACCAAGGATGGCGCCGAGACCGATCTGGATCTCGGGCACTACGAACGCTTTCTCGATCGCTCGCTGAGTCAGGCGAACAACATCACCACAGGGCGCATCTACTCGAACGTGATCACGAAGGAGCGTCGCGGCGAGTATCTGGGCTCGACGGTGCAGGTGATCCCGCACATCACCGACGAAATCAAGGGCGCGATCAAGCGCATCGCGCCGGACAATGACGTCGTGATCTGCGAGATCGGAGGCACCGTGGGCGACATCGAGTCGCTGCCGTTCCTCGAGGCGATCCGTCAGTTCCGGACCGAGGTGGGCAAGGCGAATGCCATGTTCATCCATCTCACGCTGGTGCCGTACATCGCGGCGGCCGGTGAGGTCAAGACGAAGCCGACGCAGCACTCGGTGCGCGAACTGATGGAGATCGGCATCCAGCCCGACGTGCTGATCTGCCGCACCGAGCGCCCGCTCGGCGATGACACCAAGCGCAAGATCGCGCTCTTCTGCAACGTCGATTTCGGCAATGTCATCGAGAGTCGCGACGTGTCGACGATCTACCAGATTCCGCTCTCGTTCCACGAACAGGGGTTCGACGCGCGTGTCATGGCCCGGCTCGGACTGCCGGAGACGGCCGAGCCCGACCTCGCGCAGTGGCGCGACATCGTGCGTCGCATCACGAAGCCGGCGCAACGCGTCCGCATCGCCGTGGTCGGCAAGTACACGGACTTCGTGGACAGCTACAAGAGCGTGCAGGAATCGTTGATCCACGGCGGCGTCGCGCACGACAGCGGTGTCGATATCGCCTGGCTCTCGAGCGACCGGTTCACCGATCACGAGACGGCGCGCGCTCTGCTCTGCGAGTACGACGGCCTGCTCGTGCCGGGCGGGTTTGGCGTGCGTGGCGTGGAGGGCATGGTCGAGGCGATCCGGGCAGCGCGCGAGTTGCGCATGCCGTTCTTCGGCATCTGCCTCGGGATGCAGGTCGCGATCATCGAGTTCGCACGGCACGTGGCCGGCCTGACCGAGAGCCACTCGTCGGAGTTCGCGCCCGACTGCGAGCATCGCGTGATCTCGCTGCTCGAGTCCCAGCAGGGCGTGCAGGACATGGGCGGAACGATGCGGCTGGGCGCCTATCCCTGCGTGCTGCAGCCGGGGTCACGCGCCGCCGTCGCGTACAACGCCAATCAGGTGAGCGAGCGCCATCGTCACCGGTACGAGGTGAGCAACCAGTACCGCGACCTCTTCATCGAGAAAGGAATGGTGCTGAGCGGGCTCTCCCCTGATGGATCGCTCGTGGAGATCATCGAGCTCGCCGACCATCCCTGGTTCGTCGGCTGTCAGTTCCATCCCGAACTGCAGTCCCGCCCCACCCGTCCGCACGCGCTCTTCGCCGGCTTCATCGGTGCGGCGCTGCGCGAACAGCACGCCCGTGGTGTCGACAGCGGTGAGGCGTCGGCAGCGGTCTCCGGCAACGGAGGATAATGCTCGCCGTCACGCCGTTCCCATCGGACAGACTGTTCCTGATCGCGGGGCCCTGCCAGGCCGAAGACGACGCGCTGAACCTGCGCGTCGCCGAGGTGCTGGCGCGTCTGGCAGAACGCGTTCCGGGGGGGGTGATCTACAAGGCGAGCTTCGACAAGGCGAATCGCTCGAATGCCGGTGCGATGCGCGGCCTCGGGATCGAGCGGGGGCTCGAGGCCCTGGCGACGGTCAAGCGCGAAACGGGCCTGCCCGTGCTCACCGACGTGCATTTGCCGGCACAGTGCCCCGTCGCCGCCGAGGTGTGTGACGTGCTCCAGATTCCGGCATTTCTCTGCCGGCAGACCGACCTCCTCGAGGCGGCCGGCCGCACTGGACTGCCGGTGAACATCAAGAAAGGGCAGTGGCTGCAGCCGGAGGGCATGGCGGGTGCCGTGGACAAGGTCCGTGCCGCCTCACCGCATGGCGCGGCGGCGCCGCTTGCGGTCACGGAGCGCGGCACGTTCTTCGGCTACGGCGATCTCGTCGTCGACATGCGCAACTTTGCACGGCTGCGCGACAGTGCGAGTGCACCGGCGGTCTATGACGCCACACACAGTGTGCAGCAGCCGGGCCGCGGTGATGCCGGTGCGAGTGGTGGCCTGCGCGAGTTCATCCCGCCGCTGCTGTTTGCGGCGCTGGGCGCGGGTGCCCAGGGCCTCTTCATCGAGACGCATCCCGATCCGGATCATGCGCCGAGCGATGGCCCCAACATGGTGCCACTCGACGCATTTCCGGCCTTGATCGACCGTGCCGTCGAACTCTGGTCGCTGGTGCGCCGATGATCGAGTCGACGATCGCACGGCAGGTGGCACTGGTGGCGTTTGACGTCGACGGGACACTGACCGACAACGGCGTCTACATCGGTGCACCCCTCGAAGGGGCGCCGCCGACCGATGCGCGTGTCGAGTTCAAGCGCTACGACATTCAGGACGGTCTCGGGATCGTCATGTTGCGACGGGCGGGAGTGGCGGTCGCGTTCATCTCGGCGCGTCAGTCGCAGTCCACGGTGCTGCGTGCTGCGGAGCTTGGCGTGACGCATGTGCATCAGGGCAAGCGCCTGCGCAAGGTGGCCGTGCTGCATCACCTCGCCACCGAGCTCTCGATCCCCCTCTCGGCGATGGCATTCATGGGCGATGATCTCGCCGACATCGCCGCGATGCAGTGTGTCGGGCTCTCGGCAGCACCGGCGAACGCCGTGCCCGAGGTGCGCGATGTGGCGACGATCCGTCTCACGAAGTCTGGCGGACATGGCGCCGTTCGCGAGTTTGCGGAACTGGTGCTCAAGTCGCGCGGTGACTGGGACGGGCTGGTGGCGGAGTACGTGGCCGACAGCGCGCGACTCGAGGATCCGGTCGCGTGAGCGCGGTGGACCTGGTCGCCCGTGGTGCGCGAGTGCTCCGTCTCGAATGCGAGGCGATTGCAGGCGTCGAAGCACGGCTCGGCGAAGCGTTCTCGCGTGCCGTGCTGCTCATTGCAGCGTCCCGCGGTCGCGTGATCGTCGCGGGCGTCGGGAAGTCAGGACTGATCGGCCGCAAGATCGCCGCGACGCTCACCTCGACCGGCACGCCTGCCACCTTTTTGCATCCCGTGGAAAGCGTGCACGGCGATCTCGGCATCGTCGGTCCCGACGATGTGGCGATCCTGCTGTCCAAGAGCGGAGAGACGGCCGAGATGCTGCCGCTGCTGCAGGAACTGAAGCGCCTCGGTGTCGGGGTGATCGCGATTACCGGCGACGTGCGCTCGACGCTGGGTCGCGCCGCCGATGCAACGCTGGACGCGGGCGTCAGCGAGGAGGCGTGCCCGCATGACCTCGCGCCGACCACGAGCACCACGGCGGCGCTCGCGCTCGGCGACGCCGTCGCAGTGGCCCTTCTCGAGCACAAGGGATTCCGGCGCGAGGACTTTGCCCGACTCCATCCGGGCGGCGCACTTGGCAAGAAGCTGCTGACGACGGTTGCCGACGTCATGGAAGACGAACACCTGCCCGTGTTGCCGGTCACGGCGACCATGCGCGAAGCAATCGTGCCCCTCGCCGAACGACGCGGCATCGTGGTGCTGAGCACGGGCGACGGTGCGGTCGATGGCGTGGTGACGGCCGGCGACCTGGCTCGACTGCTGGAACGGAGTGGTGACCCGTTCGCGGTGCCGGTTGCCGACGTGATGACGCGGACACCGCGTCTCGCCCGCGCCGACGAACTGGCGAGTGGCGTCGTCTTCCGCATGGAGCAGTTCGGCATCATGGCGATGCCGGTCACCGACAGCGATGATCGCCTGGTCGGGATCGTGCACCTGCACGATCTGCTGCGTGCAGGGGTGGCATGATGCGTCGCGCGGTCGTTGCCGCACTGCTCGGCCTGTCCATCCTCGCGGCCTGCCGGAGGGAAGCGGGTCCCGCCGTGCGGCGCGTCGCCACCTCCGCCGATTCGTCCGACCAGATCATGTTCGGCCTCACCACAATTCTGACGGACCGCGGCGTGCAACGCGCCGAACTGCTGGCGGACACGGCCTACTGGTTCGACGACAACACGCGCGCCGACATGCTCGGCGTGCGGACGACGTTCTTCGACAAGGACGGCACGCGGAACGGCGTGCTGACGTCGCGCCGTGGCTCGTTCAACATGCGCGCGAACGTGATGGAGGCGCGGCAGAACGTCGTGATCACCGGCGTCGACGGCAAGAAGCTCACGTCGCCGATGGTGCGTTTCGAACAGTTCCGCAACATGATCGTCTCCGACAGCCCCTTCGTGCTCGTCGAAGGGGAGACACGCGTCGAGGGCATCGGTTTCGAGAGCGATCCCCAGATGCTGAACGTGAAGATCCGGCAGCTTTCACGCAGCACCGGCGCGCGGATCGTGCTGCCGTCCGGGCCTGGCCGCGCACCGGTGTTCGACTCCGATTCCGCCGTTCGGCCGGCGCCGGCACCGAGCGCGGTCCCACCGGTCCGGCCCCCCGCCGACGGCGAGCGCGCGGCCGCGGTGCACGGCGACGTGCGCTATCGGGGACGCGCCTGATGCGCCGGCGCCTCCTGCGCACCGTCGCGAGCATGTTCGCGCTCGGAACTGCCATGCCGTCGGACCTGACCGCGCAGGGCAGTGGCTGCGACATCGAATTGCGGCCGGCGGCCGACTCGCTCCGCGTCACGACCACGACGTCGATGCCCAACGGCCCGCGAACGATCTTCGCGGGCGGACGCGTCGAGGCACGCTGCCTGAATCAGGATGTGCGGCTCCTCGCCGACAGCGCCGAATGGTATCAGCAGGCGCAGGACCTTTACCTCATCGGCAATGTGCGGTACACGGAGCCCCGCGCGCGCGTGACCGCCGACCTGATGAACTACTTCCAGGCCGATGAGCGCCTGGTCGCCACCGGCAACGTCGTGGCCACGCTCCCGAGTGGCTCGGTCATGCGCGGCCCCGAGGCCACCTATCTCCGGGCGATTCCGCGAATGCGAACCGCTCGACTCGTCGCGGTGCAGCGCCCACGCCTCACACTCGTCCAGCGCGATAACAGCGGGAAGGCAAGCGAACCGGTGCTGGTGACCGCGAACCAGATCGTCACCGAGAATGACTCGCTGGTCTTTGCCGGCGGCAAGGTCGAGATCACCCGCAGTGACCTCGATACGCGCAGCGATTCGGCGTTCCTCGACGGCGGCAACGAACTCGCACGGTTGATGATCAAGCCCGTCATCATCGGCAAGGGTGAGGGCGGGTACACGCTGCGGGGCCGGCAGGTGGAGCTGTACACGCGGAATCGCATCGTGCAGCGGGTGCTGGCGCAGGCCGAGGCACGCGCCACCAGCGATGACCTGCTGCTCACCTCGGACACGATCGATCTGCGCGTGAACGACAATCGCGCCCAGGCGGCGTACGTCTGGGGCCCGTCGCGTGCGCGAGCGATCAGCCCGGACCGCGATCTCATCGCCGATTCGCTCGCCGTGCGCATGCCCAACCAGTCATTGCGTGAGGTACGCGCGTTCGGCAACGCCGTCGCCACCACGATCCCCGACACCGCCACGATCCGCTCCGGCGACAAGGACTGGCTCAAAGGCGACACCATTCTCGCATATTTCGACTCCACCCGCACGCGTCCCGCTCGCGCGGCATCGGCAGCCGCCGACACGGCGGAGCGGCCGACGCTGCAGGAACTGCTTGCCACTGGGCATGCGAGCGCCCGCTATCAGATCCCGGTGCAGGGACAGCTGTCCACGCGCCCCGCCATCAACTATTCGCGCGGCGACCGCATCACGGTGACGATGGACAGCACGGGAGTCTCGCGCGTGCAGATCGACGAGAACGCCGTCGGCCTCTATCTGGAGCCGGTCATCGACTCCGTCAGCCTGGCGCGTCCGGATTCTGCCGCATCGACGACGCCGTCCGACACACCGCGCCCCCCCCCGGCAGGTACGACGGCGCCAGGCACGATCCCGCCGGCTCCGAAGCCACTGACCGCACCACGACCAGCCGCCAAGCCAGCGGGCGTCGATTCTCGTTTTCTGCCAGGCCGCCAGTGATCGACCAGCCGATGCCGTCTGAGGAGGAGCTTCCCGCGCGCATCCGCGCACTCATCGAGCACTTCGCCCCCCATGACCGCTCACCGGTCATGGCGATGCACGCGCTGTTCGCCGCTGCGGACGACAGCGGCGCAGCGCGCTTCGATGAGATCGCGGTCATCTATCGTGAGGATCATCTGCTGCTGGAACGGGCGGCCGGTCGCGATGCCGAGCGTGCTGCCGGAGAGCTGAGCCTCGATCAGGTGCGCTCGCACCTGCGTGACACGCTCCTGCCGAGACTCGTCGCCGATGGGGTGGTGACGTTGCCGGCAGGCGGTCTGAACCAACCGGGCGCGCGGATTCAGGTGATCAGCGGTGTGTGGGCCGACGTGCGTGACCGGCGCGAACAGGTCACCGCGGAAGTGCGTCGCCGTACCACCGAGGTGGTCCGTGTGCAGACGGGTCGTGCGCCGGTGTTCACGCCGCGCACGCAGGCCAGGCTCACCAGTCGACTCGAAGCCAAGGCGCTGGTCAAGACCTACAAGAAGCGTCGCGTCGTCAACGACGTCGCACTGCATCTTCGGCAGGGTGAGATCGTGGGGCTGCTCGGACCGAATGGCGCCGGCAAGACCACCACGTTCTACATGATCGTCGGCCTGATTCAGCCACAGAGTGGGCAGATTCTGCTCGACGGTGCCGACATCACGAAGATGCCGATGTACAAGCGCGCCCGAAGCGGCGTGGGCTACCTCTCCCAGGAGCCATCGATCTTTCGAAAGCTCACGGTCGAGGAGAACATCCTCGCCATCCTCGAGACGCTGCCGATGACGTCGGCCGAGAAGGCGGCGCGGCTCGAACAGCTGCTGGACGAGCTGAGCATCCGACACCTGCGCAAGAGCAAGGCGTACGCGCTTTCCGGCGGCGAACGCCGACGCCTCGAAATCACGCGTGCCCTCGTCACGGAGCCCAAGTTCATGATGCTCGACGAACCGTTCGCCGGCGTGGATCCGATTGCCGTCCATGACATCCAGACCATCGTCTCCGGGTTGCGTCACCGCGGGATAGGCGTCCTCATCTCGGACCACAACGTGGAGCAGACGCTGGACATCGTCGACCGGGCCTACATCATGTTCGACGGCCAGGTGAAGGTGTCGGGCACCGTGCGCGAACTCGTGTTCGACGACACCGTCGCGGAGCTGTATCTGGGTCCCACCCTCGCAGCACGCCTGCGCGACCGGTTCTCGCGCGACGAGACCCGGGCAGGCGTCGCGTGACGCCGGACGCTGGAGGCCGCCGATGAGCGGCTACAAGACGGGGCTCAGTCAGAGCACGTCCATGCGCCAGGAGATGAAGGTCAATCCGCGCCTCTATCAGGCGATGGACCTCCTGTACATGCCGCTGCTCGACCTGCAACAGCACCTGCAGCAAGAGCTGCTCATCAATCCGTTCCTCGAGCTCGTCCCCGAGGATGAGGACGGCGACGACAGCGGTGATGTCAACGAGGTCGCGACGCCCGAGGAGCAGAAAGCCGACAACACCGACGAGATGGACTGGCAGAAGATTCTCGAGGACGGTTTCGAGACCGGCGGCCGCAAGGAGGAGTTCGAGGAGCGCGAGTACATCGAGCCGGTGACGGTGATGGCGCGCAACCTGACCGACCACCTGCGCGAACAGGTCCAGATGCTCGAACTCGACCCACGCCAGGAATTTCTCGCTGACGAGTTCGTGGGCAACATCAATGAGGATGGCTACCTCGCCTGCGACCTGCCGGAGATCCTCACCGGAGTGAACACCGCGGTGCGCCGTGCCGCCGAGGCCATTGAGCAGGACCCGACCGATCTGCCTTACTTCACGCTGGACGAGGTGGAGGCGCTGCTGCCCATCGTCCAGCAGCTCGATCCTCCTGGAGTCGGTGCGCGCACGCTGCGCGAGTGCCTGCTGCTGCAACTCGCCATGCAGGATCAACAGGACGGCATGGCGTATTCGCTCGTTCGCGATGGCTTCGAGGAGCTGATCGGGCACCGCTGGAGTGAGCTGGCCAAGCGCTTCGGCATCCCGGTGTCGGAAGTGCAGAACGTGGCGGACCAGATCGCGAGGCTCGACCCGAAGCCGGGGCTCAAGTTCGCGCCGGACAACGAGCACTACATCATCCCCGACCTGGTGGTGGACAAGGTGGATGGGCGCTACGTCGTCTACCTCAACGACGGCAACCTGCCGCGCCTGAAGCTCAGCCGCACCTATCAGGACATCGCGCGGGACAAGAAGAAATACGATGCAGAAAGCAAGGATTTCATCGCCAACAAGATGAACTCCGCGCACTGGATGATTCAGGCGATCGAGCAGCGCCGCCAGACCATGCTGAAGGTGATGAACTACATCGTCGAACGGCAGCGCGAGTACTTCGAGAAGGGCGTGCAGCAGCTCAAGCCGCTCACGCTGCGTGAGGTCGCCGAGGTGATCGGCATGCACGAATCGACCGTCAGCCGCGTCACGAACGAGAAGTTCGTGCAGACGCCGCGCGGCGTGCTACCGCTCAAGTTCTTCTTCTCGTCCGGCCTCTCCACGACCGATGGCGATGACGTCTCGGCACGCGGCATCAAGGACCAGATCAAGAAGCTGGTGGACGCCGAGGATGCGAAGGATCCGCTCACCGACCAGGCCATCGTGGACATCCTCAAGCAGGGTGGCGTCGTCATCGCGCGGCGCACGGTCGCGAAGTATCGCGACCAGCTCGGCGTCCTCTCCGCCAGAATGCGGAAGCGCGTATGACGGTGAGCCTCACCACCTCGCCGCGCACGGCCGCGGCGCCCCTCTCCGGGGCCGTCGACACCGGGATCGACGTCAGTGTGCTCGTGCCGGCCAAGGACGAAGCGGACAATCTGCCACTGTTCATGGAACTCGCTGCCGAGGCGTTTCGCGGCTCCGCCGTCCGGTACGAGGTCATCGTCATCGACGATGGCTCACGTGACGGGACGTGGGCCGTGCTGCAGCGACTGCAGGAGCAGTATTCGTTCCTGCGGGCCGTGCGCCACCGCACGCAGCGCGGGATCGCCGATGGCTTGCGAAGCGGCTGGCTCGCCTCACGCGGCGGCGTGCTGGTGTTCTACCCGGCTGACCTGCAGTTCAGGCCCGAAGACATCCCGCGCCTCGTCGCACCGATCCTCGCCGGCGAATCGGACATGGTCACCGGCTTCAAGGAAGGAACGTACGAGAAGGCCTTCGTCAGCCGCATCTACAACGGCCTCAGTCGCACCCTGTTCGACGTGCCCGTGAAGGACCTGAACAGTGTCAAGGCCTACCGCCGCGAGATCATGGACGCGCTGCCCGTGCGCCCGGACTGGCACCGCTACATGATCGTCATCGCGTACGCCGAAGGATTCAGCGTCAGCGAGATCCCGGTGCCGCTCTACCCGCGGAACGCCGGTCGCTCCAAGTTCGGCATCGGCCGCATCCCCGTCGGCGTACTCGACATGCTGTCGGTGTGGTTCGAACTCCGCTTCGGCCGGAAACCGCTGCTGTTCTTCGGCTTGCTGGGCGCGGCGCTGTTCTTCATCGGCGTGCTCACGGGCTTCGTCGCGCTCGGGATCCGGATCTTCGCGGGTGTCGGGTTCCGCCCGCTGCTCAACCTGATCGAGACCTGCGTCATCGTCGGATCGGTACTGTTCGTGGGCGGTTTCGTCGGTGAGATGATTGCGGTGCAGCGCGCGGAACTGCGGGAGATCAGACGCCAGCTGGATGAGAGGCGCCTCGCGGACCGGGCGTGAGCGTTCGCCGCGTCCTCTTCGTCACCCACAACTTCCCGCGCTCGGCTGGTGACGCCGCAGGCGGGTTTCTGCTCGACCTGGCCAAGGCCCTCGGCGCTGCCGGAATCGCGGTGGAGGTGATCGCCCCGCACGCGCGAGGCCTCCCGGAGCGTCACATCATCGAGGGCATCGCCGTGCAGCGCGTGCGCTACGGCAACGACGCCGATGAGACGCTCGCGTACACCGGCACGATGGCGGAGCAGGTGAAGGCTACCGCCCGCGGCAAGCGCGCGATGCTGCGGATGATCAGTGCGTTGCGTCGCGCCACGCGCCACCGACTCGCCAGCGGCGACATCGACATCGTCCATGCGCACTGGTGGTTTCCCGCCGCACTTGCGATCGGCCGGACTGCGGTCCGCGCGCGAGTGCCGATGGTCGTGACGTCACACGGGAGCGACGCCCGGATGGCCACTGGAGTGACCGCCTCCCTGGCCTCGTTCGCGCTGGGACGCGCCGCGCACGTCACCACGGTCAGCCGCTGGCTCGCACAACGGCTGCACCCGCTCACGCCTGCGCCGATCACCGTGGCTCCGATGCCGTCGGATGTCGTCGCGTTCACCCCGGCGGCAGCCATCCGCGCCGTGCCGCCGCGGCTCCTGTTCGTCGGCCGCCTCAATGCGCAGAAGAATCCCACCGTGCTGCTCCGCGCGCTGACGGCGCTCCCGGACTCGATGCACCTCGACGTGGTTGGCGATGGTCCCGATGCCGGCGCGTTGCATGCGCTGGCCGCGCAGCTCGGGATCGCCCATCGCGTCGCCTGGCATGGCCAGCAACCGCGCGATGCCATGCCGGCTTTCTACGCGCAAGCCTCCGCCACCCTCGTGCCGTCGCGCGACGAAGGATTCGGGATGGTCGCGGCCGAGTCGCTGCTGTGTGAAACACCGGTCATCGCGACCGATGCCGGTGGACTCCCCGACATCGTCCGCGATGGTGAGACCGGCGCGCTGGTGTCGCGTCCCGATGACCCGGCGGCATGGGCGGCGGCGGTACTCGCCGTGGTGTCGGTCCCGGAGCGTCGCGCCGCACTCGGCACTGCCGGCCGCATCGCCATGCTGACGATGGTGGGTCCGGATGCCGTCGCCGAACGCTACCGGACCGTCTACGAATCGGCCCGGCGCGGCATCGTCCGTGCGCGCTGAGGTCAGGACGGCGCTGCGGGTGACGGTGACACTCGTCCTCGTCGCCATCGTGGTGCGCGTGCTCTCACGCAGCTGGGATGAGATCCGTGTCACGGCATCGGCGCTCACGCCGTCATGGCCCGGGATGGCGCTGTCGGCCACCTGCGTGCTGGCAGGCTATGCGGTCCTGATCGCGGCCTGGCGGTTGTTGATGCGCACCTGGCGCAGCCCACTCGGGCTGCTCGATGCCGCGCGCATCTGGTTCGTGTCGAGCCTCGGCAAGTATGTCCCGGGCAAGCTCTGGTCGATTGGCGCCATGGCCGTCCTCGCGAAGGAGGCCGGCGCGTCGCCGCTGGCGGCAACCGGCTCGGCCATCATCATGCAGCTCGTCAACATCGCCGCGGGATTCGCGGTGGTCGCCGTGGCCGGGGCAGGGGAGCTGATGGACACGCATCCCAGCCTGCGTCTCGCATCGTGGGCCACGCTCGTCGCGACTGTCGCGGGCCTGGCATTCGGCCCGCAGCTGCTCACCTGGTCGGTCCGTGCCGCAACACGGCTGGCGCGCCGGCCCACACCCGAACTGCCGGCCATCAGTCGTGGCACACTGCTGGTGGTGTTTGCTGCCAATGTTCTCGCCTGGATCGCGTATGGCGTCGCCTTCGGCATCTTCTGGACCGCGCTGCTCGGCCGTGGCGGTGGCATCTCGCTCGCGGCGCTGGCAGTTTACACAGCGTCGTATCTCATCGGATTCCTCGCGCTGTTTGCGCCGGGGGGCGTCGGCGTGCGTGAGACTGTCCTGATCGGGCTGCTCATTTCGCTGCGCCTCGCGTCCCCGGCCGATGCCACGCTGCTGGCGGTGGTCTCGGGCGTTGGTCTCAGGATCCTCGAAGTGCTGCCGGGGCTCGCGCTGCTCCCCGGCATTTCCGTGCGCCGCCGTTCCTCCCTGTCGACACCCGATGGCCCTCCTGCCCGACCCGACCGCCGATAGCCACGTGCCGACGCCACGCGCTGCCTGGGCGCTTGCGCTGCTGACGTGCGTCGTCGGGACCATGCTGCTCGCCTATCCGGCACTCAGCGGCCAGTTCCTCGTCAGCATCTACAGCGATCAGTACATCGCCGGCTACTCGTTCCGCGAGTTCGGCGCGCAGGTGCTGCGAGCCACCGGTGGGTTTGCGCTCTGGAATCCCTACCTGTTCGGTGGCATGCCGTACGTCGGCGCGATGCACGGTGACATCTTCTATCCGACGGCACTGCTGCGGATGGCGATGCCCACCGATGCGGCGATGACGTGGGGCATGATCATCCACTACATCCTCGGCGGTTACGCCACGTGGGTGTTCCTGCGAGCGCTCGGGCTGTCGTTCTTCGGCGCATTGGTCGGTGCCGTCGCGTACATGCTGAGCGGCTGGAATGCGTCATACGTCAATCCCGGTCACGACGGCAAGATCTTCGTCGGTGCGATGCTGCCCCTGGCACTGCTCTGCGTGCTGCGCGGCGTCCGTGATGGCCGACGGTGGTCGTGGGGAGCGCTGGCGATCGTCGTCGGACTCGGCATGCTCAGCCCGCACCCGCAGCTGATGCAGTATCTGTTGGTGGGCACCGGGATCTTCGCACTCTACGTCGCATTCGGGATGGGGAGCACCTCGCCGGCACGGCCGCTGGCACTGCGCCGCCTGGCGTGTGCGCTGGGCGCCGTGGTCCTCGGCTTCGCGATCAGTGCAGTTCAGTACCTGCCGGTGATGGAGTACACGCCGTTCTCGCCACGCGCGGGCGGACGCGACTACGCCTTCGGCACGTCGTTCTCGTTTCCCATCATCGAGCTGGTGAACACGTTCATTCCGGAGTTCACGGGCATCCTCGACAGGTACTGGGGCCCGAACCGCCTTCATCACCACAGTGAGTATGTCGGTGCCGCGGTGTGGCTGCTCGTGATCGCGGCGTTCGGCTCGAAGGCGCGCACCCGGCATGCGCTCTTCTTCGGCGCGTTCACTGTCTTCTTCACCCTCTGGGCGCTGGGTGGCGAGACGCCGTTTTACCAGCTCATTTACGCACTCGTGCCAGGCTCGAAGTTCTTCCGTGCGCCGAGTACGGTCTTCTTCGTGGCGACGTTCGCGATGGCCGTGCTGGCTGGTCTCGGAACCGACAGCCTGCTCGCACGGGCACCATCGCGGCGGTTCCTGATCGCCGCCGGCGCGACACTGGGAGTGGTCCTCGTCCTCGGCATCACCGGCGGCCTGACCGGAATCGCCACCGCCTTCGCGAGCACCGATGTGACGACGATGGTCGAGGCCAACGCTGGCGCCCTGCGCACGGGCGCGATGCGTGCCGTGGCATTCGCGACGCTGGCGCTGCTCGTGATGTGGTTGCGAGGGCAGGGAAAGTTGACGGGCGTCGCCGCTGGCTGGGCGCTCGTTGCCGTGGTGACACTCGACCAGGTCACGGTGCTCAGGCAGTACTGGGGCTTCCTGCCGCCGGCGATCCAGAGTTTCGCCAGCGACCCGGCGATCGAGTACATGCAGAAGGCCGTCCAGACCAATCCTGGCCGAGTCATCGACATGCCGATCGATGGCACCGGACTTCCACGCGATCCTGGCCTCAAGTACAGCGGCCTGATGGCGCATGGCATCCGCCAGGCTGCCGGGTACCACGGCAACGAATTGCGCCGCTACGACGATCTCCTCGGTGTCGAGGACGGTATGACGCAGCTCGGAAATCCGAACTTCTGGGCTTTGGCGAACGTCCGCTTCTTTCTCACCGATGCCGCCCGGTTCCCGATCCCTGAGGCGAAGCTGGTCGTCGGCCCGGTCAAGGATGCGCATGGATCGACCGTCTACCTCTACGAGCTCCCTGGCGACAACCGTGCCGCTTGGGTCGCGCCTGCGATCATCAAGGCGGCGGACAGCGTCACGCTGACCACCGTGCTCGATCCACGCTTCCCGGTGCACTCCGTCGCCATTTTCAATGACAGCGCCGACGTGAAGGCCGTGGAGCTGGCGGCACCGCCGGCCCCACTCGATCTCGCGGTCACGATCACGCGCTACGATCCCGGCGCCATCTCACTGACGCTCGGCAGTCCGGCACCGGCGGGCTCCGCGCTGGTCGTCTCGGAGAACTTCTATCCGGGGTGGACCGCCACCGTCGACGGGACGCCAGTCACTGCCTCCCGGGCGATGTACTCGCTGATCGGCGTGCCACTGCCGACCGGCGCACGGCGCGTGGAACTCCGGTTTGCCAGTGCGTCCTACGAGCGGGGGAAGCTGATCACGCTCGTGGCGATAGGCGTCTCGCTGCTGCTGCTTGCCGGTGGCATCGTCACTGGGCGGACGCAGGGAGCGTGATGGGAGAGCAGACGTCGGAAGGGGAGCGGGCTCTCGTCATCATTCCCACGTACAACGAGCGCGAAAACGTCGCCAGAATCATCGACGCGGTCCTGTCGCAGGACCCGCGCCTGTCGGTCCTGATCGTGGACGACGGCTCGCCTGACGGCACCGGTGCGATCGTGGATGAGATCGCGGGCCGATCTGACCGGGTCCATGCGCTGCACCGCCCGCGGAAGATGGGGCTGGGCACCGCGTACCTCGCTGGGTTCAAGTGGGCGCTGGAGCGGGACTACGGTTTCATCTTCGAGATGGACGCCGACTTCTCCCACGATCCGGGCCATCTGCCCGAATTCCTGCGCGCCGTCGAGTCTGCAGACGTCGTCATCGGTTCGCGTTACCGGGACGGGAAGGTCACGGTCGTGAACTGGCCAATGGCGCGGCTGATGCTGAGCTACGCGGCGAACATCTACGCCCGAACCGTCACCGGCCTCCAGCTCTTCGACGCGACCGGCGGCTTCAAGTGTTTTCGTCGTACCGTGCTGGAGTCCATCGATCTGGACGACGTGCGCTCGAACGGCTATGCATTCCAGATCGAGGTCAGCTTTCGCGCCTGGAAGAAAGGCTTCCGGCTTGCCGAAATCCCGATCGTGTTCACCGATCGGACGGAGGGAGAGAGCAAGATGTCCAAGCGTATCGTCCGTGAAGCGATCTGGATGGTCTGGCGTTTCCGGTGGTGGTCGCTGATGGGGCGCGTATGAGCCTCGGCAGCGGCCGGTCCTTCTGGAAGATGACGGGGTCAGGCAACGACTTCGTCTTCTTCGACGTCCGTGGCCGGACCGGCGTCCCGGATCCACTCGAGACGAGCGCCGGCATCACGGCGCTCTGCGCGTCACATCTGGGCGTGGGCGCTGACGGCGTGGTATTCATCGACAAGGCCGAGGACGCCACGTTCACGATTCGCTATTACAACGCCGATGGCACACGGGCGGCGCTCTGCGGAAATGCATCGCTCTGCGCGGCGCAAAGCGCTGTGCATCTTGGACTTGCACGCCGTGCGCAGCTGTTTCACTTCACGACTGACGCCGGCCGGATTCAGGCATCGATCGACGCGGAGGGCCTGGCCTCGGTCCGCCTCGCGCCGGTGACGGCGCTGGAAGTCGAGGCGGTCGAGGGCACGGCGCCGCGTGAGGAGCGCATCGGGTTCGCGGTGGTCGGGGTGCCGCACCTGGTCGTGCTCGTCGGTGACGTCGGCGCGATCGACGTGACGGGTCGCGGGCGGATCCTGCGCCATTCTGTGGCACGGCTGCCGGCCGGCGCGAACGTCAATTTCGTGAGCACCGGCGAGTCGGTGAGCGGCGGCCCATGGCGCATCAGGACGTTCGAGCGCGGGGTTGAGGGTGAGACGTACGCCTGCGGGACCGGATCGGTCGCGACCGCAGCGCTGCTCCAGGCCTGGGGTCTGGCGCCAGGCGACGGTCCGGTGTCGTTGCTCACGGCGAGCGGGCGGACGCTGACCGTGCAGTTTCCCGAGCCCTCTGGTGCGGGCTGGAGCGAGCTGTCCGGCGAGGGTCGCATCGTCTTCGAAGGCGTGTTGCGCACCCTGCGATGAGGCCGCCGTCGTGCCGCAGCGAGCGGTGCAGCGAGCAGTGGGACGAGCAGTGGGACGAGCGGTGGGACGAGCTTGCGACGAGCGGCCGAGGCAGGCTCGAAACGTCGCTTTCAGATGTGGCCACATGATAGCCGAGCTCGGCGAGATCGGCCTCCTGTGGCGCCTGTGGAGTGCGTCAGAATGGCGGGGCGCGTGCCAGGGCTGGCGTGATGCACCTGTGACAGGCCACCGATGGCATTTGTGTGCAACCGCGGCGCCTTTCCACAGGACGAGGCATAAAACGGCGGTTATCCACAGTTTTCCACCATCACAAGTTTACATAATACTTCTTATACGAAGTTATGAGTGGGTGTCGTGACATGAGATTCCAGCGATTTCCCCTCCAGAATCCCACATCGCAGGAACACGAACGGCAGCCTCGACCGGGCTGCCGTCTCGTCGATCCATGCAAGAGCTCATCGTCCCGAAAAAATGAATCGGCCAGCCCGCCGAGCCCTCGAGAGACTCAGCGCGGCATTCCCGTTGGCTCGCCGGACCTCCCCTCAGCCGCACCCAACAGAAAAGTCGAACCGGACTCCGCCGGCACCACCCAGCCCGCCAACACCGCCCACGCCGCTAGCCGCCCAGCACCGCCGACGCCGCCAACACCCCGCCCACGCCGCTAGCACCGCCCAGCACCGCCAGCACCGACCAGGCCGCCAGCGACTCAGGGCTTCGCAGCCAGCTCCCCGAGCCGAACGCGCGCCTCAGCCGCCAGCGGACCACGCTCATCCTTGGCGAGATCCGTCCAGAGCTTCAATGCCTCTGCCTTGCTGCCGGCTGCAGTGAACGCGCGCGCCGCATCTGCCTTGCGCTGCACCTTCGCATCGCCAACGGTCACCGCCGCTGCCGCCAGATAGGCTTTCGCAGCCTCGGCGGGCTTGTTCACTTCTTCGTAGGCGGCGGCCATCAGTGTGTGCAGCGTGGCGCCGAGCCGGTTCGCCCCGCCAGCGGCCGAGAGCGCCTCGAGCTTCCTCAGCGCATCCGCAGTCTTGCCCTGCGTCAGCAGCGACTGCGCCGACAACAGTGCCGCACGGTCGCCCGCCGAGGTGCCCGCGTACCTCGTCGCCACCTTCTCGAGCTCGGCTCCCGCGTTGGCCGGATTGGCCGCCGTGGCTGCCTGCGCCTGAAAGAACGCCCGCTCCGCGTTCTGGATCTTCGTCTCGGCTGATTTCTGCCAGATGAACACCCCCGCAACCACCAGCACGACCCCGCCAGCCACCAGCGACACCACCTTCTGGTTCACGCGGAGCCAGTGCCCAAGCGAATCCAGGCCGCTCTCTTCGAATTCCGACATCGTGACTGTTCTCGAGACGAGGAGCCCAGGCTGACCCGGGCGGAACCACACCCTGCCACCAGGCGGGATGTCCACAGCCAGACAAGTTCGCAGGTCCGTGATGCTCCGACAAGCTCTCCGATCGCACGAACGCTCCCCCGTCGCCGTTGGATGGGGCCGGTGACAAAAAGCGAGTCGCTATCGTCCACAGGACACCGACCCGTATTGCTCTCAGGGCTGAGTAGCTGGTCAGCGTTGGCCTCAGATCGGTGGCTGACGCTGCTGTTCGACCTCCCCCGTCGGGATACTCTTGTTTCCATGCCCATGCTGAAGTCCTGCTCCCAGTTCCTGCGCCGCGTCAGTCTGATGCTGGCGACGGCCGCGCTGTTGCTCGGAATTCCGACCAGCGCGTCGGCGGACAAGCCGCGAGGCAAGCGTCCCGCCGCCTCAGCCAGCCGCAGTCGTGCACAGGCCAAGCCAATCCGCCGCGCGAGCGTTGCCAGACCAGCGGCAAGACGGGCTGCGACTGCGCGCAAGGCCAAGGCCTCCCGGGCCTCTTCCCGGGCCTCCTCCCGCCGCCGAGCGGTCTCGGCCGCAGGCCGCCGAAGGGCGGGAAGCCGCCGGCGTTCCGTGCCGACCAGCCCGCTCGTTCCGGTGGTCGCGCAGGCGTCGTTCGTCTCCGATTCGGCCGACCGTCTGCGCGATTCGATCGTGTCGCTCGCGCGCCAGCAGATCGGCACGCCGTACATCTGGGGTGCCGAGACGCCAGGATCCGCGTTCGATTGCAGCGGACTGGTGAAATACGTCATGTCATGGCTGAACGTGAAGCTGCCCCGCACGGCGAATGAGCAGTCCTATGCCGGTATCCGCATCGGACGAAGCCTCGATCGCATGAAGCCCGGTGACCTGTTGACGTTTGGTACCGGTCGCCGCATCACCCACATCGCGATCTACTCCGGCAACGGCCGCTACGTCCACGCGAGCCGACCTGGTGTGGGTGTCGTCGAGAGCTTGCTGGATCCGAGCGCGCGCCGTTTCAGGGGCGCCATTCGACTCGTCGCCGATGCCGACACCGGCCTGACACGGAACCAGATCCTGCGGTGAGCTGACGACGCGCACCCCGAGTGATCGCACGCCCCCGGCACTCTTGCCTGGGGCTTTGTGTTTGTGTGGTCCGCCATGTGAGACGCCGATTACCGGGTCACCGTTGTCGGGCCTGATACCTTCAAGCGGTTCGTGCCGATGCGGCACCTGCCCTTCTCCAGCCCCAAAGCCGCATGCGATTCCGCGTGCTCGTGACCGAC
>Ga0105045_10000315_pt1 | contig 33357 bp, 20 predicted proteins | sample MAT02_FD_78089 | JGI IMG/M metagenome (GOLD analysis project Ga0105045, IMG submission 78089) | Freshwater microbial communities from Lake Fryxell liftoff mats and glacier meltwater in Antarctica - MAT-02 (megahit assembly) | ecosystem: Environmental > Aquatic > Freshwater > Ice > Liftoff...
CACCACCAGCAAGGCCGTGGAATTGCACCGCGAGCGCGACGCCACCGTGGTGGCGCAGATGCGTGACGGCCGGTCCGCCGAACGCCAGGCGCTGTCCACGCGCATCCTGGCGCAGTGGTAGGCCTGCTCGGCTCGGCCCCATTCTCCCCTCAGTCTCAGTCTCTCTCTCGACGAAGCGCGGCCTCACGCCGACGCTGCAATTGACGGAGGCGGAGGAAGCGGGGCAAGTAGTGGGAATGCCTTTGGATTTGATTACTGATCAGGAGGTTCTTTGACTACTTTGCTTCGCCTTACGGCTGCCAGCGCGCCACGCAGCGCCCTATCCCATGAATTTGGGGGATGCGGCCCCGCCCGTCGCGCTATAAGGTCGGCGGCAAGCTCCTCGCCCGCCCGCTGCCGCCGGCCTTCGAGGGGACACGCCGCCTGAGCACCACAGCAGCCCCCAGACCTGCAGCCCCAGCACACCATGCCGTCCGCCCCCGACCAGCCCGAGACCTCGACTGCGGTCGTGCAGTTGAGGATGTTCGACAGCGACGCCGCCACCGAACTGCGCATCCGCCGGCTGCTCGGCGCCGCCGGCGCCTTCCGGGTGCAGCGGGTCGACGAACCAGCCGGCGACCGCTGTCTGGCGACCGTGCTCGTCTGCCAGCGGACGGACGTGCCGGGCGCCTGCGAGGCGCTGCGCACCCTGCTGGAACGTGCGCCCTGCGTCCCCGTGCTGGCCGTCACCGGCGAAGTGGGCGCAGGCGGCCTCGACGAACTGTTGGCCAGCGGCGCCAGCGATTTTTGCGCGCTGTGCTGCAGCGACGACGAACTGCTGGCCCGGCTGCGGCGCCTTCTCAACGCCCGGCCGCTGCGCAGCACGCCGGCCCGCGCACTGCCGCCGGGGCTGGGCCAGCGCCTAGTGGGCCGCTCGCCGCCCTTCCTGCGCGTGGTGCAGCGTGTGGCGGTACTGGCCCAGAACGAAGCCGGCATCCTGCTGCTCGGCGAGACCGGCACTGGCAAGGAAGTGCTCGCGCAGGCCATCCACTACAGCTCGCGGCGCGCCGACGGGCCCTGGGTAGCGGTGAACTGCGCCGCCATTCCGGCCGACCTCGTCGAAAACGAGTTCTTCGGCCATGTGCGCGGCGCCTACACGCATGCTGTCGAGTCGCGGCGCGGGCTCGTGCAGGAAGCCGAAGGCGGCACGCTCTTCCTCGACGAGGTCGACGCGCTGCCGCTGGCTTCGCAGGCCAAGCTGCTTCGTTTCCTGCAGGAGCGGCAGTACCGTTCGGTAGGCGCCAGCCAGACACGCGCGGCCGACGTGCGTGTCATCGCCGCCAGCAACCGCGACATGCGCATCGAAGCCGAGACCGGCCGCTTCCGCCAGGACCTCTATTTCCGCCTGGCGGTGCTGAGCCTGACGCTGCCGCCACTGCGCGAGCGGCGCGAGGACATCGCTGCGCTGGCGATGCACTTCCTGGCCCAGGTCAATGGCGAGACGGGCCGCCACATCGGCCCGCCCACGTCCGAGGCGCTGGGCCGCCTGTGCGCGCACCACTGGCCCGGCAACGTGCGCGAGCTGCGACACGTGATCCTGCGCGCCGTGCTGCTGACGCCGCATACGCGGCTGCAGGCCGAGGACATCGATTTCGACGACGGCCGCTGCGCCGACATCGCCGCGCCGATGGGCTTCCGCGAGGCCAAGGCGCAGGCCGTCGAGTCCTTCGAGCGACACTACCTCGAAGCGCTGCTGGCACGCAGCGGCGGCAACATCAGCCGTGCCGCGCGCGATGCGCACAAAAACCGCCGCGCCTTCTTCGAGCTGCTGCGCCGCCGAGGCATCGACCCCGCGCGCTACCGCGCCGCCTGAAACGCGGCCCGCGGGCTGCACCTCCCCTGCCATCACGTTCCGCCCATGGCCACGGTCCGGGAGCGAACGGGTACGCCTGTTGCACCCTCGGACATTTTTGTCCTGCCCTCGGACGATGCCGATACGGCGCCCGAAGCGGCCGGCCTGCAAGGGGCCGCCGCGACGCGGCCGTGCCAACCTAGGTAGACCCCAAGGTCCATCCCGCAGTTCGCGGCCCAGGTGCGTGGCCCTGCAAATCAAGCACTTGCGCGCGCCGGCTGGGTGGCACGGCGATTGCATCAGGGTTCTTCGAGCGACGCAGACGGTAGATGGACGCCCTTGATCCCCGCTACCCCGCCATCCAGGCACTCACCGGGTACTGGCTGCGGCATCCGCATGCGTCCGATTCACTGGAGGGCATCTGCCGATGGTGGTTGAACACATCGCCGATGCCGGCGCCGCTGGTCGAGCAGGCGCTGGCCTGGCTGACCGAGCGTGGCGTGGTGGTGGCGCAGCACGCCACCGACGGCCGCGTGCGCTACCGCCTGGCGGGCCCCGGGCCGCCCGAGTCCAACTGAGCCGCGGCCGCGCAAGTTGCGGCTTCGAACACCCCCAACGCAGGAGGCAGGCATGCCAGTCGCAGTGAGTTACCCCGGTGTCTACGTGCAGGAAGTGCCCAGCGGTGTACGCACCATCGTCGGCGTCGGCACCTCGATCGGCATGTTCGTCGGCCGCGCCGTCAGCGGCCGCATGAACCGGCCCGTGCAATGCCTCAGCAACGAGGACTTCGTACGCGCCTTCGGCAGCGGCGACGCCGGCGGCGACATGATGCGCGCCGTCAAGCTGTTCTTCACGAACGGCGGCTCCACCTGCTACGCGATGCGCATCGCGCAAGGCGCCACGTCGGCGTCGGTGATGCTGCGCAACGACGCGAACACGAACGACGTGCTGCAGGTGCGGGCGCTGTCCGAGGGCCTGTTCGGCGACGACATCCGCCTTGCGGTGTCGTACAACACGCAGCTGCCCGAGGCCACCTTCAACCTCGAGCTCTTCCGCTGGGCCAAGGCGTCCACCGGAGCGCTGCAGAAGACCGGCATCGAGAACTACGTCGCGCTGTCGATGGACCCGGCGCACCCACGCTACGCACCCGACATCGTCGGCCGCAGTTCGCAGCTCGTCGAACTGCTCGACCAGGGGCTCGCGGCCGACCCGGCAGGCGGCTACTCGCAGTCGGGTTACGCCGTCAGCGACCGCACCGACGCCATCTTCCGCACGCAATGGATGCCGCGCATCGGCGCCACCGTCGGCAGCAACCGCTTCCGTATCAGCGTCAACGGCAACGCCCATGTCGAGGTGAGCCTGGCGACGCTGGACTTCGCCGCGCCGGTGAGTGCAACCAATCCCAATCCACTCAACACGGGGGGCAATGCACGCAACAACCTGGCCGGGCGCATACGCGACCTCATCAACGCCGCGCTGCCACCCGGCGCCAGCGTCGCCGTGTCCATGGTGGCCGGCCCCACCGACCTGGTCGGCCTTGCCGGGCAGGACAACGCGAGCACCGTGCTGCTGCACATCGCCTCGCTCAACGGCGACGTGCTGATCGAGCCTGCCGCCAGCAACGACTGCGCGGTGGCGCTGATGCTGGGCACCGCGCAGGGCGGCCAGGAGGTGTCGCGTTACGCCCGTTCGCGGCCGGCGCCCACCGGCTGGTCGATGCAGCCGGCCGACATGGTGGCCTTCGGCCAGCGCACGCAGGCCAGCTTCGACGGTTTGACCGTCAACGGCACGGCGATCCCGCTCACGCTGGCCAGCGGCCACGCCATCACCACCAGCCCCGGTGCGATCAACAGCCCGCGCCTGTACCAGGACGCAACCGCCACGACGCAGAACGACGGCCGCGGCGGCCTGCGCGAGAAGCTCGGCATCCTGGCCGCAGCCATCAACGACATGCGCCTGGCCGACAGCAACTTCCTCTTCAGCGCCGAGGTCTGGGGCGACCGCCTGGCGGTGATTCCTACCGGGGCCACCGACAACACGCAGGTCGTCATCGCCACCACGCTGGGCGGTGGCGCCGGCCCGGCCCTGTCGGCGGCGGCCAGCAGCGTGCGCTACTACGCGCTGGGCATTTCGGGCCTGCCGCCCTACCAGACCACCGGCGTGCCCGGCAACGATGGCGCGGCGCCCACTGCCGCCGACTACGAGGCGGCCTACCAGGTGATCGACCGCGAGGTCGACCTCTTCAACCTGATGGTGCTGCCCAAGGACCGCAGCCACACCGACACCACCACGCGCCGGCTGTGGGGCCCGGCGTCGGTGTTCTGCCGTTCGCGGCGCGCCTTCCTGCTGATGGACCCGCCCGACAACTGGCCCGATTCGCAGGCCGCCACGAGCGCCAGCGTGGGCGTGAACACGCTGCGCGTGGGCCTGGTGAAGGACTACGCGGCAGTGTTCTACCCGCGGCTGAAGACCGACGAAAACGGCCGCGACGTCTTCGTCGGGCCCGGCGGCGCCATCGCCGGGTTGATGGCGCGCATCGACGGCACACGCGGCGTGTGGAAAGCACCGGCCGGCACCGAGGCCGACCTGCGCGGCATCACCGGCGTCGAGCGCAGGTTCTCCGACGGCGAGAACGGCGTGCTGAACCCCAAGGCCGTGAACACCATCCGCGTGTTCCCGAACGGCATCGTCAACTGGGGCGCGCGCACGATGGACGGCGACGACGCCTTCGGCTCCGAATACAAGTTCGTGCCCATCCGCCGCCTGGCGCTGTTCATCGAGGAAAGCCTCTACCGCGGCCTGAAGTGGGTGGTGTTCGAGCCCAACGACGAGCCGCTGTGGGCGCAGATCCGGCTCAACGTCGGCGCCTTCATGAACAACCTGTTCCGCCAGGGTGCGTTCGAAGGCGCGATGCCCAAGGACGCCTACTTCGTCAAGTGCGACAGCAGCACGACGACGGCCAACGACCGCAACCTGGGCATCGTCAACATCGTCATCGGCTTTGCGCCGCTGAAGCCGGCCGAGTTCGTCGTGCTGACGCTGCAGCAGATGGCCGGCCAGATCCAGACCTGAACCCCAATCGGACGCACGGAGCAAGAGCCATGGCCCAGTTTTCCGTCAACACGCACCGCTTCGACCCCTACAAGAACATGAAATTCCGGGTCAAGTGGGACGGCCGCTACGTCGCCGGCGTCAGCAAGGTGTCGGCGCTGAAGCGCAGCACCGAGGTCGTGTCGCACCGCGAGGGCGGCGACCCGAGCACCTCGCGCCACTCGCCCTCGACCTGGAAGTTCGAGCCCATCACGCTGGAGCGCGGTGTCACGCACGACCCCGAGTTCGACGACTGGGCCAACAAGGTCTACAGCGTCGAGGGCGGCATCGTGCTCACGCTGAAGAACTTCCGCAAGGACATCCTGATAGAGCTGCTCAACGAACAGGGCAAGGTGGCCAAGGCCTACAAGGTCTTCCGCTGCTGGGTCAGCGAATACCAGGCGCTGCCCGAGCTGGACGCCAACGGGCATGCCGTGGCCTTCGAGCACATCGTGCTGCAGAACGAGGGTTGGGTGCGTGACGTCGACGCCGTCGAGCCTGCCGAAACCTGAGCCGCAAGATGCCCGGATGGACCGAGCGCATCAGCGTATGGCATGCCGGCGCGGCGCCGCAGGCGGTGCGCCTGCGCGAGCCCCGCGGTGCCGACGAACTGGCGCTGGACGGTGTCGACACACGCGCCGCCGTGCGCTGGCTCGACGCGCTGCGCGACGGCCCGCCGGCCGCCGCCGAACTGAGCGCCAGCGACCGCGACGCACTGCTGGCCGGCGTGCACCGCGCGCTGTGGGGCGACCGCATCGTCTCGTCCTTTGCGTGCGTGGCCTGCGGGAAGATGGTCGACCTGTCGTTCGAGCTGTCGGCGCTGCAGCGCGACCTGGCGCGACGCACCGAAACCTCGCAGCTGAACGCACCCCGACGGCTGCACGACGGCGAAGGCCAGGCCTACACGCTACCCACGGCCGCCGACGAAGAGGCCGCCGCGCAACTCACTGCGGCGCAGGCACACGAAGCCCTGGCCCACGGCATCCGGCCCGGGGCCGAAGCGGCAGCGCTGGCGGCGCGCCTGGAGGCGCTTGCGCCGCTGCTCGACGTGGAACTCGACGCCGTCTGCGCCGAATGCGGCCAGGCACAGCAGATGCGCTTTGACATCCAGTCCTTCGTGCTGCAGCGGCTGCTCGACGAACAAGAATCGCTGCTGGCCGAAGTGCACACGCTGGCTGCGGGTTACGGCTGGTCGCTGGCCGAGATAACCGCATTGCCGCGCAGCCTGCGCCGCGCCTTCGCCGCCAGGCTGCAAGCCCAGACCCAGGCCCCGCACGCCGCGGCCTTCGGCTGAGACGGACGCCGGGCGATGGACTACATCGACCGCCTGATCCAACGCGCGCTGGCGCAACCGCGCGGCGCGGAGGCGGCGCTTTTCGATCCTTTCGAGCGCCAAGCCGGCTGGCCGCTCGACCCACGGCCGGTTCCAGCGTCGGTGCCATCGGCCAGCTCGGCACCTGCGCACGAGGTGGCGGCGCCGGATTCGGCCCATCCCGCGGTACCGCGGACAACACCGGCCATCGTGGGTCGCCCGCCCGCAGCCTTCGCGCCCCCGCGGGTGCCGGGTGCGTCGAGCCCGACGCCGGCCACGGCCACGGCGGTCGACGAACCCACACCCGCGACACCGGCGCCGGTGCGCGCCGCCGACGTGCCCCGGACCACCCCGCCGCACAGCGCCGAGAGCCTGGCGCGCGCCGATGCTTTCATGCGCACGCTGAGTGTGCCCGGCGTGCCGGCCGCACCGCTGGCCCACGCGACCGAAGCGCCTTCGCAGGCTGCCGCGCTCGCGCCCGTCACCCGAGATCGCCCCGCGGCGCCGGACACCCCCGCCCCCGCACGGACGAGCGCACCGGCGCGCCTGCAGCCGCCTGCGCCACCGCCGGTGGCGTCGCTTCCCGCGCCCACCCGGGCCGCGCAGCCGCCTGCACCGCCGCCGGGTTCGGCAGCCACCGCGCCTGCGCGAACACCGCGCCGCGAGACGCCCGTGCCAGTGGTGCAAACGACGCTGGTCGTCGCGCCGCCGGCACGCGCGCTCGACGACCTGGCGCACAGCGCCGGCATCGTCGGCTTCGGGCTCGGCCAGCTCTGAGCGCCCATGAAGCATTCCACCACGCCCGCTCGTGCGCCCCGGCCGGCGCCGCTCGCCGTTTCAAATGCTCGCCGTCGTCCGAGCTACGGCTGCGCCTTGCGCCCGGATCGACGCCGCCTGGAGCGTCCGCTCGGGCGCGCCGGACTGCTTCACAGGCTCTGAGGCGACGGCCATGGCCCTGCTCGACCTCGGACTCGTCACACGCTGCTACATCACGCTGCTGCGCGAGCGCCTGCCGCTCTATCCCGACTGGCCGGGCGCCACACCCATCAACGTGTCGGCCGGCGCGCCCGATGTCGTCAACGGCGACCACGCATTGAGCTTCTACCTCTACCACGTGCGCGAGGACGCCCACACCAAGGCCGCCGACTGGCCGGTCCCCGGCGACCCGGTGCCGCAGCGTTTCACGCCCATGGGCCTGAGCCTGTACTACGTGCTGACGCCACGCAGCAGCCTGGCCGACGTGAACCTGCGCGCGCTGGCCGACCAGCTTATGCTGGGCCTGGCGCTGAAGACACTGCGCGACCTGCCGACCATCAACGACACGAGCACCGTCGACAGCGCCGGCGGCCCGCTGCTGCTGATGCCCGCGGCGCTGCGCGGGCACGGCAACCGTTTCCGCGTGCTGCTGCAGCCGACGCCGGCCAACGAGGCCGCGCAGTACTGGCAGGCAGGCTCGCAGCCGCTGCGGCTGGCCGCCTACTACGAGGTGGCTGCCACGCTGCTGGAACCGGACGAGCCGCGCACACGCAGCGGCCGCGTACTGATGTTCGGCGTGCACAGCTTCGTGCGCGGGCAGCCCGAGGTCACGTCGACCTACAACCGCATCAGCTTCACCGTGCCCGGCGAACTCGATGCCCGCAGCATCGAGCTGTCGCCGGCCGAGGTGCCCTATGGCCAGACGCTCGAAGTGCGCGGCGGCAACCTGAAGGGCGACAGCACCGCGCTGCTGATCGGCCACCGCGACTTCGCCGAACCGATCGCGGTCGACGCACCGTGGCTGGTGTCCAGCAACGGCAGCCGGCTCGGCGTCACGGTGCAGGCCGCCATCGGCGCGCAGTCGCTGCTGCCGGGCATCTACGGCGCCACCGTGCGCACCACGGCGCGCAAGACCCTGCCCGACGGCACGCAGCGCGATTTCGACGCCTATTCGAACCAGGCCGCCTTCGTCATTGCACCCGCGATCCTGGCCGTCAACGGCGCCGGGCCGATGTTGACGATCGCCGTCGACCAGTTCGAACCGCACACGTTGGCTGCGGGCGACCTCGTCGTCTTCGCCGGGCCGACACGGCTGACACGCATCGGCGCCGGCGTGCCGGCGGCGGGCGAGTTCTTCACGCCCAACGCCCCCGCGGCGGCACGTACGACGCTCCGCTTCGCCTTCCCGGCCACGCTGGCGCCGGGCAGCCTGGTGCCCTTGCGGCTGGTGGTGCGGGGCGCCGAGTCCGGGCCCTGGTGGGAGACGGTACGGTGAACACACGCACCCGGCCGCCGGCCGCGCCCAAGGTGGCCGCTGCGCCCGCCAGCGAACGCGCGTGGCAGCACGCGCGCATCGCGGCGGCGCTGCAGGGCCAGCCTGTGCCGAACCTGGGCCCGGCGCCCGACGGCCGCCTGGCGACGCTGGCCGAACGTTTTGGCCTGTCCGCGCTCGAGTCCGATCTGCTGGCGCTGCTGTGGGCGGGCGCCTTCGACCCCGAACTGCGCGCCGAGGCCGCCAGCCGCGAAACCTGCGTCGGCCAGATCACGGCGCGGCTGGTGAGTCAGCTCTTCGGCCACCCGCGGCGTGTGCGGCTGAACAGCGAATCGCCGCTGCTGGCCTGGGCGATGGTGCAGGAACATGCGCTGATCGACGGCAGCGCCGCGCTGGCCATCGACCCCACCCTCCTGGCCTGGCTCGAAGGCGAACACGAACTCGACCGCGCGCTGGCCGGGCGTGTGGCGCTGCTGGAAGCCGGCGTGGAATCACCGCACTGGGGCGTGGATGCGCTGGCCGCTCGCCTGCGTGAAGGCTGGCAGCGCGGCACACGCTGGCAGCTGCGGCTGCACACCGACGACACCCTGGCAGCCGCCTGGTGCGCGGCCGCGGTCGGCCAGCGCCTGGGCCTGCCGGTGCTGGCCGTGCGGCCAGGCGTACTGCCGCAGGACGGCGACACCGCGGTGCGGCTGCAGCGCCAGTGTTTCCTCGACGGCTGCATGCCCTTCATTGCTGCCGACGAGGCCGTGCTCGCGCGCCCGCCGGGTGTGCGGCCCTACCCGCTTTGCGTCGTGCACGGCGCCGGCTCGATGCCGGCGCCGGTCGACGGCACGAGCGTTCTGGCGCTGGAACTGCCGCCCCCCGATGCCGAACACCGCCATACCCTCTGGCGCGCACTGTGGCCCGAGGTGCAGGCCTGGCCCGCGCACGAACTGGCCGACCTGGCGCTGTGCCACGAGGCCGGCGCGGGCGACATCGCCGCCGCTGCCGCGAGCGCGCCGAAAAACGCCGCCGAGGCCGCGCTGCGGCTTCGTGAGCGTTCACGCGCCGACGCCGGCACGCTGGCACGGCGCATCGACGGCGGCTTCGTCTGGGACGACCTCGTGCTGCCCGAGCCGACGCACGCACGGCTGCACGAGATCGCCTTCGAGGCCCGTGAACGTGCCCGCGTCTGGGCCGACCCGGCCGCCGCACGCCTCTTCCCTTACGGCCGCGGCCTGGTGGCGCTGTTCGCCGGCCCGCCCGGCACCGGCAAGACCATGGCCGCGCAGGTGATCGCGCAAGACCTCGGCCTCGACCTGCTGGCGGTGGACCTGTCGGCCGTGGTCAGCAAGTGGGTGGGCGAGACGGCGCAGCATTTGCAACAGCTGCTGTCGTCACGCGCGGCGCAGCGCGCGGTGCTGTTCTTCGACGAGGCCGACGCGCTCTACGCCAAGCGCGTGGACGAGGTGCGCGACGCGCAGGACCGCTACGCCAACCTCGACACCAGTCACCTCATGACGGCGCTGGAAAACTACCCCGGCATCGTGCTGCTGGCCAGCAACCTGAAGGCCAACATCGACGCCGCCTTCCTGCGCCGCATCCGGCACGTGGTGGAATTTCCAAAGCCTGATGCCGCGGCGCGGCTGCGCATCTGGCAGCAGGTGCTGGCGGGGTTGTTCGCGGCCGAGGTGCCGCGCAGGCTGGGCAGCGAGCTCGAGCGCCTGGCGGGCATCGAGGCCACCGGTGCCGTGATCAAGAACGCGGCGCTGTCGGCGCTGTTCAATGCCCGCCACGCCGGGCGGCCGGTCGATCTGCGGCTGCTGGGCGAGATGCTGGCGCGTGAGCTGGCAAAGGAGGGGGCCGGGCTCTCGACGCGCGAGATCGAACTGACGCTGGGGCCCCGGGCATGAGCACAGGCGGCAGCTCGCGCGCCAGCGGCCGCGCATCTACGCCAAGTGCACCACGCGGTGGGCCGCCCGCGCCTCGGCGCCGGCAGGTGCAGGCGCTGCGGCCAATCGCGGCGCGCGCCGAACAGCAGGCCGCGCAGCGTGGTGCAGCGTTTGCGCAGGGACGTCGCGGGCTCGGGCAGGGACTGACTCAGATGCCAGCGGCGTCGCCGGACGTGATCGGCAGCTTGGGGCAGCCCTTGCCGGCGCTGCTGCGCGGCGAACTTGAAACCGCATTCGGCGCGCAGCTGGCCGCAGTGCGCCTGCACCACGATGCCGCCGCAGCTGCCGCAGCGCGCGCGCTGCATGCCCGGGCCTTCGCGAGTGGCGCAAACCTCTATTTCGCCACAGGTGCGTATGCGCCGCACTGGGCGAGCGGTCGCGAACTCATAGCGCACGAGGTAACACACGCACTGCAGCAGACCGCACGCTGCGGCGCCGATGGGCGCTGGCACGCTCAGCCCCTGCGGGGCGGCGGCGAGCCGCAGTTCCGGCTCGACTTCGAGGGCCTGCGTGCGCTGCACGGAGGTAGCACGCCGGCCGCGGCGTTCAACAGCCGCGCCGACGAGATCAAGGCGGCGAGCGTCGACGAGGCCACGCTGCGCGCCTTCTTCGATCGCGTGTTCCCTGACGTCGGCACCTGGCCCGCCGAAGCCGTCGCGCTGCTGTACGACATGTGCAAGCGACTCAGCCTGCAAGAGCAGGCCGTGAGGCTGATCGAACGCGACAACTACAAGGGCGGCATCACGCTGCGCACCGGCTTCTATTCAGGGGCGCTGCTCGACCTTCTGATCCAGCGCAGCAACGGTGTATGGGTGCTGCAGCGCGCGATCGAGAACATTCCCGATTTGAAGCTGTACCGCAGTGAATGGCTGCGCCTTGTCGAGGCCTCCTTGTTCCGGCACGCACTGGCCAAGCCGACCCCGCTGGTGCGCAACGTCGACCCCAGTGCCGGCGCAAAGAGCACGAAGTGGCAGACGATCAGCGACCAGCTCGAGCAGTTGCGCCAGGCCTACGTCGGCGCCACCGAGCCCCTGGCCAACGAGTGGTATTACCACGGCCTAGAACATCTGACCCGTCTCGACCGGATGCGGCTCGCCCATGCCGAGGCCGAACGCGAGCAGGGCGCGCGCTGGTCGCCGCGCGAGATCCGCCGCCGCTGGCACCGCATTGGCAGCGTGCGCACGCTGGCCGAGGCGGTACGAACGCTGAGCTTCGTCGGCGACCAGGGCCAGGCCGACGTGGCGCGCACCGAGGCCTGGCGCCCGTTCAATGAAAAGCTGGCCGACGCCGTGATCGTGCTCGTCGAGAAGGTCGAGGCCCGTTGGGCGGACTTCGATCTGCTGCAGGAACAAATGGACGATCCGGCGGAAAAGGGCAGGCCGAACGCGGCCCAGTTGGATGCAATCGCGCAGCTCGCCACCTCGAGCCGCCTGTCGACGCGCCTGATCGAGGCGGTGGTGGCCATCAACCAGACGCAGAAGGACGGCTCGCGATTGCCGACGGATTACGTGGGGATCGCAGCGAAGCGCGGCGACGCCATCGACAAGGTGTTGCGCGAGCAGATCGACCAGAAGCTGCCCGCCTGGCACCGCGGTGGTCGCAGCGACCAGGTCGTGGCCGGCCTGTGGCTGATCGCCAGGGTCTGGCCGGTGCGCAACCAGTTGCACTTCGAGACCGCACCGTTCGGTGAGGAAGCGAGGCCCGGGCCGAGTGTCTCGGTCGTCGTGACCTCCCCCGACCTGATCGTCGCCCACCGCATCGCCGTCGCACGGCGGCTGGCCGACCTGGCACCCACGCTGCGCTCGGCCGAGCTCACCCGACGTGCGCAGGAAGTGCTGACTGCCAAGCTCGATGCCGACAGCCAACTTGCGCTGCTGCCGGGCGATGACGGCAAGCTCTGGACCCAGAGCGTGGTGAGCAAGGACCGTGTGCTGGAGGACTTCGCCAACGTGCCGTTGCGCGGGGCCGAACCCGTCACGCCCTATGGCTGGCTGCTGCTGTACGAGGCAGAATACCTCACGCGGCTGAAAGCCGAACTCCAGCGCACGCTGCCAGCCGACGAGGCCGGAGAGAAGCTGGCGGCGGCGCGGCCCGACCGACCGAGCCTGATCGGCGAGTCCACGAAGACCGTGCGTGCGGAGATGGAGGCGGCCGGGCGCACACCGCAGCGTTGGTCGGTGCCGGAAGACGGCAAGCATGTCTTCTTCGCAAAACGCGCAGGCGGCATGGAGTTCTCGACCGCGATCATGCAGCGGCTGTGGGCGCAGAGTTTCTATGTCGACGCAATGGCCGCCAAGCTCGTGCCCATCGTGCCGATCGCTGACCAGGGGCTGGCCTTTGTCTGGTTCTGGCCGCGCTATCTGGACATGGTGCGCCACCTTCGCACGCTGGCCGTCTACAACGAACTGGTCGCACAGGCGCGCTTCGAGTCCGCCGGGGCCGCCGCCCTCGAGAAAGTCGTTCGGCTCGCGGACGCCGACTGGAGCCAGACGCTGGGCGAGGTGATCAAGGTCAAGCTCGACCCGTCGGGCGACACCAGCCTGCGCTTCAGTAGCGCGGAACTCGGGCGCATCGTGAAGGCCGTGACCGACCACTTCGCAGCGCTGCGGCAAGGCAGGGAGTCGGCGCTGCAGGTCGACTTCCAGAGCGCCACGCGCATCGACCGCCGTTGGACCGCAGCCTGGGCTACGCGAGGCCTTGCGATGTTCGAGGCCGACCGTCACCAAACCGGCCTGCGGGACGACATCTTCGAACAGATCAAGCGTTTCTATTTTTCCCTGCTGGTGGTCTTCCGCAGCGAACTGCCCGCCGGTGACGACACGCTGCGCGCCGACTTGGAGGCCGGCGCGTCGCCACGCCTGCACTTGGCCGCCTTGCTGCTGTCCATCGCGCCGGAGATGGCGTCGGCGCTGCAGTACGAAGATGCCGCAGTGTTCGTCGCAGCCTACCTCGGCATGTTCGAGGACGGCCTCGAATCCGCCGCCGCGCTGTCGGCGCGACCCCAGTCCGCACGGCGTACCTTCCTGCATGCCGACGAGAGCAGCGACGATTGGCTGCGTACGCGCACGACAACCTTGCGCACCCTGGTACAGCAGCTGAACGCAAGGCGACTGAAGGCACAGCTGCGCCAGGGTTTCACCGCCAGCAAGAAGGACCAAACCCTGGACGTGCAGATGCGCTTCAGCAGCCCGCTACCGGTGGGCGAACGGATCTTCCCGCGCACGGGCTACGGCTTCCTGGGCTCAGAGCTGGCAGGCAAGTACTACCGCTTCCTCGGCGTGCACCGCGACTTCGTCTACCACCCGGCGTTCGGCAACGAGCAGGTGCAGACGATGCGCTCGATCCGCAGCGGCTATGCGCCGCCGATGCTCTTCGAGGTGGACGGCACCACGCCACTCTTGCTGAAGCCCGGCGAGATGCTGCTGCAGATCGAGGAAACCGATGCCGACGGCAACTCCTTGCGCATCTTCGACGTCGGCGGCACCGAGGCCGACTACCCGATGCTCGCGCAGATCTACAGCGGCGCGCTGTACTGGGCCTTTGCGTCGTCGATGGCCAATGTGCAGGCGGCCATCGAAACCTATGTCAGCACGCTGGTCGACATCGCCGAGCTGATCCCGGGCTGGGGCCAAGCCATCACCGCAGCGCGCATCGTCGCGACGATCGGTGAGTTCTGGTCCGAGGGCACCTACAAGGAGATGTTGCAGGTCATCAACGGCGACACCGCCGAGATCCTGCAGGGCCTGTTCGGCAAGCTCTCCGAATTGGCCGACCCCGGCGCGGTGATCGAACTGCTGTTGTTCGGCAGCCCTGCGCTGAACAGTGCGCTGTCCAGCAGCACGATGCTCGCGGAGACCAAGTCCGACAAGGCCATGCAGCGCCACGCCTCGCACAGGCGTGGCAAGTTCGCCGCACTGAAGGCCACGTTCGCCCGACTCAAGACACTGGGCAAGGCGTTTGCCAGGCGGCTGGATGGGCTGCATACGCGTGTGCAGCAACCGATGCAGGACGCCCGCGCCTACACCTCGACGCGCCCGGCGCTGTCGATGGCACTGCACTTCGGCGCCACGCACATCTACGAGATCCAGGCGCTGCTGGTGCAAGGCGCCGCGATTCTGGCGATGGTCGACGAACAGGACCGCGCCGCCGACCCCACGCTGCTCGACAAGTTCCGGCAGATGCTCGGCCAGGAGCAGGCCGACCTCGGCCAGAAGATCCACGGCCTGCTGGGCCAGCTCGCGACGCTGGAACTGCCGGCACAGATCATCAACATGGAAGGTGCGGTTCAGGTGATCCTGGCCGAGATGATGGCCTTCGTCGGCAAGCGCCTGGGCCTCAAGGGCAAGGCCGTGGTCATCGTGCTGGAAGGCAGCGGTGTGATGAACTACTTCGCAGGCAAGGTGGCCCGCGAAATCGTTGCCGGCGGCTTCGATCCGAACGTCTACTGGCGCGATGAAGTCATTCCGCTGGTCGCCGACAAGTTCCACGCCGCGCGGGACAGCCTGGTGAAGGATCTCAACGACCTGCTGGCGCGCCCGGCCTTCGACCAGATGTTCACGCCGATCGCGAAGGGGGCGCCGCTGGATCTGAAGCCCGACGCGTCGGTGCAGTACGACCAACCCGGCATGCAGCCGGCACCCGCCAGCGACCGCAGGCTGCAGCAGCGCCCGGCGACGCTGCCCGCTCGTGGCGAAGGTCGGCCGCTGGCGCCGCATCAGCGCCCGCCGCTCGAGCGCGCGTTCGGGCAGGACCTGGGCCATGTGCGTGTGCATGCCGGCGGCGATGGCGAGGCGATGACACGCGTCTTCGGCGCCGATGCCCTGGCCTCGGGCAGCCATGTTTTCCTGCGCCAGTCGCTAGACCCGCGGCACGGTCATGGCCAGGAGGTGATGCATCACGAACTTGCTCACGTGCTGCAGCAGTCCGGCCCCCGCCCCCTGGGCCGGCCTGCGAGCACACGGCCGCTGCCGGCGCGCCCGGAGCGTGGGCTGGTACTCGACCCTTCGAGCGAGGCCGAGGCCCATCAACTGGCCGCAGCCGTCGGTTCTCGGCTGCGCGGCGGTGGGGCCGCATCGCCGCTGCCGGCAACGCCCGGCGGTGCTGCCGGCGTGCAGCCCTACACCGTGGAGTCGCTCGACCCCTATCTGCTGTACCGGATGTTGCGCGGGATGAACCAGCTCGACAAAATCAAGCAGCAGGAGCTGTCGCTAGACAAGCACACGGCGGTCGCCACGCTGGCACGCAGCGGCGACGGCAGCGCGGTGAAAGCGCTGGTGAGCGAACTTCTCGCGGTGACGCACAAAAGTTCGCGCCTGGTGGTGAAGGCGCCGGGTGTCTTCAGCGGACCGATCGACGTTCAGAACGCGGGCGGCGACAAGACGCTCGACCGCATCCTCGCCGAGCTGAAGAAGCAGCTGGACAAGCCGTCGCTCGAGGTGGTCGCCTCGCACATCGCCAGGCAGGCGCAAGTGCCGCTGCCACGGCTCAAGCTTCCGGGCAGCAAGACGGCACCACCGGTGCAGGAGTACGTGCACCCGAGTCACTTCGCACGCCAGCTCGAAGGCTACATCCTGGGCAAGACCGGGGTCGCACTGGCGCTGGGCATGAAGACACGCGAGCTGATGACCCCCAACGGCAGCAAGGTCGACGAACTCGACCCAGCGGCACCGCTGGCCTCGATCTCGGTGCTGCACCTGCATCTGCCCTACTTGGCGCCGAACACGGACCTTGCCGTGCGCGCCATCACCAACACCTGGCCGGCGGCACGCGCGGACGAGAAGCAGCGCGCAAAGCTCGCCGCCACCGTTCGCAGCGATCTCGAAGGCCGGGGCGTGCGCGCGACAGTGTGGGCGCTGTTCGGCAAGGACTACAAGTTCAGCGCGATCTACAAGCGGCGCATCGACGAGATGATGAGCGCGCGCCTGACACAGGGAGGGGCGCTGGACCCCGACAAGCTGCCCCCGCCCAAGGTGTACGCCGATGCCGACCTCGGCCAGCAGCAGGCAACCCCCATCGGCACGCGTGTGGCAACTTACGCACACGCGAACCAGAAGGCCCCAGGCCGGCACTCGCACCACCTGGCGCAGTTCCTCGTCGCCGACTACTTCGCGAACCAGAACGAGGGCAAACAGCCCTTCAAGGCCAAGGCCATGCTGCCGGGTGTCACGTGGGACGGCGGCGTGGTCAGCCACATCTCACCCGACCCGAACGACGCCAGTAAGGGCATACGCGTGGGCGAGACCTATGGTGGCTCGAGCCGCGGTGGCGCGATGCCGGCAGTTTCGCTGGCGGCATCGACCCACATGTCGGGCGACCTGCACATCACACCGCAGCCCGACGACCTGCTGGGCACCGTACGCAAGACCCAGGCCTACGCCGTGGACAGCACCTTCCGCAGCGGCCTGCCCGGTGCGCTCAGGCTCGAACACCATGCGCGCCAGTTCCCGGCCTGGCGCAAGGCCCAGGGTGATGCCGAAGTGGCACGCCAGATCCATGCCCACGTGCTGAGCACCTTCACCCATTGGGCAGGCCACATGAACGACCAGCTGAAGGCCCGTATGCCGGGCATGGAACTCGAGTACTACAAGGCGCTGGCCGCAGCCAACACCACCGACCCCGCAGTGAAGGCGGTGGCCCAGAACCCCAGCGAGCAGGCCACCCTGAGGGCCTTGCTCGTGAACGTGGCGAACTCCGCGGTGGCCGAGAACCTGCGCGTGATGGGCGAACTCGGCTGGAAGAAGTAGTGAGACCGAGATGAGCTACCCCAACAGCCCCCTGCTCCTCAAAGGCGCCCTCATCTACTTCGGCGCGCCCATGCTCATCCCGATCCCGAACATCATCGTCTTCCAATACAACCCCGAGACGATGTCGCGCACGCTGACGCCGTGGCAGCTGCCGCAGCGCGAGTTGACGTCCGAATTTGCCGGTCAGGGCGCCGCGCAGCAGATCAACGTCAGCCGTGCGGCGCTCACTGCCGCGCAGACGGTATCGCTGTCCCAGCCCTACGACCCTGCCGAGACGTTCTCGCTCGTGCTCGAGCTCGACGCCACCGACGCACTCGAACACCCCGAGATGCACCCCGTGGCCGTGGCCACCGGCGTGGCCGACCGGCTGGCCGCCGTCGAGATGCTGATGTACCCGCCCGGCGACAGCCTGCTTGGCGGGCTGCTGGGTTCGGTGGCCGGCGCGGTGTCATTCTCGGCCGGCGGCCTCAGCGTGGGTGGCGCTTCGGCCGCGTTCAATACGCAACTGCAGGCCAAGAGCGTGCCGGTGGTGCTGTTCTTCTGGGGCCCGGGGCGCATCGTGCCGGTGCGCATCACCTCGCTGTCGATCGAGGAGCAGCAGTACTCGCCGCTGCTCTACCCCGTACGCGCCAAGGCCACGCTGGGTGTGCGTGTGCTCGACCTCGATGACCTGGTGCAGGTCTCGGGCGACCCCGCCACCGGCGCCGCGGTCGACATCGCCAAGGCCTGCTACCTGTTCACGCGTGGCCAGAAGGAGGCGCTGGCGATGGCCAACCTCGCGAATTCGGTCGAGTCCATCGTCGGCATGTTGCCCTTGTGAGCCCGGGAGCCGCATCCATGAGACATCCTGCATCCATCGTCGCCTGCGGCCCGAGCGCCGGGCCGCCCCGAAGCCGGCCCGCCATCCCCTCGGGGGATCGGCCGCCGTACCCGGCGGCCGAGGGGCTCACATGAGCCTTTTCGATCCCAAGAGCCGCTACGCCGCACTGGCCCCGGTGCTGATGCTCGACGCCCGCGGCCGCACCGTCGAAGTGGTGCCCCCTGCGCCGGCGCCGCGCCAGGGCTTGCGCGGCCGCCACCTGCGCCGCCAGGGCGAGCGTGCCGACCACATGGCGGCGCTCTACCTGGCCGACCCCAGCGCCTACTGGCGGCTGGCCGAGATCAACGACGCGATGACCGCCGAAGTGCTCAGCGAGCTGCGCGCGCTGGACATCCCCTTCCGCCGCTGACCACCATGCCCCAAGGTGTCGAAGTGCTCAGCAACGGCCTGCCCGACCCGGCGCTGCGCCAGCCCGCGCGTGTCGAGATCGCCGAGGCCGTGAACACCAGCACCACCTTCAGCCTGATGTACGACTTCAGCATCGAAGACAGCGACTTCCCAATGCTGACCGATACCCGCATCGGCCCCGAAGCCGACATCGCGCTGCGCGTGGCCCACGACACGCAGTTCCTGGTACTGGTGCGCGGGCCGGTAACACGCCAGCGCATCCGCATCCTCACCGGCGGCGCGGGCTCGGTGCTCGAAGCCATCGGCGCCGACGTGACGGTGGCGCTAGCGCGTGAAGCCAAGGTGCAGGTCTGGCCCGAGACCACCGACGCCGCCGCGCTGACGCAGTTGCTGACGGCCGCCACCATCGTGCCCCGCGTCACGCTGCCTTCGAGCGTCGTGCACAGCGACACCAAACACGCGCTGGTGCAGCGCGAAAGCGACCTGCACTTCATCCGCCGCCTAGCGCGGCGCCACGGCTGCTGGATGTGGCTGGAATACGACCCCGTCACCACGCTGCCCACCGCACACATCGAGCGCCCGCCGGTCGACGGCCCCACGGTTGCGCAGCTGCACCTGGCCGGCAGCGAGCGCAACGTCGACGAGTTGCACATCGAGTGGGACGTCGAACGCATGGTCGGCGCCGACGCCGCGCACCGCGACCAGTTCGGCGACGCCGACATGGACGGCAGCATCGAACGTTCACCGCTGAACGCAATGGCCGACCAGGCGCTGGCCGACATCGTGAAGTCACCGCGCAAGGCGCGGTTGAGCACGCCGGTGGACGACGCCGGCGACCTGATGGTGCGCAGCGAGGCCGCGTTGATCGAGGCCGGCTGGTTCGTCACCGCGCAACTGTCGGTGCGCAAGCGTGTGCTCAAGAAGGTGCTGCGCCCGGCCGGCGTGGTGGAAATCCACGGCGCGGGCACGCGGCATTCGGGCAAGTACCTCGTCTCGCGGGTCACGCATTTCATCGATGACGACGACCACCGCATGGACCTCACGCTGGTCCGCAACGCCTGGTACTGACATGAAGCCCCCGAGCTCGCTTGCGCTCCACGCAACGCCAGAGGCGTTGCTTGCTCGGCCGTCCAAGTCCGCGCAGGCGGACCTGGAGCCGCGACGAGCGCCAGCGGCGTCCTCGCCGCTGGCCGTCCGCCAACGGCCCGGCAGAGCCGGTTCCGCGGCGGGAAGCTTGATCTCTTCTGCGCGCTTTGTGTGTCGCGGGTGGCGCGAAGCGCCGTGCACAACTGAGAGACACCCCCATGGCCGTCCCCGACCTCTACGAACTGCTGCACGCGCTGACGAGCAGGATGTACGGCAAGTACGCCGGCACCGTCAGCGACAACGCCGACCCGCAGCAGCTCGGCCGCCTGCAGGTGCTTTGCCCGGCGGTGCTGGGCAGCAGCCCCGTCTGGGCGCTGCCTTGCGTGCCCTATGCCGGGCCCGGCGTCGGCTTCTTCATGCTGCCGCCGGTGGGCGCCGGCGTGTGGGTGGAGTTCGAGGCCGGCGACGTCGGGCGGCCGATCTGGGCCGGCTGTTACTGGGCCAGCGGCCAGCTGCCGCCCGACGCCAGCTCGGCCGACCACAAGCTCATCGTCACCGACCAGGCCAGCCTGACCATCGACGACAGCAGCGGCGAGATCGTGATGAAAAACGCCGGCGGCGCCAGCGTGACCTGGAACAGCGACGTGACTACCGAAGCCGGTTCGGCCACCCACACGGTGGGCGCGGTGGGCGTGGTGTCGGAGTCGTCGCCAGGCAAGGTGGAAGTGGGCGCGTCCGGCGTAACCGTCAACAACGGCGCCTTCACGGTGATGTGAGGCAGGAATGAAGCCCCCAAGCTCACTTCGTTCGCTACCCCCCGAGGGGGGCCGTCCGCCAACGGCCCGGCGGAGCCGGTTCCGTGGCGGGAAGCTTGGTGGGCGCGCAGGGCAACTGACATGGCTGCCGCGCTGATCACCACCGCCGCCACCTTGAACTGTCCGCATGGCGGGCAGGTCGTCATCGCCAGCGGCAACACGCAGGTGCTGGCCGGCGCGGCGCTGGCGCTGGCCACCGACACCTTCACCATCACCGGCTGCCCGTTCCAGCTGCCCACGCCCGGCGGCCCGGTGCCGCACCCCTGCGTGCGTGTGCAGTGGCTGAAGACGAATCTGCGCTGCAGCGTCGGCGGCGTGCCCACGCTGGCGGCCGACAGTGCCGGCCTGTGCCTGGCGGCCGACCAGGTGCCGCAGGGCTCGGTCGTCGTCTCGCCGGCGCAGACCCAGGCCAGCGGCGCCTGAACCCGGAGCACCCCCCATGGCCACCCTGCCCTTCACCAGCCTGCGTCACCCGGTCAGCGTGGACGCCGCACGCGGCCGGCTGGCGCAGGAACAGGACTTCGAAGCCCACATCGAACAGCTCGTGATGCAGGTGCTGCTCACCGCGCCGGGTGAACGTGTGCACCGGCCCGACTTCGGCTGCGGCGTCAAGCGGCTGGTCTTCGCGCCGGGCGGCGACGTGTCGGCCACGCTGGCGCAGACTGCCGTCTTTCAGGCGCTGACGAAGTGGCTGCCCGAGGCGATCACGGTCAACGAAGTCACGGCGCGCGCCAGCGACTCGACGCTGAACATCCGCATCGGCTACGTCATCAAGGCGCGCGGCGAGCGCCGTTACCTCAACCTGCAGGTGGCGCCATGAGTGTCGACCGTGCCGATCTGCTGCGTGCGTCGGCGACGCTGACGGGCGTCGATTTCGTCCAGGTCGCGCCGTCGCAGACCACGCTCACGCTCTTCCTGCAGCACGACACGCTGCCGGCGCCGCTGGCCGCGGCGCTGGCGGCGCTTGACGCATCGCACTTCCACATCGAAGGCATCGGCCAGGTCGACCCGCCGCGCGTGGCCGTGCTGGCGCACCAGTTGCCCTTGCCCGCCCCGGTGGACGGCCGCGCGGTGCTGCGCCTGACAGTGGCGCAGCCCGGCGGCTTCGGCTGGTACCGGCTGCACATCGACTCGGCGGCCATCGACCCCTTCTTCAACGACCTGCGCTTTTCGTTCAAGGCCGCCTGCGACAGCGAACTCGATTGCGCACCGCCGCCGCACGCCTGCCCGGCCGAGGCGCCGGTGGACTTCCCGGTCGACTACCGCGCGCGCGACTTCTGGAGCTTCCGCCAGGCGCTGATCGACTTCGCTGCCCAGCGCTACCGCGACTGGCAAGACCGCGTCGAGGCCGACGTCGGCATGATGGTGCTGGAACTGCTGGCCGCGCTGGGCGACGAATTTGCCTACGCGCAGGACCGCCTGGCGCGCGAATCGCTGTTGGCCAGCGCGACGCAGCGGCGCTCGCTGCGCCACCTGGCGCGGCTGGTCGACTATCCGCTGGACGACGGCGCGGCCGCCTTCACCTGGCTCGACGTGCAGGCGCTGGCCGCCGGCACCGTGGTCGCTGGCACGCTGGTCAGCGACGCGCAGCAGCAGGTCTTTTTCGAGATCGGCAAGGGCCTGCGCGACACGCCCATCGGCTTGCCCGCGGTGCAGTACCCCGTCACCCCCGCCGCCAACCAGCTTCTGCCGCACCTGTGGGACGAAAACGCGACCTGCCTGCCCGCCGGCAGCACCGAGCTCACGCTGCAGGGCGCACACGCGGCCGACCTGATGCCGGCAGGCGCCGTCGACCCGCTCGGCCGCTGGGTGCTGCTGCGCACGAACCCGGTTTCGCCCGACGTGCCCGAGCGCCGGCTGGCGGTGCGCATCGTCGAGCGCAGCGACGGCACCGACCCGCTGCTGGGTGTGCCCATCACCCACATCGCCTGGGACGTGCCCACGCCGTGGGAGATCGACCTCGAGACCCTGGTCGTGCGCGCCAACCTGCTGCCGGTCACCGCCGGCCGCACCGAGACGCAGCGTTTCCGCATCGGGCCCGTGCCGCTGCCAGGCGACCCCGAGCCCGGGTTGCCTGTCGCGGTGGAACGTGTCGGCATCGGCAGCCCGCTGTGCACCCCCGAACCCGGCTCGGCCGCCGACGAGGCCGCACGCGTGAAGTTCCTGTTCTCGCTGCCGAACTCGGAAGTCACGCCGCTGGTCTGGCTGCCGATCGCTACCGCCACCGGCATCCGCACCCAGCCCGAGGTCGCGCTGGCGCGCGACGGCGACGGCCCCTGGGCCTGGCGCGAGGGGCTGGTCGGCGAAAACACCGCGCTGCCCAGCGACAAGGTCTACACGCTGGAGGACGGCGTCTACCGCCGCGTCGTCGGCTTCGAAAGGCCGGGCAGCCGCGTCGAACTGGTCGACTACACCAGCGGCGCCGGCAGCACGCTGCGTTTTGGCGACGGCGAGTTCGGCCTGGCGCCCACCGAGCACTCGAAGTTCACGCTGGCCTTCCGACTGGGCAACGGCAGCCGCACCAACGTCGCGCCCGACACGCTGGTGCTCTTCCCTGGCGGCGTGCCTGCGGTGGTGGACCCGGCAGTGGGCATCACCAACCCGCTGGCCGGCGCCGGCGGGCGCGACCCCGAAGACGCCGAGCACGTGCGCATCAATGCGCCTCAGGCCTACCGCGCCGTCAGCCAACGCGCGGTGACACCCGACGACCACGCCCGCATCGCCGAACGCCTGTCCTGGGTGCAGCAGGCCGGCGCTGCGTCACGCTGGACGGGCAGTTGGCCGACGATTTTTGTCACCCCCGACCCGCGCGACGCCTTCGGCCTCCCGGCCTCGCAACGCGCCGAACTGGAAGCGCTGATCGACCGTGTGCGCCAGGCCGGCCGCGAAGCCAAGGTGATGGACCCGCGTTACGCCGACATCGACCTCGAGATCCACCTCTGCGTAGCCGCCAACGCCTACCGCGGCGAGGTCAAGGCCGCAGCGCTGCAAGCGCTGTTCGGCGCGCCCGGCGCCACCACCGAAAGCGGCTTCTTCGACCTCGACCACTTCCGCTTCGGCACGCCGCTTTCGCGGGCCGCGCTCATCGCGGCGCTGCAGGCCGTGCCGGGCGTGCGCGCCGTCGAAGGCATGAAGGTGCGCCGGCGCGGCCGCTTCGACTGGCGCGATTTCACCGAATTTGCGCTGCCCGTGGGTGTCGACGAACTGGTGCGCGTGGCCAACGACCGCGACCTGCCAGAGCGGGGTGCGGTACGCCTGGTGATGGAAGGAGGTGCATGAAATGAAGCTCCCAAGCTCGCTGGCGCTCGCTACCCCACAGGGGGGGCGAGCCGGACGAGGAACGGTCCCTGCGGACGGTTGCTCGCCTACGAGCGCCAGCGGCGTCCTCGCTGCTGGCCGTCCGCCCACGGCCCGGCAGAGCCGGCTCCGTGGCGGGAAGCCTGATTTCGACCTCGCGCGCCCGTGGTTGCGCGTGCGGCCGCTGGGTCTGGAGTCACTGAAATGACCTGCCCTTGCGACGCGCATCCCTGCCGCACCCCGCTGGCCATCGCGGCCGGGCTGACCATGCTGCCGCGTGCGCCGGGCCTGTTCCCGGACTGGCGCGAAAGCCTGCTGGCGGCCATCGGCCGCGAGAGTGCGCTCGACGCCTGGCGGGCGCGCGAAAGCGGCGACCTCGGCCTGATGCTGGTCGAGATGGGCGCCTACGTGTTCGACGTCGCCAGCTTCTACGACCAGCTAGTTGCCAACCAGAGTTACCTGCGCACCGCGCAGCTGGCCGGCACGCAGCGCCGCCACGTCGAGCTGCTGGGCTACCTGCCGCGCCCGGCGGTGGGCAGCCAGGCCTGGCTGGCGGCCGAGGCCGACGGCACACGTGTCGTCACGCTGCCGGCCGGCATGGCGGTGCGCAGCGGCGAATTTGCCGGCCCTGCCGGGCCCGAGCCGCCACAGGTCTTCGAACTGGAAGCGGCGGCCGCGGCCGAGCCGCGCATCAACCGCTTCGAGGTGAAGCGGGTGGTGGCCACCACGCTGCCCTCACCGCTGACGGGTCTGGACGCCAAGGCCGGCAGCGTGCGAGTGCGCGCCGGTGAACTCGTGGTGCTGGACGACGGCAGCACGCTGGGTGTGGCGCACGTGGCCGCGGTGACGCGGCCGCTGCTGCGCATCCGCGAACCGGTGTTGCACGTCGCCTTCGATACGGCGCTGCTGCCCGCGGCAAGCGCCACCTACACCGCGTCGCGGCTGCTCAAGGCCGGCGCGCGCAGCGGCGTCTGGAAGCTGGCGCCGGTGGGCAGCGAGCCGGCGGTGATCGGCAGCCACACGCTGTCGCTCGACACGCGGCTGAACCTGCGCGCTGGCGACGTGATTGCGCTGGACAACGGCAGCAAGCGCGAGGCGCACCGCATCAGCGCGGTGACCGAAGTGAAGTACACGCTGATCCCGGCGCTGACCAGCGACCTGCAGGACGCCGGCGGCACCGTCACCGGCCATGTCGTGAGCCCGCCCATCCAGGTGGCGGTGACGCAGCTCAACTTCACCAGCACGCTGGGCTACGCGGTGGCCGACGCAGCGCTGCTCACCGTGCACCACACGATGCTCGACGCCGCCACGCTGCATGCGCCGCTGAAGGACACGCTGGCGCAGGGCGACCCGATCGCCATGCCGGCCTTCGCCGACGCGCCGCGGGTGCCGGTGACGCGATTGCTGCTGCAGGACGTGCACGGCGACGCCGTGGCCACCACCGGCACGCTGAATGCCACCACGCGCAGCGCCAGTGGCGACGCCAGCCCGGCCTGGGGCCGCGAACTGTGGGCGCCGGTGCAGCTGTACGGCAACGTCTTCGAAGTGACCCGCGGCGAAACGGTGAAGGACGAGACCCTGGGCATGGGTGATGCGTCGTTGCCCTTCCAGACCTTCCGGCTGAAGAAGAAGCCACTGACCTACTTGTCCGCGGCCACCGCCAGCGGCCGCAAGACCACGCTGACCGTGTACGTGGGCGGCGTGCGCTGGCAAGAGGCCGACAGCTTCTACGGCCTGGCCGCCGACGCCACCGTCTACACCGTGCGCCACGATGACGAAGGACACACCGACCTCCACTTCGGCGGCGGTGCGCGCCTGCCCAGCGGCGCCGTGGTCGTTGCCAACTACCGCTTCGGCGCCGGCGCGGCGGTGCCGCCGGCCGATTCGATCAAACAGGTGGCGCGGCCGGTGGCCGGCCTGCGGCGGGTCCGCAACCCGCTGGCGGCCCACGGGGGCGCCGACGCCGAGACACCGGCGGAACTGACCGTGCGCGGCCCGCAATCGGCGCTGCTGCTGGGGCGCGCCGTTTCGCTGCCCGACTTCGAGACCGCGGCCGCCGCCTTGGCTGGCGTGCGCGCGGCGCGTGCAGCCTGGCGCTGGGACGCCCAAGGCCTGGCGCCGGTGGTCGACGTGGCCGTTATCGGCGACGCCCAGCTGTCGCCCGCCATCCTCGCCGCGCTGCGCGCGCTGGCCGAGGCCGACGCGCCGATTACCGTTCACGCCGCCGCGGCCCAGCCGGCCGTGATGGCGGTCGACATCGCTATCGATGCGCTGCACGTGCCCGAGGAGGTTGTCGCCGCCGTGCGGCAGGCGCTCTTCGCGCCCGTGCTGCTGCCCGGCAGCGGGGGCCTGCTGCGGCCCGAGCGTCTGGGGCCCGACGGCGTGCTGTTCCAGAGCGCCGTGGTGGCCGCGGTGATGGCGGTGGCCGGCGTCGCTGAACTGCGCGCGCTGGTGTTCGACGGCACGCCCTTCGTCGATGTCGGCCGGCGACCTGTCGCGGGCGCGTACTTCGATTTCGAGAGCGGCGGCGTCAGCGTCAACGGTGTACCCGCGCCCTGAAGGAGACCGGCATGTCCATCGCCCGCGACCACTACCCCGAGTACTACGCCGAACGGCTGTGGGACTGGGTGCCCGCCGTGCACCGCGAGCTCGACGCCACCGAGGGCGGCCACGCGCTCTACGCGCTGCTGCGCGCCATCGGCACACAGGCCGCCGTGGCCCGCCGCAGCCACGACCGGCTGTGGGACGACATGTTCGTCGAACTGGCCGACGACTGGGCCGTGCCCTACATCGCCGAGCTGGTGGCGACAAGGCTGGTCTCCGCCCTGAACCTGCGCGCGCGCCGCGCCGATGTGGCCAAGACCATCTACTACCGCCGTCGCAAGGGCACGCCCGCGGTGCTGGAGCAGCTCATCGCCGACATGAGCGGCTGGGAAGGCAAGCTGGTCGAGCAGTTCAGGCGCCTGGGCCGCATGCGCCACGGCCTGGACGGCCCGGCGCGCCGCGGCCGCATCACCGGCACGCGAGAAGGCGGCTGGGCCGACCTGCGCCACCTGCGCGGTGCCCGCCTCGTCGGCGACCCCTTCGATGAATTCCACTACACCCCCGAGATGCGGCGGCCCAACGGCCGCCTGGGCCTGCGCGGCATCCCCGTGCTCGGTTTCCACCTCTACCGTCAGGCCTCGGTGGAATACACCGGTGTGGTGCCGCGGCGCGTGAACAACGTGGCCGGCCCGCGCGATGGCTACACCTTCGACCCCAGCGGCCGCGACGTGCCGCTTTACGCCGCCCCCGATGCGGCGCGCGACTGGGCGGCCTGGCAGAGCGCCGCCGAGTGGGCGCTGCCACGCGCCATCGACTGCCGGCTGCTCAACGAGGCGGTGTTCGAGGTCGGCGCCGAGGAAATCGCCTGGATCCTGGGCGCCGCGCCCATCGCCAGCGTCGCCCTGCGCCTGGCCGCTGCGGCCGACCTGCGCAAGCTCGCCGGCCAGCGCTTCGCCAGCCGCCAGGCGCTGCGCCGTGTGCTGGCCGGGCTGCCGCAGGCCGCCACGCTTACGACACCCGGCGTGCTGGCCGGCCTGATGGCGGTGGCGCTCACCGACGACAGCGGCAGCGCCGCGCTGCTGCCCGGCGCCAACGGTCTGACGGCACAGCAACGGCCGCCCGCGCTGCAGGTGGGCGCGCTCGGCGCGCTGCCGGTGGCGCGCGAACGCACACGCGGGGCCAACCTCGACGGTTGGCCGATGCCGGTGCTGCCCGGCGTCGACCTGCTGGTGGACCCGGCGCGGGGGCGCTTCGTGTTCGATCCCGGCGCCGCGCCGGTGCTGAACCTGCGTGTGCGCTACCGCAGTGGCCGGGCCGGACGCATCGGCGCCGGCGCACTGGGCCGCGAGATCGACCCCACGCCGGCCACCGTGCACTGGCTGCAGCGCAGCGCGGCCGCCGGCACGCCGGCCGCGGGCATCGCGGAAGTCGACGACAGCAGCAGTTTTGTCACACCACCAAACCAGTTGGCCGTCACCGCCTGCACCGTGCGCGCCGCCGAAGGTCAGCGGCCCTACCTTCTGCTCACGGCCGACTGGCGGCTGAGTGCCGCCGGCGCCAACCGCACGCTGGTGCTCGACGGCCTGTGGCTGGGCGTGCGCGCCGGCGCGCGTCTGGTGCTGGGCGGCGATTGGTCGCGCGTTGAACTGCGCCACTGCACACTCGACCCGGGTGGCCTGGACGCCATGGGCAACCTGCTGCCGCCGTGCGAACTGGTGATCACCGGCAGCATCGACGAACTGGTGATCGAACGTTGCATCCTCTCTGCCATCCGCCTGCAGGGCGCGGCGGCGGGTGTCGACCACATCAGCCTCAGCGACAGCATCGTCGACGCCACACGCAGCACCGGCATCGTGGCGCCGCGCGCGCGGCTCACGTTGAACCGCTGCACCGTGATCGGCGCGGCCATCGGCACGCTTTGCGTGGACGTCGAGAAACTCAACGCCAGCGACACGCTGATCGCCGGCCGCGCCGACGTGACCGACCTGCAGAACGGCTGCTTCCGCTTCTCGGCGCGCGGCCCGCTTTCGCGAGTGCCGCAGCCCTACGAATCGCACGTCGTCGACGAGATGGCGCGCCTGTTCACTTCTCGCCGCTTCGGCGACCCGGCCTACGCCACGCTGCAGCCGCACGCACCGGCGGCGCTGCACGCCGGCTCCGTCGAGGGCAGCGAGATCGGCGCCTACTGCAGCGAGATCGGCCCCATCAAGCTGGCCAGCCTGCGCAGCAAGGTCGAGGAGTACATGCCCTTCGGCCGCCTGCCCGCCTTCCTTCTGGAGAACTGAACCATGTCCACGATCGACCTCTCCCGCGTGGCCACCGACCCGCGCAAGCACTATGCGGGCGTGCGCATGCAGCAGGGCCGCGTGCTCACCGACGACGACTTCAACGAGGCCGGCGCCATCGACGCCGAGGAACTGCGGCGCACGCGGCTGCATGCCATCGGCGCCTACGGCACGCCCGATGCCGGCTTCCTGCCGAAGAACCTGGCCGTGGTGGGCGGGCGCTGCGACTTCACGCTCTCGGCCGGCACGCTCTACCTGGGTGGCCAGCGGCTGGTGATGAACCCGGAAGAGCAGTTCCTGCTGCAGAAGGACTGGCTCAACTTCACCCCCGCGGTCGACGCGCCGGCCGCGCCGGCGGGTGGCGCCACGCGCACCGACCTGGTCTGGATCGAGACCTGGCAGCAGCCCGTGACGGCGACGGAGGACAGCGAGCTCTTCGAAGTGGCGCTCGGCGGCCCCGACACCAGCACCCGCTGGCGCACGATGCGGCGTGTGCACCTCACACCGGGTGTGGCGCAGGACGAGTGCGCCGACGCCTGGGCCGCCATGTCGGCCGGCTTCGCGGCGCTGGGCACCTTGAACGCCGAGATGGAACTGGCCACCAACGCCACGCTGACGGTGAGCTTCACCGCGCCGCCGGCCAGCGGCGACCTGTGCGCGCCGCCGCTGGCCGGCGGTTACCTCGGCGCCGAGAACCAGGCCGTGCGGGTGCAACTGCTGAGCGCCACGCACTACACCTGGGGCTACGACAACGCCGCGCCGCTGTACCGCGTGCAGGTCACGGCCGTGGGCGGTTCCCCCATCCGCGTCAAGCTGCTGACCGCGCCGCGCGACGCCGCGCACTGGCCGCTCGGCGGCCAGGTCGTCGAGCTGCTGCCCTGGTCGGCGGCGCTGAGCAACGGCGAGCGGCCGGCCGAGATCGCCGGCCACCTGTGCAAGGTGGCGGTGAGCTACGACCCCGACACGCAGTCACTGGACATCGACACCCCGCTGCCCGCCGGCTTCGGCGCGCAGTGGCAGGCGCGCGCCGACGTGGCCAGCTTCTTCGACGGCAGCGCTGAACAGAATTTTTTCTACCTGCGCGTCTGGAACCGCGGCGACGATCTGGCCGCGCCGGCGGCCATTCCCATCGCCACGCCAGCGCTGGGCAACAGCGGGCTGCAGGTGGCTTTCGGCGGCGGCCCGCTGCGCGCGGGCGAGCACTGGATCATCGCCGCGCGGCCGGCCGCGCCCGACGTCGTCACGCCCTGGCAGCTGCTCAGCGGCGCGCCGGCGCAGGGCGTGCGCCGCTGGCGCGCGCCGCTGGCGCTGCTGCGCTGGAGCACCACCGGCGGCGTCACCACCGGGCAGGTGATCCACGACTGCCGCCCACCCTTCCTGCCACTGACGCGCATGCGCGGCTGCTGCAGCGTGACGGTGGGCGACGGCACGCACAGCTTCGGCATGTTCACGTCGATCAATGCCGCCATCGCGGCGCTGCCACCTTCGGGCGGCACGGTGTGCATCCTGCCGGGGCGTTATGTCGAATCGGTGCTGGTCAACGGAATGCGCAACGTGACGCTGCACGGCTGCGGACCGGCGTCGCGCATCGTCGCGGCCAGCGCCGAGGGGCCGGGCTCGAACGCGGTGCACATCGTCGGCAGCCGCGATGTGGCGGTGGAAGCGCTGGCGCTCGAAGGTGGTATCGACGCGGTGGTCCACGTCGAAGACAGCGGCGCCGTGCGGCTGGCGTCCTGCCTGGTGCAGGCGCGCGACGAACGCGGCCGCTTCTCGCCCTGGCCGGCGGTGTTCGTGCGCGGCCAGGCCATCGAGCTGCTGGACAACATCGTCGAGGTGTTGCCGCGCGAACCCGGCGACCTGCTGCGCATCTTCCACCCCGTGGCGGTGCCGCTGCGCGCGGTGCAGGCCCTTTCGGCGCGTGGTGGCATCCAGTTGGCCGGCGGCTGCGAGCATGTGCGCGTGGCCGGCAACGTGATCGTCGGCGGCGCCGGCAACGGCATCACGCTGGGCAGCATCCTGCGTTTCGACGTCAACGACCCCGACGGCCGCGACGTGCCCGACATCGATGTCGACGACCCCTGCGCTCCCTGCGATCCGGCCGACAACGGCGTGCCACCCGACAATGGCGACGGTGGCGTGCGCTTCGAATCGGGCGGCGACCTCTACGACATCCGCATCGAGGACAACCTGATCACACGCCATGGCGCAAACGGCATCGCGGTGGTGCGCTTCTTCGGCTCGGCGCCGGGTGACGCCTTCGGCGGCATGCCGATGATCGTCGTGCACGGCCTGGCCATCCTGCGCAATCGCATCCAACGCTGCCTGCAGCGCGAGGTCGCCAGGCAGCCGACGCAGATGCAGCTCTTCCTGGGCTATGGCGGCATCTCGCTGGCCTTCACGACCGACCTGGAGCTCGAGGACAACACGATCGAGCGCAACGGCCTCAGCTGGTTGAGCCCGGTGTGCGGCGTGTTCGTGCTGGTGGTCGACGGGCTGCGCGTCGAACGCAACCGCATCGTCGACAACGGCCCGCGCAACGAAGAGACACCCGACGCCGCGCAGCCCGGCCTGCGCGCCGGCGTGCACGTGTGGCTGGCGCTGGCACTGCAATCGGCCCTGGGCAACACGAAGGTCGACGCGAAGCAGATCACCGCCGGCGCCGCGCCCGACCGTGGGCGCCGGACCCGCGTGCACGGCAACCAGATCGAGCAGCCGCTTGGGCGTGCACTCTTCCTGCTGGGTGCCGGGCCCATGCACCTGAGCGACAACCGGCTGGCCAGCGAAGGGCTGGGCGCACCGGGCGCCGACCCGCTGGCTACCACCGTGCTGGTGGTCAACCTGGGGCTCAGCCGCGAATGGAACATCGGCCTGCTGCTGGCGTTGCTGCTGGTGCTGTACTACCGGCTGCTGAGCAAAGACCCGCCCGACAACATCGAGGCGCTGATCTGCAACTTTTCGCGCGTGTCGGTGCTGCTGCCCGGCCTCTGGCTGCCCTGGCCCACAGGCAAGACGCTGTTCACCGACAACCAGGTCAGCTTCCAGATGCGCGACGCACCCCGCGGCTTCAGCGCCTCTTCGGTGCTGCTCGCTTCGCTGGACGACGTGGGTGCCAACGACAACCAGTTCGAGTTCCACGCCCAGCAGCATGTGGTGATCGCCGACCTGCTGGCGCTGGGCCAGAGCGTGCGCAGCAGCGACAACCGCCTGGCCGAGACCTGGGGCCGCGCGCTGCGCTCGGTGCTGAGCCTGGCGCTGCAGAACACGGCGGCCGACAACCAGAGCACCCACTGCATCACGGCCTTCGGCCTGCAGCGAGCCGTGCACGACAATCTGGTGCTCGCGCGGCTGTTCTGCGACGACGCCTGCGGCGGCACGCGCCTGCTGGCCGGCCAGCTCGTAGCCGGCGGGCAGATGGCCGGCGGGCCCCTTCCCTGACGACCCACCGCGGAGATCAACATGGCCACCATGAGTTCACGCTACAACGGCGAAAGCCGCGCCACCCAGGACAAGCTGCAGCAGGCGGCGCAGCAGGCCGGTATCGCCGACGTCTTCGGCCGCACCGCCGCGCAGGCCGAGGCACAGTTGGCACTGCAGCAGTCGCTGCTGGGCGGCATCGTGCGCTCGCAGCAGCAGGAAGCACGCCGGCTGGCGCGGCGCGACGGCGACGACAAGGAAGGCAGCCCGCGCGTACAGCAGGCACGCGCGCGCACCGCGCAGCTGCAGGCGCTGATGGACGACGCCGTCGACAAGGCGCGGCTCGTCACGCGCCTGGCCGACACGCTGGGCACGCCCGGCACCTTCGCCGGTTATGTCTACGGCGAAAGCGGCGCGCCGGCGCCGGGGCACGACGTCAGGCTGCTTATCGCCGACAAGACCCACGGCCGTGAGCTGAACAGCACCGCCAAGACCGACGCCGACGGCTACTTCCGCATGACCTGGGCCGCCACCAAGGGCAGCGCCGCGCCCGCCTCGGTGGATGCCGGCGCGCTGGCCGCCGAACTGCTGGCGGCGCTGGCGGCTGAAGTCGAAGCCAAGGACGGCGCGCCGGCCAAACGTGCCACGGCGGCGCATGCAGCCTCGGCGACGGCAGCGCCCGTGGCTGGCGCGCCGACAACAGGGTCGTCGCAGGCTCGCCCGGCCGTCGTTCGTGTGCAGGTGGCCAACCCCCGCGGCACGGTGGTCTTCGAAGACCCGGCGCCGCCGGCCTTCGACACGCTGAGTTCCGAGTTCCGTTGTTACGTCGTGCCGGTCACAGCCAACGCCGGCCAAACCAACGCCGCGGCCTGACACCGTTTTCCTGAGCCCGCGAAGTCGCAGGCGACGCGCAGCAGAACCGGCGCCCGTTTTTAGCGCAAGCTCAATGGCCGCACGGGGCCGGGCAGCGTACTCGACGCTTGCAGGGTCAGCCCGCCAGACGTAGAACGAAGCAAAGTCGGGTCTTATGCACTTTGTGTGACGACGGAGCCTTCAATTTGGATGCAGGACGCGGGCGCGCAGTAGGTCGAGCTTTGCTCGGCCCTACATCTGCCGCTTGAGGAACTTCAGTCGGTTGATCTGGCCTTCGACCTGCCCGCTGCTCCAAGGCGAGATGAAGGTGGCCCTCACCGCCGACAAGTCCGCCGTCAGGCTGTCCGCAAAGCGTCTGATCTCCTGTCGGTTTCCCTTCAAGCTGTCACTTTTAATCCTTCAATTGGCACCACTGACCCTTTCATCGTGTCACCAGCCTTCAGCCTTGCCCGTGTCAGGCCAGGGCAGGATCGATCTCTTGCTCTGCCGGAAGCTTGAAGATGGCCTTGCGCGACGGCAGCGCAATTCGTTCGTTCGCACAGCGCACGCCAACCTGCCGAACTACTTCTTCCTTTTTGGCCCTCACCTTGATGAGGTACACGTCTCGGATGACTTCGGCGATCAAATGTTCGAGACGTGCGTCGATGCGGCGTGCGC